>Ga0247825_10002719_pt1 | contig 11690 bp, 10 predicted proteins | sample 13C_Vanillin_Day_FD_194413 | JGI IMG/M metagenome (GOLD analysis project Ga0247825, IMG submission 194413) | Soil microbial communities from agricultural site in Penn Yan, New York, United States - 13C_Vanillin_Day48 | ecosystem: Environmental > Terrestrial > Soil > Agricultural land | place... | reverse complement strand
CCACCTACTTCTCGGAATTCGACCTGGTCCACATCGGCGATCACGCCGCCATCAACTTCGGGGCGACCATCCAGACGCACCTGTTCGAGGATCGGGTGATGAAGGCCGACCACCTGCGGATCGGGAGCGGCGCCTCGGTCGGCAACATGGCGGTCGTGCTCTACGACACCGAGATCAAGCGGGGCGCGAGCCTCGGCCAGTTCTCGCTGCTGATGAAGGGGGAGACGCTGCCCGCCGACAGCCGCTGGGCCGGAATCCCCTCCGAGCCCATGGACAATGCGCCGATCTCGGTGCGCCGCATGGGAGTGGCTGCACCCGTCGCCCAGCCGCGAGCCGAGCCGGCGATGGCGACGTAGCGCCACCGTCTCCTTCGGAATTCGAACCGCGCCGAGGCTCGCCCCGGCGCGGTTGTATTTTGGCTCAGTTCTCGAACGTGATGCGGGCCACGACGCGCCCATCGCAGCGGTCGGTGCAGCTGCCGACCGACGACGGCATGTCGAAGGTATCGAAGTAGCGGATGTCGAACTCGAAGTAGTCGGCAAACAGGAAGGAGACACCGGCGTTCCAGTAGCCGTAGTCGATGCCGCCGGCCTTCTCGTCGCCCTCGCTCCAGCCGATCCTGGCGCTCAGCGATGGAGTGACGAAGCCGTGCTTGTTGAACTTGCGCGCCAGCCCCGCCTCGAACACCCAGTTGCGCCCCGTCTCGCCGATGTAGTCGGGCGAGTAGTAGGCCTGGAAGTCGAGGGTCAGCTGGGGAAGGACCTCGCGGCTGATGCCGAACATCCCCTCGAAGTAGTTGAGGTTGTTGGGATCGCCGAACGAGCCCGGATAGGAATAGAAGATGGCGCGCACATCGGTCTGGAAGCCCCAGAACTTGTGCTTGTAGCCGACGTAGGTGTCGACCTCGTAGCTGGCGACGTTCTTCCAGTGACCGGCGTGGAGGACGTCGCCGAAGTCCACGTTGGAGGCCCACAGGCCGACGTAGAACTGGTGGAACGTGACCTCGAAGCCGCCCTGCAGCGCGGCCCGCTCCTGCGTCTGGGTGAAGCCGCGGAAGCGATAGTCGCTGGTCAGCGTGGCGTTGGTGGTGACCGAGGGGCCGTTGCTGGTGCCGTTCTCGGATTCATCGCCGGCGCGAGCGGTGCCGACGAAGGCCGATATCGCCAGCACTGCGGCCAATGCAAGCGCGCGAGACGCGCCCCGTACGTAGTGCATGATGGGCTTCCTCAATGCTGCGCATCACCAAATTCCACGCGGGTACGAGAGCCACGGAAGCCGCCTGCGAACTGCAGGCACTCCACGCCGAATTTCGGCTGCGCACGTTGACTGGGATACTGCTACTGCGACGTCGGACTACTGCCGCCGCGCCGGCAACTCACTCGGCGCGGGACTACGCCAACTCCCCTCGGCGTAACGCGTGACGCCCACAACACGACGCTCACTCACGAGCCTGGCACTAGATCGGGACCCAAGGTCCGGAGCTCACGCCATCACGCCACGACTGTTTCAATACTGGTTTCCCGATAACGAACGGTTAAGCGTGGCTGGTGTATTTCACTCGCAGACACGCCCGTCACAGTCGTGCGTCTTGATGGCGAGCTCTGATCAAGCCTGCACGTTGTTGCTCGAGTGATCGTTGCCCGCCCGCCGTGTCGCAAGTGACAAGATCCTGATTGCGAGGGGTAGCAAATGCTGAGGCAAGTTGCGGCAAGTGTTCTGTTCGGCCTGGCGCTGACTGCGGGCGGAACAGCATCGGCGGATGGAATGCCGGGCTCCATCAAGGACGCGCCCATCGCGGTGCCGACCTGGAGCGCCTTCTACATCGGTGCGGGCGTCGGCTACGGCCTGCTCGCGACCGAGAACAAGTACTGGGAGCCCAACTTCTCCTCGACCTGGAAGGGCGAGGGCGGACAAGGCGGCTTCGGCACCGCGGTGATCGGCTTCGACCGCCAGATCCGCGAGCGCTACGTGCTCGGCGCGTTCGTCGAGTACGACTGGTCGAGCCTGGAGCTGACCTACGAGGACACCGATACGCCCAAGCAGAAGTTCCGCATGGACGGCGCCTTCTCGGTGGGCGGTCGCGCGGGCTTCCTGCTCACGCCGACGAGCCTGCTCTACCTCACCGGCGGCTACACCTGGGCGCGCGGCAAGAGCGACCAGTACTTCGACATCTTCGACGCCAACACCGGCCGGACCTTCCCCGGGGCGACGTCGCTCGACCTCAACGGCCCGTTCGTCGGCATCGGCATGGAGACGCTCGTCGCGCAGCGCCTGTCGCTCCGCGCCGAGGGTCGCTACACCATGTTCGACGAGGTGACGACCAATCGGTTCAATACGGCGCCTTTCGTGTTCACCGACACGATGACCGCCGACGTGCTGACGGCGCGCCTGGTGCTGACCTACCGGTTCACCCGCGACGAGCCGCACGCGCAGATACTCAAGTAGCGCGCGTCGGCGACCTGGATTGATGCGACTCGAGCGGAGCTGCTGGTCTCAGCGGCTCCGCTTGCATGTCCGCATTTCATTCTGCTTTCCGTTTCTGCTAGCCTGAACGCCTTCATTTGCTGCCCTAAGGTTGTCCAGGAGAGCGCCATGCAGAAGGTCGTGAACCCGCCCGCCAATCGCATGATGGCGATCGTGAGTCCGGCGGAGGCGCGGGCCGTGATCAGGGCAGGCGAGTACACGGGCCACACGGCCGGCATCGCGCCCGAGTTCGTGCAGGGCAACCTGTGCATCCTGCCCAAGGACCTGGCGCTCGAGTTCGCCGCCTTCTGCCAGCGTAACCCGAAGCCGTGCCCCCTCATCGGCATGGGCGCGCCGGGCGATCCGACGCTGCCGGGCCTTGGCGACATCGACATCCGCACGGACATCCCGCGCTATCGCGTGTTCAAGGACGGCAAGGCCATCGAGGAGCCGACCGACATCCGCAAGTACTGGACGGACGACCTCGTCATCTTCGTTCTGGGGTGCTCGTTCTCCTTCGAGCAGCCGCTGCTGCAGGCGGGATTGCGCCTGAAGCATATCGAGGAGGACCGCACCGTACCGATGTACCGCACGAGCATGGATTGCGTGCCGGCGGGCCGCTTCAAGGGCGGGATGGTGGTGTCGATGCGCTCCTTCAAGCCGGCCGATGCCATCCGTGCCATTCAAATCACCTCGCGCTTCCCGGCCGTGCACGGCGCGCCGGTGCACATCGGCCTGCCCGAGGCGATCGGTGTGCGGGATCTCGAGCGCCCCGACTTCGGCGATGCGCCGCGCATGCAGCCGGGCGAGCTGCCCTTGTTTTGGGCGTGCGGGGTGACGCCGCAGGTCGTCATCGAGGCGGCACGGCCGTCGATCTGCATCACCCACAAGCCGGGCTCGATGCTGATTACCGACAGGAAGAACGCGGCGTTGGCCGCGCTCTGAGCGAGCTTGTGGCCTCGGCGATCGAGTCCTCCCAGGCGCTGCAGCGGGCGATGGAGCATGCCCGGCAAGGGCGCCTGGCGGAGGCGCGGCAGCTGTGCGAGGGCGTGCTCGCGACGGAGCCGGCCAATTCCGGCGCGCTGAGCTGCCTCGGCGAGGTGCTGCTGGCGATGCGGCGCCCCGAGGAGGCGCTGGCATGCTTCGAGCGGCTCGTGCAGGCACAACCCAACGGCGTCGAGGCGCTCTGCAACCGCGGCATCGCGCTGCTCGTTCTCGGCAGGCACGAGCCGGCGCTGGCGTCTCTCGACCGGGCCATGCAGATGGCACCGGCCGATGCCGCCGTGCTGTTCCACCGCGGCATCTGCCTGATGGCCCTGCAGCGCTGGCAGGAGGCGGTCGATAGCCTCGATCGCGTGCTGGCCGGCATGCCGCAGCATGCGCCGACGCTCGCCAAGCGGGGGGATGCGCTGGTGGCGATGCGACGCTTCGAGGAGGCGCTGGCGAGCTTCACCCGCGCTCTCTCCGCGGCGCCGGGGGATGTGGGGCTGCTCAACAATCGCGCCCGCGTGCTCATGGAGCTGAGCCGGCCGCAAGAAGCGCTGGCTGTCTACGAGCAGGTGTTGCAGACGCGGCCCGGCGACGCGGACGCCTGGTACAATGCGGGCAACGGCCTCGCCGGCTCGAGCCGTTTCGAGGAAGCGCTTGGGAGATACGACCGAGCGCTGGCGATCGCGCCGGCGCATGTCCTCGCCCTCAGCAATCGCGGCAACGCGCTGCGCAGGCTCGGCCGACTCGATGAGGCGCTGGCGAGCTACGATCGGGCGCTCGCGATCAGACCGGACCTCGTCGATACATTGCACAACCGCGGCAACGTCCTGGCAGCGCTCGGCAGGACGGCGGAGGCACGTGCCAGCTACGAGCGGGTGCTGGATCTCGAGCCGCGCTACCTGCCGGCGCGCTGGGCGCTCGTGATGGGGGCCATTCCCGTGGCGGCGGGCTCGAAGGCGGAGATCGACGAGGGTCGCCGCGTCTTCGCCGCCGGTCTCGACGAGCTCGCGTGGCTGGCGCCCGATGGGCTGCAGGGCGCGAGGGCCGTGCAGCAGATGGTGCCGTTCTATCTGGCCTACCACGAGGAGAACAATCGCGACCTGTTTGCGCGCTACGGCGCGATCTGCGCGCAGGCGACGGAAGAGCAGCGGCGGACGCAACCGCGCGGCCGACCCGTGCGCCCCCGCGTGCGGCTCGCTGTCGTGTCGGCGCACGTGCGCTCGCATTCGGTGTGGCACGCGCTGCTCAAGGGCGCCTTCCAGCACCTCGATGCGAGACGGATCGACATCGAGGTGTTTCATCTCAGCGCCGTCAGCGATGCCGAGACGGACTGGGCGCGCACGCGATCGCGCCACTTCGAGCAGGGACCGCTCGCGCCCGAATTGTGGGCCGAGCGGATACGGGCGCGCGAGCCGGACGTGGTGCTCTACCCGGAAGTCGGGATGGACCCGGCGACGGCATACCTCGCGAGTCAGCGGCTGGGGGCGGTGCAGGCGGCGACCTGGGGCCACCCGCACACGACGGGCATGCCGACCATGGACTGCTTCTTCTCAGCCGCCGCGCTCGAGCCGCCGGACGGCGATGAGCACTACACCGAGCGGCTGATCCGCCTGCCGCGGCTGGGGTGCTGCTTTGCGCCGTCGGGAGTGGAGGCAGCGCAGGTCGATCTCGCCACACTGGGCATCCGCGCGGACCGCCCGCTGCTGCTCTCGCCCGGCACGCCCTACAAGTATGCGCCCGAGCACGACTGGGTGCTGGCCGAGATCGCAGCAAGGCTTGGCCGATGCACGATCGTTCTGTTCAGGGACGCGGGTGCGCCCTGGAGCGCGCTCTACCCGAAGCTGCTCGATCGGATAAGTGCGGCCTTCACCGCGCGCGGCGTGAGCTTCGCGGAGCATTGCGTCGTGCTGCCGTGGCAGCACAAGCCCGCCTTCTACGGCCTGATGCAACGGGCCGACCTGATGCTCGACACCATCGGGTTCTCGGGCTTCAACACGGCCATGCAGGCGGTGGAGTGCGGGCTGCCGATCGTGACGCGGGAGGGGCGCTTCATGCGCGGGCGGTTCGCCGGCGGCATCCTCGAGAGCATGCGGCTCGGCGAGCTGGTTGCTGCGGACGAGAACGCCTACGTCGAGATGGCCGTACGGCTCGCCGGCGATCCATCACGCCGGCGCGAGATCAAGGGTCGCATCGAAGCCGAGCGCGGAGCCTTGTTCGACGACGTGGGGACGGTGCGCGAGCTGGAGGAGCACCTCCTCGAGCTGGCGCGCCGCTGATGCCGGTTGGCGCTACGCACGCGAGTGTGCGCAGCGTCCGCCCTAGCGGTTGAGCCAGCGCTTGGCGAAGCCGAGCAGGCCCTGAGGGAGGAAGATGACCATGACGATGAAGATCACGCCGAGCGGAATTAGGTAGGGGAACTGGTCGCCGAAGATGCGCGACAGGCCCTCGCGCATGACGAGGAAGAAGCCGGCGCCGACGATCGGCCCCACGAGCGTGCCGATGCCGCCCATGACGTTGAAGATGACGGCCTCGCCCGAGATCAGGAAGAACACGAAATCGGGCGCGGCGAACCGGTTCTGCACGGCATAGAGCACGCCGGCAAGGCCTGCGAACAGGCCCGACAGCATCACCGCCATCATCTTGTAGCGCTCGACGGGATAGCCGATGGCGCGTGTGCGCGGCTCGTTCTCGCGGATCGACTGCAGCACCATGCCGAATGGGGATCGCGTGATGCGGCGCAGGATGAGGTAGGAGGCCGTGACCACGGCGAGCACGAACCAGTGCAGGGTCTCGGCCGTGAACGGCACGGTGTAGATGCCGGGAATTCCGAGCTGCGGCCGGCTGAAGGTGAGGCCGTTCTCTCCGCCCGTCACCTCGGTCCAGGTGAAGATGATGACGTAGAAGATTTGCGAGAACACCAGCGTCGTGATGGCGAAGTAGATGTCGCGCAGGCGCGTCGAGAAATAGGCGACGAACAGGGCGACCATCGCCGAGCCCACGAGCCCGTAGAGGAGGGCGAGCCACAGGTTCGGCGGCTTCACCATCAGGAGTGCGGCGGCGGCGCCGTACATGCCGAGACCGAAGAAGGCGGAATGGCCGAACGAGACCATGCCCGTGTATCCGATGAGGATATCGGACGACATGGCGAGCAGACCCCAGATCAGGATCTCGGTCAGGAAGCGGCGCCAGAACTCCGGCAGGATGAACGGCGCCACGATCAGCAGCACCATGACGATGCCGAAGGCCGTCCAGTAGGCGATAGCGTGGCGTTTGTCGCTGGCGGTCATTTGGGTGTCGGCACGAAGAGGCCCGTGGGCCGGAACAGGAGGGTGAGGATGAGCACCACGAAGGAGACGATGACGGCCTGCGCGGGGCTGACGAAGATCGCGGCATAGGCCTCGAGCAGCGAGATGAAGATCGCCGCCGCGATCGAGCCGCCGAGGTTACCCATGCCGCCCACGACCACGACGATGAAGGCCTTGAGGACCCAGTCGAGACCCATGGCGTGGTTGACGCCGACCAAGGGCCCGAACAGCACGCCGCTCGCCGCTGCCATGCCCGCACCGATGGCGAACACGGCGGTGTGCACCCAAGGCACGGGGATGCCCATGGCCTGGGCCATGACGCGGTCCTGCGTGGTGGCGCGGATCCAGATGCCGTAGCGGCCGTACTTCAGGAACAGGTAGAGCCCGCCGATGATGGCAGCCGAAAGCGCCGCGATCAGCAGCCGGTACCAGGGATACTGCAGGTAGAAGAGCGTGAACTGGCCGGTGATGGGCTCCTGGATCTTGCGCGCGACCGGCCCGAACTGCCACAGCGCGTAGTTCTGCAGGATCAGCGAGATGCCGAACGTGGCGAGGATCGTCGTCAGTGGATCGCGGCCGACCAACGGTCGCAACGTCACGATCTGCATGGCGGCGCCGAGCAGGGCCACGGAAATGACCGAGAGCACGAGCGCGATCCAGAAGCTGCCCGAGGCGACGAGCACCACGACGCCGATGTAGGCGCCCATCATGAAGAGCTCGCCGTGGGCGAAGTTGACCACGTCCATGATGCCGAAGATCAGGGTCAGGCCGGAGGCGACGAGAGCCAGGATCATCCCGGTGACGATGCCATTGACCGTCTGGATGACGATGAGATCCCACGGGATCGCCATGGCTCAAACCCCTAGATACTGGTGGATGACGGGATCGTCGACCTTGAGCTCGGAAGAGATGGCGTGGTGGCGCACCTCCCCCTTCTCCATGAAGTAGACGCGCTGACTGGCCGCGAGGGTGAGCGGCACGTTCTGCTCGACGAGCAGGATCGCAACCCCTTCGCGGTGCAAGACTTCGACGATCTCCCTGATCTGCGAGACCATGCGGGGCATCAGCCCCTCGGTTGGCTCGTCGAGCAGGATGATCTTGGGCTCCAGCATCATCGCCCGGGCGATCGCCAGCATCTGCTGCTCGCCGCCCGAGAGCGTGCCACCGGCCTGGTCGCGTCGCTCGGCGAGCCGGGGGAAGTAGGTGAAGACCTTGTCGAGCAGCTCCTTGCGCCTGGCGTCGGTGACGCCGGAGCGGTCGAGACCCGTGCGCAGGTTCTCCATCACGGTCAGCAGCTTGAAGATGCGCCGGTCCTCGGGAACGTAGCCGAGGCCCTGCCGGGCGAGCTTGTGCGGCGGCAGGCCCGCAATCGGCTTGCCCTCGAACACGATGCTGCCTTGGCTCGGCGTGACGAGGCCCATGATGGTCTTGAGCGTCGTGCTCTTGCCGACGCCGTTGCGGCCGAGCAGGCCCACGACCTCGCCCTTGCCGACGACGAGGGACACGCCGTGCAGGATGTGGCTCTTGCCGTAGAAGGTGTGCACGCCTTCGATCTTGACGAGAGTCTGCTCTGGAGAGGGTGCGGCGGTCATGTCTTGAGATAGACCTCCTGCACCCTGGGGTTCTGCTGGATCTCGGCAGGCGGGCCCTCGGCCAGGATCTCGCCGTAGTGCAGCACGGTGATGCGGTTGGCGAGCTCCATCACCACGTGCATGTCGTGCTCGACGATCAGGATGGTGAGGTCGTCACGGGCGATGCGGCGCACCAGCTCCATGGTGTCGTGCGTCTCGGCGGCGCTCATGCCGGCCGTCGGCTCGTCGAGGCACAGCAGCTGCGGCTCGGTGGCGAGTGCGATGCCGATCTCGAGGTTGCGCTGCTCGCCGTGCGAGAGGTTGGCGGCGAGCTCCTCCTCCTTGCCCTCCAGACCCACCGACTTCAGCACAGCCTTCGCCTTGTCGATGATGTCGCGGAAATCGGCGTGGTGGGTGAACATGCTCCAGCTATGGCGCCGCGACTGGGCGGCGATGCGCACGTTCTCGAGCGTGGTGGCGTTGGGCAGGATGTTGGTGATCTGGTAGGAGCGCGCGATGCCCTTCTGCGAGATGCGGTTGGGCGGCAGGCCGGTGATGTTCTCGCCGTTGAAGATCACGCGCCCCGCGGTCGGGCGGATCACGCCCGTGAGGCAATTGAAGAACGTGCTCTTGCCGGCGCCGTTCGGCCCGATGATGGCTCTGATCTCGCCGCGCGCGACCTCGAAGTTGACGTTGTTGAGCGCAGCCAGCCCGCCGAAGCGGACGGTGAGACCCTCGGTGCGCAGGGCGGTGGTGGAGGCGCCCCCCTGGCCAGTTGTGGCCGAGGGGGGCTTGGTCACGGACGTGTCGGCGGTCACTTACGCAAACTTGCAAGCCGGCGGGAAGATGGTTTTCTCTTTGGGAACCGTCTCGACGATCCGGTGCTTGCCATCCTTGATGTCGAAGATGAACTCGCGCAGGAACGCCTGGTGGTCCTCCTTGCGCAGCAGCTTGTCGCCCTGCGGAAAGTCGTCCCCTTCCTTCATCTCCAGCCCCTCGAGCGCCTCGATGAGCTTCATAGTGTCGGCGCGGCCCTGGAACTTCGACTTCTCCATGCCGATCTTGAGGGCGTTCATGGCCTCGTAGTTCGACTGCACGTAGCGGTCGGGCAGCGGACCGGACGGGTCGATCGCCTTCAGCCGCTTCAGCGCCTCGTCGAAGAACTTCTTGTGCGCCGGTGTATTGAGCGGCCCTTCGAGCACAGGGACATAGCGGTTGATGCCGACGAAGCCTTCGATCTTGTTGCCCAGCGCGGGCAGGTTGGTCGACTCCGCGATCGCTCCGTCGCCGGCCCACTTGTATTTCTTCGTCATGCCGAGATCGAAGGCCTGGTTGCCGATCGTCACGCCGTCCTTGCCGAAGAAGATGCCGAAGAAGCCGTCGAAGTCACCAGTGATCTTGGAGAGAAACGGCGTAAAGTCGGCGGTTCCGAGCGGGATGCCGGTGGTGCCGACCACCTCGCCGCCGGCCTTCTTGATCTGCTCGGCGTAGGCGTCCTTGGTCGACTGGCCCCATGAATAGTCCGCGTAGGCGATGTGCCACTTCTTGCCCATCTTGCCAACCAGGTAGGGCGCGAACGCCACCGCCTGCGCCGGCGCGTAGTCGAAGGGGCGGAAGGTGTAGCGGTTGCATTTCGAGGTGGTGATCGTGGTGTCGAGGCACACCGTGATCATGTTGACGATCTTGGCCTCCTCGAACACCGGCATGCAGGCGAGGCAGATGTTGGAGAGGAAGCCGCCGAGGTGCATGTCGACCTTGTCCTCGACCACCAGCTTCTCGGTCTTGCGGCGTCCGACGTCGGGCTTGGACTCATCGTCGGCGACGACAAGCTCGACCGGCCGGCCATTGATGCCGCCGGAGGAATTGATGCGGTCCGTGGCCATCTGCACGCCGACAAGTGCGGTCTTGCCGCCAGCGGCGGCTGCGCCCGAGAGCGGCTGCAGCGAGCCGATCTTGTAGGGCTTGGCCTGACCGAACGCCGAGCGCCAGGGAGCTGGAACCAACATCGTGGCGCCCAGCGCGCCGGCCGTGGCCGCGCCGTAGCCGAGCAGGCGCCGTCGCGTGACCTTGCCGCTGTACCAGGAATCCTGCGCCCACTTCTGCTCTTTCCACTCGTCAGACATCGCTCTTTCTCCCTTAGGACCGCCGGGGTCCCGCCTCACCGTGGGCGATGACCCAAGGCAGCCGGTTGTCCCGGCCGTCAAAATCCCGAGCGGACGATAGCGAAAAGTATTCCGTCCAACAAGCTGGTGTACGCACTATCTCGTGCGGCGCAACAAAGCGGGCGTGCCCGATCTTCGCTCACCATGTGGGCACTTATCCCCGCGCTTGCCGGCCGTGGCATACTGCTCCCACCTCGGCTCGCGAGGCTGCCACTCGAGGGGCGGCTTCATGGGACGGCCGGGGGGCCGCGTAAAGGCGCCACGGTAGTCAATCCGTGAGCCGGGGCTAGGTGATCGGATCGGTCAAGCAGCATCCATCGCGGCGGCGGGGCGCAAGAGCCGAGTGCTCAGGCCTCTAAATACGGTCCGGCGGCTAAGCGCCCCGTTCCCTTCTCTCCCAAACCCTCGGGGCTTCCGCCCGCGAGGCGATTTGTGCTGGGTGAGGTGGTGAGTGGTGAGGTCGCGGGCGTGCCGTGTGGCGCGGGGGGGGGAGTTCAACCCGAAAGATTAGTCTCCACCCTCAATCTCACCACTCACCATCTCACCGGCGTGCCGTGAGGCCTTGATGCCCGGCGCTTCGCCCGGGGGCGGACATGACAATTCCGCTCATGGGTATATGCCGGTATCGCGGGCAGGCTGACGCGATTGCGTGCAGGCGAGTGAGCACAAGTGAATTGCCAGCGGCGAAATTCCACTCGGCGAAACATGGGATCGATCCCTCACCCGAATTGGAGGACCTGGCGCACGGCGCGGCCCTCGCGCAGCCGGTCGAAGCCTTCGTTGATGTCGGCGAGCGGCAGGCGATGGGTCAGCAGCCGATCGATGGGCAAACGCCCGCGACGGAACAGCGCGAGATAGCGGGGCAGGTCGCGCGAGGGCACGGACGTGCCGATGTAGCAGCCCTTGAGCGTGCGCTCCTCGGCAACCAGGCTGACGGCGGGGATCGACAGCATCGCGGCCGGTGCCGGCAGGCCGGCGGTGACGGTGGTGCCGCCGCGCCGCGTGATGCGATAGGCGAGCTGCAGCGCGGGAACCGAGCCTGCCATTCTCGCGGATCTTGTCGACGGCATCGGCATCGCCGGCATTGAACGTGTCGGTAGCGCCGAGACCGGCCGCCAGCTGCAGCTTGTCGGGCGCGAGGTCGACGGCGAGCACGCGCTCGGCTCCGGCCGCGATCGCTCCGAGCCGCGCGGCAAGGC
>Ga0247825_10002718_pt1 | contig 11692 bp, 8 predicted proteins | sample 13C_Vanillin_Day_FD_194413 | JGI IMG/M metagenome (GOLD analysis project Ga0247825, IMG submission 194413) | Soil microbial communities from agricultural site in Penn Yan, New York, United States - 13C_Vanillin_Day48 | ecosystem: Environmental > Terrestrial > Soil > Agricultural land | place... | reverse complement strand
GGGCGTGGCCGTCCCAGCGGACCCGGCCGGCCACGCCCAGCTCGCCGGCCAGGCGGCGCAGGGCGGCCTCCTCCGGGCCGGTGCCGACGACCCGCAGCGGCAGCTCGGCCCCCGGGCCGGCCAGGGCGGCCAGGGCGGCCAGGGCGACCTCGGCGCCCTTCTGCCGGTCGAGGCGGCCGACGAACAGCAGCTCGTCCCGGGGCCGGTCGCCCGGTCCCGGGTGGAGGGCGAGGTCGTCGACGGGCATGGGCGCGACCGCCACCGGCCGGGCCAGGCCGGGGGCGAACCCGGACGCCTGGCCGGCCAGCCAGCCCGACACGGCGGTGACCCGGGCCGAGGCCCGCAGCACCCTGGCGCAGGCGGCCCTGGCCGCCGGGCGGGAGCGGGCCAGGCGCACGTCGGTGCCGTGCAACGTGGTGACCAGCGGCAGACCGGTGCGGGCGGCCAGGGCCTGCACCCCGGCCGGGAACCACCAGTGGGCGTGGACCAGGTCGGCCCCGCGCCCCACCCGACGCAGCGCCAGGGCGCCGGCGCCCAGCAGCCCGGCCAGGGCCAGGGCCCCGCTGGGAGACGCCGCCCGGCGGTGCATCTCGCCCGCGTAGGCCAGCCGCTGGGCGGGGCCGGGCGCGTACCGGTAGCGGCGGACCGCGATCCCGTCCAGCCGCTCGGCCGGGGCCAGGCCCTCGGCGGCCGGGGCGACCGCGGCCACCTGGACGCCCTCGTCCCGCAGGGCGGTGGCCAGCCGCAGCAGGAACCCGCCGGTCACGTCGTCGGCGGTCCGCGGGAAGGCGTGGGCCAGGAACACCACCCGCAGGGGCCTAGCCACCTTGGGCGCCATCGGCCCGATCGGCGTTCTGGACCAGGGCGTCGGCCAGGGTCGGCCAGAACCCGGGTGGGAGCTCGTGGCCGAGCCCGGGGACCCGGAACAGGCGGGCCCCGGGGATGGCGGCGGCGGTGGCCTCGCCGCCGCTGACGCCGATGACCTGGTCCTCGGTGCCGTGCACGACCAGGGTCGGCACCCGGATCTGGCCGAGGGCCGCGGTCCGGTCGCCGGCGGCCAGGATGGCCGCGAACTGCCGCCCGGTCCCCTTGGGGTGGTGGGCGCGGTCGTAGCCGCGGGCGGCTCCGAGCCGCACCGCCTCGGCGTCGAACGGGAAGGCGCTGCCGGAGCTGATGGCCTTGGCGTTGGCCACCGCCTGCTCGATGAACCCGTCCCGGTCGCTCGGCATCGAGGCCACCAGCACGCTGGCCGCCTCGCCGCTGGGCCGGCCAACGGCCCGGTCCCCGGTGGTCGACATGATCGAGGCCAGCGACCGCACCCGCGCCGGGTACCTGGTCGCCAGCAGCTGGGCGATCATGCCGCCAAGGGAGATGCCGGCGACGTGGGCGGACTCCACCCCGGCCGCGTCCAGCACCCCGGCGGCGTCGTCGGCCATGTCCTCGAGGGTGTAGGCCAGCGACGAGTGGTCGCCACCCCAGACCGCGGTCAGGTTGACCGGCCGGGCGTCGTCGAACCAGGTCGACAGCCCGGCGTCGCGGTTGTCGTAGCGGATGACCAGGAACCCCCGCGACGCCAGCTCCTCGCAGAGCCCGTCCTCCACGGAGATGAGCTGCGCCCCGAGCCCCTGCACCAGCAGCAGCGGCCGGCCCACCGGGTCCCCGACCGTCTCGTACTCGAGCTCGACCCCGTTCACATGTGCTCTCGGCATGGCAGGCATCGTACTGTCCGTTGGGGTTCGACAGCCGAGGAGGAGGGCCGCATGCGGGTCTGCCTGATGATCGAGGGCCAGGAGGGCGTCACCTGGGACCAGTGGCTCGCCCTCGCCGGGGCGTGCGAGGAGCACGGCCTGGAGGGCCTGTTCCGCTCCGACCACTACGAGTCGGTGATGGGGATGCGCGAGCGGGGCTCGCTCGACGCCTGGACCACCCTGGCCGCGCTGGCCGCCAGGACCAGCCGCATCCGCCTGGGCACGCTGGTCTCCCCGGCCACCTTCCGGCACCCGTCGGTGCTGGCCAAGACCGGGGCCACGGTCGACCAGATCTCCGGAGGCCGGGCCGAGCTGGGGCTCGGGGCCGGCTGGCACGAGGGCGAGCACCGCGCCTACGGCTTCGAGTTCCCGCCCACCCCCATCCGCATGGAGCGGCTCGCCGAGCAGCTGGAGATCGTCACCCGCTCCTGGACCGAGGACGCCTTCTCCTTCCAGGGGCGCCACTACCAGGTCCAGGACCTGCGCGCCCTGCCCAAGCCGGTGCAGCGCCCGCGCCCGACCCTGCTGGTCGGCGGGGCCGCGGGGCCCAAGAGCCTCGCCCTGGCGGCCCGCTGGGCCGACGAGTACAACACCGTCGGCGTGCCGCTGGAGGAGGTGGCCGAGCGGCGCCGGCGGCTGGAGGAGGCCTGGCGGGAGGCGGGCCGGGACCCCGGGACGGCCCGCCTGTCGCTGATGACCACCTGCGTGGTCGGCCGCGACCGGGCCGAGGTCGCCGAGCGGGTGGGGCGGGTGCTGGCCGTCACCGGCAGCCACGACAGCGTCGCCGAGGTGGTCGACGCGCGGCCCCACTGGCTGCTCGGCACCGTGGACGAGGTCGCCGAGCGGCTCCGCAGGCTGGAGGCGGCCGGGGTGCGCCGGGTCATGTGCCAGCACCTGGACCACGCCGACACCGAGATGGTCGCGGTGCTCGGGGAGGTCGCTGCTAGCATGGACACCACGCCCTAATCCCAGGCCTTGGAGGTCGACCCCGGCTGCGCACCTTCCGCTCCCTCGACGTGCGCAACTTCCGGTTGTTCCTGTTCGGTCATCTCGTCTCCTCCACCGGCACCTGGATGCAGCAGGTCGGCCAGGACTGGCTGGTCCTCCGCCTCACCGACGCTCCCCTGCCGCTGGGCATCACCCTCGCCCTCCAGTTCACCCCCATGCTGGCCCTCGGGGCCTGGGCCGGGCTGGTCGCCGACCGGGTCGACAAGCGCCGCCTGCTGCTGGTCACCCAGACGGCCATGGCCATGCTGGCGCTCGTCCTCGGGGTCCTGACCGCGACCGGGGCGGTGCGGCTGTGGATGGTCTACACCCTCGCCCTGCTGCTCGGCTGCGCCACCGCCTTCGACATGCCGGCCAGGCAGTCGTTCGTCAGCGAGATGGTCGGGCCCGACCGGGTGGCCAACGCCGTCGGGCTGAACAGCGCCGGCTTCAACACCGCCCGGGTGCTCGGCCCGGCGGCGGCCGGCGTGCTGATCGCGGTCGTCGGGATCGCCCCCGCCTTCTTCCTCAACGCCGTCTCGTTCCTGGCCATGATCGGCGCCCTGCTGGCCATGGACCCGGACCGGCTGTACCGCCGGGCCGCGGTGGAGCGGGGCCGGGGCCAGATCCGGGCCGGCGTGCGCTATGTCTGGGCGACCCCCGTGCTGCGCTCGACCATCCTGCTGGTGGCCGTGGTCGGCATGCTCGGCCTCAACTACCGGGTGGCCGTGCCGCTGCTGGCCCGCTTCGCCTTTGACGGCGGCCCGGGCGTCTACGGGGCCCTGGCCGCCGTCATGGCCGCCGGCTCGGTCACGGGCGCCCTCGCGGTCGCCCGCCGCGGCCGCCCCTCCCGCCTGCTGCTGATCGGGTCGGTGGCCGCCTTCGGCGTGCTCTCGTTCGCCGCCGCCGCCGCCCCCACCATCCTGGTCGAGGCGGTGGTCCTGTTCCCCATCGGCGCGGCCAGCCTGGCCTTCGTGGCCACCGCCAACTCGACCGTCCAGCTCGGCTCCGACCTGGCCATGCGCGGCCGCGTCATGAGCCTGTTCGGCCTGGTCCTGCTCGGCTCCAGCCTCCCCAGCGGCCTCCTCAGCGGCTGGATGGCCGGCCAGTTCGGCCCCCGTTCGATCCTGCTCCTCTCCGGCGTCTCCTGCGTGGCCGCCGCCGCCGTCGCCGCCGTGACGACCCGCGGCCACCTCGAACGCTCCCCGGCCGCCACCGGCGACGCCGAACAGGCCGCCTAACAGGAGTCCCGCAGATCCGAGAACCGCACCAGCAGCTCGGAGCGGGAGGATTCGAGCTCGGCCAGGGGCTCGGACATGGCCGCCTCGACCTCGGAGGCGACGGTGCCGTCGAGGTTCCCGGTGAGGCGGTCGGCCCAGCGGCGGCCGGCGCGGCGGGCGCTGGCCGACAGCAGCCGCGACAGCAGCCAGCCGACCAGGAGGCTGCCGATGACCAGGATGAGGGGGACGGGGACGTCCCTGACGGTCGGGAGGTCGGGGAGGTCGGCCTGGGCCCGGCCGGCGAGGTACAGGGTCAGGTACCAGAGCAGGCCGGCGGCGAAGGCCACGGTGACCAGGATCTGGAGCACGCCGATGAGCGGCCACAGCCAGGAGCGGGGCGGGCCGGCGTGGTCGACCGTCCCCCTGGCCACGGCCGCGTCGATCGCCCCGGTGAGGCGCTCCTCCAGCCGGTCCGGGCGGGCCAGGCCCATGACCTCGGCCCGCAGGGCCGGAGGGGCGGCCGTGGCCGCCCGGCGGAGCAGGTCGTGGACCGGGTTGACGGTGCGGCTGAGGGTCGAGCGGCCACGCCAGGCGCGGGCGTAGGCCACCGGGTCGATCGAGCGGGCCGAGGCGGGGCCATGCTCGCCGGCGCCGCGGGCCCTGGCCACCATGGCCAGCAGCCGGCCCAGCGGCCCGGCGCCGGCGGCCCGGGCCTCGGCCAGGGTGCGGCGCCGGCAGGCCCGGCGCACCCCCTCGACGTCGACGGCCGAGCGGGCGGCGGCCACCGCCCGCCGCCGGGCGTCCCGGCGGGCCTCGTCGCCGACCAGCGGGCGGCCCGCGTCCGGGCCGGTCAGGCCGGCCAGGCGGGCCAGCTCGACCCCGCGCTGGCGGCAGTCGGCGGCCAGCCGCTCGGTCACCACCGCCTTGGCCTGGAGGCGCTCCGACAGCCAGGCGCGCAGGGCCTCCAGCTCGCCCCGGTCGGCCCCGTCGGGCGGGTCGGCGGCGACGACGAACACCGGCCGGCCGTGGATGCCGTCGGCGGCCAGGGTGCGGCGCAGGTCGGCGGTGAGGGCGGCGACCTGCCGGTCGTCGCCGATCACGTCGCGCCGGTTGACCACGAACACGGCCCGGTCGGCGTGGTGGGCCAGGGGCCGCAGGTAGTCCTCGTGCAGCACCCGGTCGTTGTACTTCTCCGGGTCCAGCACCCAGCAGACGGCGTCGACCCGGGGCAGCACCTGGTCGACGGTGGCCCGGTGGGCGGCCTCCACCGAGTCGTAGTCGGGCAGGTCGAGCAGGCACAGGTCGGTGAAGCGGGGGTCGTGGTGGCTGACCACCTTGTCGACCCCGACCCAGCGCAGCAGCGGGCCGAGCTCGCCGGCGGCGTCGGCCGGCACCCAGGCGACCGGTTCGTCGGTCACGGGCCGGGTCGGCCCGGGGCGGCTCACCTCCCGCCCGGCCAGGGCGTTGAGCAGGCTCGACTTGCCGGCGCCGGTCCCTCCGGCCAGGGCGCAGACGAACGCCGTCCCCGGGAAGCCGAGCCGGGTCCTGGCCTCGGCGATCGTCTCGCGTGCCGGCCCGGCGTCCAGGCCGAGCCGCTCGGCGGCGACGGCCACCTGCTCCAGCGCCTCCAGGCAGCCCCCGAGGTCCCTGGTCATCGGCCGGGGGCCCCGCCGAGGGTGGCGACCAGGCGCTCGGCCTCGGCCAGGACCTCGCCGGCGGCCGCCCGCAGCGCCTCGGGGCCGTCGCCGGCGGGGGCGAGCAGGTCGAGGAAGCGGCGGGCGTCGCTCTCCAGGGCCGAGCGCAGGGTGCGGCGCAGGTCGCGCTCGGCGGCCCGGATGATGTCGGCCACCGCGGCCTCGCCGATCAGGGCCTCCAGCAGCTTCTGGTTGAGCACGGCGGTCCCGCCGGCGATGACCACCTCGCCCCCGGTCAGGCCGGCCGAGTGGGCGAACACGGCCAGCATGGCCACCACCCCGATGGCGTTGACGCCGAGGGAGGCGGCGAACGCGAACGCCCGCCGGCTGTGCCCGCGCTCCTCGACCATCCTGGTCAGCCGGCCCAGCCACTCGGTGAGCTGCGCCCTGGCCTCGGCCTCCAGCTCCGGGCCGTGGCCCCACAGCCCCGGGTTGGCCTCCAGCAGCAGCGCCCCCGCCGGGTCGGCGGCCCACTCGGTGGCGGCCTGGCCGGCGGCGACGTCGGCGTGGCGGACCAGGGCCCCGACCAGCTCCTCGAACGCCTGCTCCTTGGCCCGCTGCAGCTCCGGGGCGCCCCGGGCCGGGTGGAGCTGGCGCGAGACCCAGGAGCGGACCCGCCCGATCCCGGTCGACAGCCAGCGGCCGACGTCGCCCAGCCCGACGAACTCCTGCCAGGACCGCATCACCTCGCCGCGCAGGAAGTCGCCCCCGGCGAGCCGCTCCTGGAGCCGTTCCTGCTCGCCGTCGTAGGCCCGCTGCACCGGGGCCCGCAGCGCGGCGGCGCGGTGCCGGTCGGCCTCCAGGTCGCCGGCGACCTCGTCCACCGCCGCCGGCAGGCCGGCCAGGGCGCCCCGCAGCGCCTGGGCCTTGACCTCGGTGAGGGCCCCGGGGTCGGCCGACAGCTCGGCCAGGGCGCGGCGCACCGGCTCGATGGCGCCGGCCTCCAGGCCGTCGGTGGCCGGGTCGCGGGCCCCCTCGACCACCCCGAGCATGGGCAGGTCGCGGCCGCCCGGCCCGGCCGTGCCCAGGCCGGCCTCCTCGAAGCGGCGCCAGGCGTCGGACAGCACCGCCCGCCGGTCGGCCTCGCGGCGGGGGAGCCGGTTGACCACCACCAGCAGCGGCACCCCCCTGGCCTTGGCCTGGCGCAGGAACTCCCAGGGCACGTAGTCGGCGTAGCGCTGGGCGGTGGTGACGAACAGGCACAGGTCGGCCGCCTGGAGCAGCTCCTCGGCGGTGCGGCGGTTCTCGGCCTCGACCGAGTCGACGTCGGGCGCGTCGACCAGGGCGATCCCGGGGAAGGCGCGGTCGTGGACGACCAGCTGGAGGCGGTCGGCGTCGGCCAGGGCGGCCAGCACCTTGCCGCCCATGAAGGCGTCGACCTGGCCGGGGGCGAGCACCACCACCGGCCGCATGGTGGTCGGCCGCACCACCCCGCTGGGGCTCACCGCCGCCCCGGCCAGCCCGTTGAGCAGCGACGACTTCCCGGCCCCGGTCGACCCGAGCAGGATGCAGACCAGCGGCGCCTCCAGGTCGCGGACCCGCGGCAGCAGGTAGTCGTCCAGGTGCCAGGCCAGCCGACGCCGTCGGGCCGCCCCCAGGTCGCCCGGCCCGGGCGCGCTCGCCCGGGCCGCGGCCACCTGCCCGGCCAGCCTGGTCAGGGCCGCCTGCAGGGCCGTGGTGTCGACTGCGGTGGGCATGGTCCTCTCCGACTACCCGTCCGGTGCTCGCCCTAGCATCTCACCGGGAGCGCCGCATGCCTGAAACCAACCGCATGCCGGAGAGGTCTAGATCTGCGTCATCGTCCATTGACACGGGAGGAACCACGGCATGGGCATCATCGGTTGGATCGTGCTCGGTCTGCTCGCCGGGGCCATCGCCAAGGCGATCCTGCCCGGCGACGACCCGGGCGGCATCATCGTCACCATCATCATCGGGATCGTCGGTGCCATCCTCGGCGGGTTCCTGGCCCAGGTGCTGTTCAACCGGGACACGGTCGACGAGTTCTTCGACATCAGCACCTGGCTGACCGCGATCATCGGCTCCGTCATCCTGCTCCTGGTGTACCGGCTGGTGGCCGGGCGCGGCCGGCGCAGGGCCCTCTAGCCGCTGGTCGACAGCTCCCGCTCGGGGGCCCGTTCCTCCAGGTCGCCGACGCCGATGCGGCTGAGCAGCCGGATCGGGGGGCTGTAGGCGCGGCCCGGGTCGCGGGGCAGGAAGGCGAGCTGGAGGTCGCACCAGGAGAGGCGGAGCGACTCGGCGTTGGTCGGGGTGGCGAGCACGAACTGGACCCGGTCGGCCAGGGCGTGCATGAGGTTGGCCACGTGGTCGATGTTGGTCGAGTCGAGGTGGGCGATGTGCTCGTCCATGATGAGCAGGTCGGCGGCATCGGCCGTGCCCATGGTGGCCAGCAGCAGCAGGATGGCGATGGTGGCCCGCTGGCCGCCGGAGTGGGCGGCGTCCCGGTAGGAGCGCCGGCGCTCGGTGGCCCGGTGGGCCACCAGCACGTCGACCCCGTACTCCTCGGGCCGGTCGCCGGCCAGCAGCCGGAGCTCGCCCTCGGCGCCGGCCGTCTGGCAGACGCGGGCGAACTCGCCGCTGAGGCGCTGGACGACCTCCCTGACCCCCTCCTCGAACCGGCGCCGGGCCGCCTCGACCCGCTCCAGCTGCTCGTCCAGCTCGCGCTTGCGCCGCTCGGCGAGCTGGTTGGCCTCCTCGACGGCCTCGGCCTGGCGCTCGCGGCCGGTCACCAGCTCCGGGTCGCGGACCTCGGCCGGGAAGCGCTCGTCGTCCCCGACCTGGCCCCCGAGCCAGTCGATGTCGCGCAGCACCGACTCGGTGCCGGGCAGGTCGCCGGCGGCCAGCAGGGCCTGCTGCTCGGCGGCCAGCGGCCGCCCGGCCAGCTCGGTCTCCAGCCCGGCCAGCCGCCCGTCCAGCTCGGCCACCTCGGGCAGCCGGGCGGCCAGGCGGATCTCGGTCTCGTTCTGGCGCTGCCTGGCCAGGGCGAGCTCGGCGTTGGCCGCGCCGAGGGCGCCGTCCACCTCGCGTAGCTCGCCGGCGACGGCCCGCTCCCGCTCGACCAGCTCCGGCCGATCGACCCCGGCCCGTTGCCGCGCCTGCTCGGCCTCGGCGACCTGGCCCTGGAGGTCGTCGAGGCGCAGCACGGCGTCGAGCACGTGCATCGCCCGCTGCCAGGCACCCCGCAGCTCGGCGATGGCCGCCTCCACACCGTCCAGCTCCTCGCCAAGGCGCGCGGCCTCGGTCTTGAGGCCGAACAGGTGCAGCTCCCGGGCCCGGCGGCCGAGGACCGGCTGGCTGGGCGCCTCCAGCCGGGCCATGGCGTCGCCGTAGCGCATGCCGTCGGGGGCGACCGCGGCCAGGCCCCGGCCGGCCAGGCCGTGGGCCTGGGCGGCGTCGTGGGCGGCCTGGGCGTCGGTCCGCTCCAGCAGCAGCCCGGCCTCGACCGGCCCGAGCACGGCGGTGAGGGCGGCCCGCGGGTCCCCGGCCCCGCCCCTGGCGATCCCCCAGCGGTAGCCGGCCTCGACGGCCAGCGCGGTCGCCTGCCGGTAGGCGTGGGAGGGCACCAGCAGGGCCCAGAGGGCGTCACCGAGGGCGGCCTCGGCCCTGATCCTGGCCGCGTCGCCGGCGGCCTCGTCGGCCAGCTCCAGGACCTCGGCCACGACCGACGCCTCGATCCCGGCCTCGGCCAGCCGCTCCTGGAAGTCGGCCACCTCGGCCGGAACGGGCACACCGCCGCCGGCCAGCACGGCCATGCGGGCCTGGACGTCGGCCAGGGTCGCGCGCAGCTCCTCGCGCCGGGCCAGGACCGCGGCCAGGCTCGACTCGGCCGCCTGGATCTCGCTCCCGGCCCGCTCGGCGGTCCGTTCGCCGGCCAGGCCGGCCAGGCGCACGGCGGTCGTCTGGGCCTCCTCGGCCCTGGCCTCGGCGGCGGCCAGGCGGACCTCGAGGGCGGCCCGGGCGTCGCGGGTCTCGGCCAGGCGGTCGACCAGCGCCTTGGCCTGGTCGGCCAGGGCGGCGGTCCTCGCCTCCAGCGCCGGCAGCCGACCGGTCAGCTCGTCCAGGTCGCGCCGGTCGGCGGCGATCCGCTCGGCGGCGGCGTCCCGCTCGGCCCGCGCCGCCTCCACCTTGACGGCCACGTCGCGGTGCTCGGCCGCCGGGCGGGCCAGGTCGCGGAGCAGGTCGAGCCGTTCCTGCAGCCCGGCCCATTCCAGGTGGCGGGCGGCCTGGCCGTGGAGGGCGGCGAGGCGGTCCTGCTCGGCCCTGGCCGCCTCGACCGCCTCCAGGTAGGCGGTGCGGGCGTCGTCGGCCCGTTCCCGCTGGGCCTCGACCTCGTCGAGCAGGGCCCGCTCGCCGGTCAGCTCCAGCAGCCTGGCCAGCAGGCCGGCCGGCGGCTCGTCCATGGTCCGGTCGATCGCGCCCTGGGGCAGGGCCAGGACCTCGCGCAGGGCCCGGGTGATGCCGGTGCGGTCCAGCAGCTCGTCGTAGCGCCGCGGCCCGAGCCACTCCCCCTCGGGGTTGGCCTCCAGGAAGGCCTCCAGGTCGTCGGCCAGCGGCTGCTCGAAGCCCCAGCGGTGCAGGCCGGGGAGGATCAGGTAGCGGCGGCTGTCCGCGGTGACCAGGCAGATCACCGACACCAGGTCGGCGTCGCGGAGGCGCTCGTCGGCGGCCGCGAACAGCCGCTCGCCCGAGCCATCCAGGACCGGGTTGCTGAAGGTGGCCCGCAGGAAGGCCCGCTCGGCCGGCGCGCCGCCGGGGCCGCCGTCGAAGATGTACCGGTGGGAGCTGCGCCCCGGGGCGAAGCTGGTCACCCCGAGCAGCAGCTTGATCCCGTCGAGGAAGCAGGTCTTGCCCGAGCCGTTGGGCCCGGTGGCCACGTTGATCCCGTCGATCAGCAGCGGGATCGGGTCGGGCCGCAGCGACCCCCAGTGGACGAGCTGGACTTCCTCAATCCTCGGCATCGCCAGGCTCCCCCCCATTGGCTCCGTCTAGCTCGGCGGCCCGGCGCCGCAGGTGGGCGAGCCGCTGGTGGCGGGCGACCAGGGCCCGCGCCCGGTCGGCGGCGCCCGGCTCGTCCAGCGTGTCCAGCAGTGGCCCGGCCTCCACCCGGCCCTCGCGCAGCGTCAGGTAGCCGGCCCTGGCCAGCCGTTCGAGCACGTTCGGCAGCCCGGTGCCGTTCAGCCTGGCCCCCAGCAGCTCGGCCAGGTCGTCCGGGTCGAGCCAGTCACGGTCGCCGACGGACCTGGAGGGGGTCTCGCCGGGCAGGAAGCGGAGGTGGAGCCAGCAGGTGGCCAGCACGGCCAGCTCGGCGGTGCCGAGCGACAACACCGGGTCGTGGCCCTCCAGCTCCGGCACCGGCCCGTCCAGCCGGGCCAGCCAGCGTTCGGAGGCCGGCGAGTAGACCAGCTCGCAGCCGGCCTCGCCCAGCCGCCGGCGGACCTCGTCGCGGGTCTCGGGCTCGCCCAGCTCGGGCACGTCGGCGGCGGCCACCGACCCGACCAGCAGCACCCGGCAGAGCTCGGTCGCGTTCAGGTGGCCACCTCCTGGCGGTCGGAGCCGGCCGGGGGCGGCGGCGCGGGCGCCGGGGCGCCGCCCTCCGGCTCCCCGGTCAGGTCGATCACGTCCGGCCGCTCGGCCTCCGGCCGGGTCCCGGGGGCGCGCACGCCGGTCCAGGAGATGACCCCGACCTCGTCGCGGCCGATGACCTCCAGCCGCGGGCGCGGGTCGAGCTCGGCGGCCAGCGTCCGGTCGCCGGACGGGCCCCAGCGCGACCAGGCCTCGACCACCGCGGCCATCCGGGCCGTGGCCTCGGCCCAGGTCCCGCCGACCACCCACCTGGCCAGGTCGGTCTCGCCCAGCCCGGCCAGCCAGGTCATCACGTCGGCGGCCAGCAGCACGAAGTCGGGCACCACCTCCGGCGACTCGACCGGCAGCAGGGTCGGTTCCGGCAGCGGCACCACCACCGGCTCGGGCCGGCCCAGGTGCTCGTCGAGGGCGGCCAGGGCGGCCCCGGCCCGGGCCGGGCCGGGGC
>Ga0247825_10002717_pt1 | contig 11693 bp, 9 predicted proteins | sample 13C_Vanillin_Day_FD_194413 | JGI IMG/M metagenome (GOLD analysis project Ga0247825, IMG submission 194413) | Soil microbial communities from agricultural site in Penn Yan, New York, United States - 13C_Vanillin_Day48 | ecosystem: Environmental > Terrestrial > Soil > Agricultural land | place... | reverse complement strand
GTTCCGGTCGTGCGCGCGGCGATGGCGCTCCGCGCGAATGTCCTGGCCAAGGGGTTCTCCGGCATCCGTCTTCGCACGCTCGAACTGCTCATTGACGCGCTGAACCGGCGCATCCACCCGCTCGTGCCGTCGCGCGGGTCGGTTGGCGCCAGCGGTGATCTCGCCCCGCTCGCGCACATCGCTCTCGTCCTGATTGGAGAAGGCGCCGTCATCGGCGCGAACGGCGTCATCGATGGACGAGAGGCGCTGGCAGGCGCCGGCGTGCAGCCGGTCGCGCTCGGACCCAAGGAGGGCCTCGCGCTGATCAACGGCACGCAGCCCTCGGCGGCGGTTCTCGGCCTGGCTGTTGCGGCCGGGCAGCGGCTCGCGCGCGCGGCCGATATCGTGGCGGCGCTCAGCATCGACGGCCTCCAGGGCTCGACGAAGCCGTTCGACGCACGCATTCACGATGCGCGTGGCCTTCCGGCACAGGCCGAATCGGCGGCCAACCTCCGGCACCTGCTCGCCGGCAGCGGCATCAACGAGGCGCACGCCAACTGCGGACGGATCCAGGACGCGTATTCGATGCGATGCGCCCCGCAGGTTCACGGGGCGGCGCGTGCCGCCTGCCAGTACGCCCACGACGTGTTCGCGGCGGAGGCCAATGCCGCCACCGACAACCCGATGGTCTTCGCCGACACACGCGAGATCGTGTCGGGCGGCAACTTTCACGGCGCGCCGGTCTCCGTGGCGTGCGATCTGCTGTGCATCGGCATGTCACAGCTCGCGACGATCAGCGAACGTCGATCGGATCGTCTGGTGAATCCGTCGCTGAGCGGCCTGCCCGCGTTTCTGACACGCCATGGAGGACTGCACTCGGGGCTGATGATGGCGCAGGTGACCGCGGCTGCGCTGACGTCCGAGCTCAAGACACTCTCGCACCCGGCCAGCGTGGACACGATTCCGACATCGGGCAACAAGGAAGACCACGTGAGCATGAGCATGGCGGCCGCGTTGAAGGCCGCGCGCACGGTTGAGCTCGCCACACGCGTGCTTGCCGTCGAGCTGCTGTGCGCGAGCCAGGCGATCGATCTGCTCGCACCGCTCGCGACGTCGCCGGCGCTCGCGCGCGTGCACGCATTCGTGCGCACGCAGGTACCCGTGCTCGGCGATGACCGTCCGCCGTCGCATGACATCGAGATGATCACGCGAATGATCGAGAGCGGCGAACTTGAACGCGCATGCGCGATGAATGTCAACTGAAACTTTTTTTTGAAAATCGTTTGACAAGCTCGCGCGCGATTCTTACCTTCTGATCCTTCGCGAAATCAGATCGACTGAACGTATCCGACCGCGACAGAATGCGGTTGGTGATTCGAGGCGCGCTGAACGACGTCATGACGGTGAGCACGCGCATCATCCGGGCGCCGCGTGGTTCTGCGATCAGCTGCAAGGGCTGGCAGCAGGAAGCCGCTCTCCGCATGCTCATGAACAACCTCGACCCGGATGTCGCCGAGCGTCCCGAGGATCTCGTCGTCTACGGCGGATCGGGAAAGGCGGCGCGCAACTGGGACGCGTTCGACGCGATCGTCGCGTCGCTCAAGGCGCTCGAGCACGACGAGACGCTGCTCGTGCAGTCCGGCAAGCCGGTCGGCGTGTTCCGCACGCACGCCGGTGCGCCTCGCGTCCTCATTGCCAACTCCCTGCTCGTGCCGGCCTGGGCCACCTGGGAGACGTTCCGGGACCTCGAAGATCGCGGCCTGACGATGTATGGCCAGATGACAGCTGGAAGCTGGATTTACATCGGCACGCAGGGGATTCTGCAGGGAACCTACGAGACCTTCGCCGCGGCGGCGAAGCGCCATTTCGGCGGCACCCTCAGCGGCCGGCTGGTCGTCACCGCGGGCCTGGGCGGAATGGGCGGCGCCCAGCCGCTGGCCGCCACGATGAACGGCGCGGCCGCCCTGATCGTTGAAGTGGATCCATCCCGCATCGAGCGGCGGCTCGCGACGCGGTACGTGGACGAAGCCACGAATCGGCTGGACGACGCGCTGGCGCGTGTCAGCGAATGGCGGAGCAATCGCGTTGCCCGATCGATCGCGCTCGAAGGGAACGCCGCCGACGTGCTGCCCGAACTTGTACGGCGCAACATCATTCCTGACGTGCTCACGGATCAGACATCGGCGCACGACGCGCTCAACGGCTACGTCCCGGGCGGCATGTCACTTGCTGAAGCTCTCCGCTTGCGGACGCGCGATTCGAAGACCTACATCGACCGATCGATGACGTCGATGGCACGGCACGTCGAGGCGATGCTCGCGCTCAAGCGGCGCGGCGCAGTGACCTTCGACTACGGCAACAACATTCGTGCGCAGGCACAGCACGCGGGATGCACGGATGCGTTTGACATTCCCGGCTTCGTGCCGGAATATGTGCGGCCGCTGTTCTGCGAGGGCAAGGGTCCGTTCCGCTGGGCCGCGCTCTCCGGAGATCCCGACGACATTCGTGTGACGGACGACGCGGCGATGGAGATGTTTGCGGATGATCCGGCACTGTGTCGATGGATCCGCATGGCGCGTGAGCGCGTGACGTTCCAGGGACTCCCCGCGCGGATCTGCTGGCTGGGCTACGGCGATCGCGCGCGGTTCGGATTGCGTATCAACGAGCTGGTGCGCGCGGGCGCGATTTCGGCGCCTGTCGTGATCGGGCGCGACCATCTCGACACCGGTTCGGTGGCATCGCCGAACCGCGAGACGGAGAACATGCGCGACGGCAGCGACGCCATCGCCGACTGGCCGGTCCTGAATGCGTTGCTGAACGCATCGGCCGGCGCCACCTGGGTGTCGGTACACCACGGCGGCGGCGTCGGCATCGGCTACTCGCTGCACGCGGGAATGGTGATCGTGGCCGACGGCAGCTCCGAGGCTGACGAGCGGCTCGAACGCGTGCTGACGTGCGACCCCGGCATCGGGGTGGCGCGCCACGCAGACGCCGGCTACCCGGCGGCGATCGCAACGGCAGAATCTCGCGGCGTACGGATCCCCATGCGATCCACTCGCCCGCATTAGGAGACAACATGACGGGTCCACAGGCGGGGTTCGAACGGCGCATCCACGGAGCGCTGGACTCAGCTCCATCGCGCATCCCGGTAGTTCTCGGTGGCTGCGGCACGGGGCGAACCTGGCTGCTGCAGCGCGTGCGCGAACGCGCCGGCCGGCAGGCGGCGCAGTATATAGACGTCGAGCGCAGCGCCACGACGCCTGAACGCTTCCTCCAGGCCGTCGTCTCCTCGTCTCCGTTCCCCTGGCATGGGGCGAGCCGTACGCCGGCCAATGCCCGCGACGCCTTCGACGCGCTGCTCGCCTTCTTCGACACGGCGCGTGCGCCGGGCGGCGAGCCGTGCACCTTCCTGCTGGACGAAGTGCTCGAGTTGAGGACGTTTGAGAGCTTCCCTGGCCTGCGCCACGTCCTGCGCGACCTGCTGGAGGCGCTTGCCGGAAGCGCGAACCGTTTCGTGCTGACCACGCGCTATGTGGCCCGCGCGCATCGGCTGCTGCGCGACGCGACCGCGCGCTTCGAGGTCATGCACGTACCGCCGCTGGCCGCGCCGGATGTCGCTGATCTGCTTGCGCCGGCGTTCAACGGCTACGAGCAGATGGCCACCGAGGATCGCGACGACCTGTCCCGGTCCGTTCAGGTGCTGACCGATGGGCGCGCGTCGTACGTGCGGGCGATCGGCGAAGCGATGGCGCAGATGGGAGGCACCGCCGATCCCGTTGGTGCGTTGACGGCCCTGCTGTCGGACGAGGGCGCGCTCAACAACTGGTGCTGCTTCTGCTACGAGCTGCGGCTCCATCGCGCCCGCGGCTACGGCGCGTTGAAGGCGATCCTCGACATCCTCGCTCACGAGGAGCCGATGACGCTCACCGAAATCTCGCAGCGCCTCCATCGCACGCCGGGATCGACCAAGGACTATCTCTCCTGGCTCGAAGACGTGGACCTGGTAACGTCACGCCAGAAGCGCTACAGCTTCACCGATCCGCTGCTGCGCCTCTGGGTGCGTTTGCACTGCCGGCCGGTGCCGCCTTCCGCCGACGAGATCGCACGCGAGGTGCAGCGATACGCCGTGGCACGCCTGCCTCAGGCCGAGCCGGTGCCGGTGCTTGCCTTCGCCGGCGCGGAGCCGTCGGCCGACGAGCGCAAGAGCTGGGGGATCATCGAGATCGACTAGGCCTAGGCTTAGGCCTAAGGGCGAAGGCCTAAGGCCCAAGGGCTTCCAAATGAAGTGCGACTTTGGTTGGCTGTTATTGCTACGTCGAACGTCACGCATCGATTAAACGCTAAGGATCCGGCATGGCACTGCGTGTGCTCAACGCTACGCCATGTCGAAGATCGAATCCTTCCGCGATCTCCTGGATTCCATCGAACATCGCAGAAGGTTTCGCGCGGCACTCGACGGCCTCGTACATCCAGCACCTATGGACGGCGCATGCCTCCGGCGCCGAATTACAAACACAACTCATCGTCGGCACACGAATCGAAGTGGTGAGCGAATCCGATGCGGAGGCGTTAATCGCGAATGCAGAAGAAGTTGGACGGATGCTTCACGGTCTGGTGGGAGCACTCGAACGAGCGCGCTGAACACTGAACGCCTCGTGACTCTGCCCTTCTTCCTGCGCCCTTCTTCCTGGACCTGCCCTTAGGCCTTAGGCCTTAATCCTTCGGCCTTAGGCTTAGCCCATGGGCCTGTTGATCATGAAGGTGGCGACTCCGTGGAAGAACTCGCGGAGTAGCGCCACGACCTCTTCTGGAAGCTTCGCCTCGTCCAGCGCGCGGTCCATCAGCGTTACCCACTGATTCCGCGCCGCGGGGTCGATCGCGAACGGCATGTGACGCATCCGCAGCCGCGGATGCCCTCGCTGCTCCACATAGCGCTGCGGACCGCCGAAGCGGCCAATCAGAAAGTCGCGCAGCCGCTCCTCCGCCCCGGCGAGATCGTCCTTCGGATACATCGGGCCCAGAATCGGATCGCCGGGCACCTGCGCGTAGAACGCGCGGATGAGCCGTTCGAATCCTTCCTCCCCGATGGTCTCGAATACCTGTTCCTCGTTCATTCCGTGTGGCTCGTCGTCGCTACAATCCCTGTTCGTCCAGCCGGGCAAGCGCCAGGCGCGCGGCTTCCTGCTCCGCTTCTTTCTTGGCGCGGCCGGTCGCCACGCCGAGCACCTCGGCGTTGACGACGACCTCGATCGTGAACGTCTTGCGGTGATCCGGCCCTTCCGCTCCGGACACCCGGTACTCAGGCAGCGCCATGCCGAGCGCCTGCACGCGCTCCTGCAATGCCGACTTGTGGTCGGGAGCGAACGTCTGCGCGATGCCGGCGTCGATGGCGTCCTTCAGCTCGCGCCGCAGAAACGTTCCCGCCGCCTCGTATCCGCCGTCCAGGTAGATCGCCGCAATCAACGCCTCATAGGCGTCGGCGAGAAGCGCCTGCTTGAAGCGTCCGCCGGTCTTTTCTTCCCCGCGACCGAGAATGAGATGGTCGCCGAGCTGAATGGCTTCCGCCCGCCGCGCGAGCGACGGCATCGAGACCACCGCGGCTTTCACCTTCGACTTCTGGCCTTCGTTGTAGCCCGGATACTGATGAAACAGCGTGTCGGCCACGACGAGGCCGAGCACCGCGTCGCCGAGAAACTCGAGCGACTCGTTGTCGGCAACGCCGCCGGACGCATCCTCCGCCGCCCGCGACTTGTGCGTGAGCGCGTGTTCGAGCAGCCCGCGATCCTTGAACCGGTATTCGATCCGCGCCTGCAGCCCGTCGAACTCGTCGCGCAGCCGGACGACACGCATGCCGACGTCCTCGCGATGGCTGGCGATGATGCGGCGCGCCTCCTCCGCCTCGCTGTCGGGAACAGCCACTCGAATCTGGCCGCCCAGCGGATGCACCCCGATCGGAAACGTCGCGTTGGCGGCGCCCGTGGCGCGAAACCCCTGGATGCCATGGCTGTCGAGGAGCGCGATGACGATGCTCGCCTCGATGTCGGAGGAGGTGATGAAGACGACGGCCGGCTCGCTCATGCGTCCGCGTGGGCCAGTGCCGTCGTGCCGGTCGGCTGCCCCACCTGCTCCACCCGCAGCAGCACCATCGTCATGTCGTCCTGCTGGAGCGCGGAGTCGGTGAAGGCGTCGATTTCGCGCAGAATCCGTTCGCGCAGCTCGTCAGCGGGAAGATCCGCGTGCTGTGCGATCAGGTCGGCGAGCCGCGTGTCGCCAAAGCAGTCGCCGGCGTGGTTCATCGCCTCGGTCAGGCCGTCCGTGTAGAGCACGAAGAGATCGCCGGGGCCGAGCGGAATGGTCACTTCCTCCAGCAGGCGGCCGAACGTGCGTCCTTCGTCGAGCTGCAGGCCGAGCACCATGCCGTCCGGCGTCATCAGCTGCGGCGAGCGGTGCGCGGAGTACGGCCCGGGCACATAAACCATCGGGCAGTGCCCCGCCCGCGCGTAGTGGATCGTGCCGGCGCGCAGATCGACGACCAGGTACGTGACCGTAATGAAGCTGCGGCTGTCCAGGTGCCGCGAGATGATGCGGTCCGCTTCAATGAGCAGATCGCGCGGTGAACGGTGGCGCTGGCTGAGCGAGAGCACGATGCCCTTGAGCTCCGCCATGTAGAGCGCGGCCGACGTGCCCTTGCCCGAGACGTCGGCGATGAGGATGCCGAGTGTGTGCTCGTCGATCGGGAGAAAGTCGTAGTAGTCCCCACCAACTTCGCGCGCGGGTTCGCAATGCGCGGTGAGCGACACGCCCGGCATCGCCAGCGGCCCCTGCGGCAGGAGCGACATCTGGATCTGGCGGGCAATGCGCAGCTCCTGCTCCATTCGCTCCTTCTCCGCCTTCGCGTGAAGAAGGTCCTCGATGCTCGCGGTCATCGAGTTGAACGACTCGGCCAGCTCGCCGAGCTGATCTCGCGACTTGATCGCCACACGACGTGTGAAGTCCCCGCGGCGGACGCGCTCGGTTCCCTCGCCCAGCTCGTGGACTGAACTGGTGATCGATCGTGCGAGCGCGAGCCCCATCGAGAACGCAACAGCCTGAATAATCAGAAAGAGCACGCCGACCACGGCCAGCACGACGAGCAACCCCTGACCGAGGTCCAGATCCGCCAGGACCGTGCGGGAGTTGATGGCGATCTGGTCGTAGATCTGCCTCACACTCATGCGGAAGCCGATCACCAGCGACCGTCCGGCGCCGCTCTCCCAGTCGCTGAAATCGAGCATCGTCACCCAGGTCCGACCAGACGTTCCTGGCCCTTGACGATCGGCTTCGGTCCAGTTGGTCGCCACCGGCGTGGACTCGGCGATCGATCCGCTACCCGAAGACTCTGACTCAATCGCGACGGCAACGCGCGTGAGGGCAGCCCCCAGGCGATCACGAACCGCGCGTGCGACCGCGCCGTCGATCGGGATATCCACGACAACAACCTGGTTCGTGCCGAGCAGCCAGTGAGCGGCCCGAACAGCAGAAAACTCGCGACCGTCCTTCTGGTACGTCATCACACCGGCGTAGCCGTCGCATGAGATCCATGCCGGGATTGCACGGGGAGGCTCGGTGTGCGCCCACGCCCCCGCGACCATCCGGGGCAATGGCGGGACTTCGAGCGTGCGCGTCCCGCATTGTCTCGTCGCCGAGACTATCGAGATCGAAGCGCCGGGATACCTGGGCGCGAGGGTCGCAACGCGCGCCTCCAACACGTTGCGCACGCGGTCAACGTCGCGTGCACGCTCGATGCCGTCCGACGCCGACTGCGCCACGAATCCGGCCTGATCGACGATGCGCGTGAACTCGCCGCGCATCAGATAGGACGAGATGTTGATGAACAGGAACAGCCCGGCCACGAGGAAGAAACAGATGATGAGCAGCGCTGGAATGAGTCCGATGAAGATGTACGAGACCGCGAGCTTCCGCCGGATGCGCCACAGCAGCCGCTGTTTCATGTCCGCGGACAGCAGGACGAAGACGATCAGCGCGCCGATGATGATCGAGAGATCGCCGCAGGTGTCGATCACCTGCACCAGGGTGGTCGGTCCTGTGAAGAGGCCCAGGATGAAGGCCGCGGCCTTGATCGCAACGCCGCCGACCACAGCGCGGCCGCTGAATGTCCGCGTCATCCAGTGCCGCACGAGCGCCGAGCGGTTCGCTGGCGGCAGCCGGGGGGCCGGCGGCAGCCGAGGGGCTGGCGGCTCGCCTACGCGGCTGGCGCCGCTACGGCGCGGCAGGCTGGGAAGAGAAGGCACGTCCTGGTCCTCTGGTCTCGGCGTCTAGTCTAAGGTAACCTTCGAACTACCTTGAAGTTACGCGATAACGCACGTTTCAGTACCCTTTGCATTCACGCCGGCCAGGAGCCGGACCCGTCGACAGGCGCCATCATCACACCTATCTATCAGACGTCCACCTACGTCCAGGAAGCGCTCGGCCGTCACAAGGGATACGAGTACGCGCGCACGCAGAACCCGACGCGGGCGGCGCTCGAGGCCAACGTGGCCGCGATCGAGCACGGCCGGGCCGGTTTTGCCTTCGCCTCGGGCATGGCGGCTGAGGGCGCCATCATGACCCTGCTCGCCTCCGGCGACCACGTGGTGGTGACGGACAACACTTACGGCGGCACCTACCGGCTCTTCGAGCAGGTGCTGCGCAAGTACCAGCTCGACTTCACCTACGTCGATACGTCAGACACCGCGGCGCTCGAAGCGGCCTTCCGGCCGGCCACGAAGATGCTCTTCCTGGAGACTCCGACCAATCCGGTGCTGCGCCTCACCGACCTGAGCGCCGCGTGCGGGGTCGCCCACGCGCACGGGGTTTTCGTGGTGGTGGACAACACGTTTGCGAGTCCGTTCGTGCAGCGCCCCCTCGATTTCGGCGCCGACATCGTGGTGCACAGCACCACCAAGTTCCTGAACGGGCACAGCGACAGCATCGGCGGCGTCGTGGTGGCACAGCGCGAGGACCATGTCGAATGGCTCCGGTTCATCCAGAACGCCGAGGGCGCGATCCTCGGCCCGATGGACGCGTGGCTGGTCCTCCGCGGCACGAAGACGCTGCCCATTCGAATGGAACGCCACAACGCCAACGCCCTGGCGCTGGCGCAGTTTCTCGCCGGCCACAAGAAGGTCGTGCAGACGCACTACCCCGGTTTGCCCGATCACCCGCAGCACGAGCTGGCGAAACGGCAGATGAACGGCTTCGGCGGCGTGATCTCCTTCCGCCTCGGCTCGCTCGAAAACGCACGCACGCTGCTCAACTCCGTGGAGCTGATGGCGCTCGCTGAAAGCCTTGGCGGCGTGGAAACGCTGATCAGCCACCCGGCCTCGATGACCCACGCCTCCGTTCCGGCCGAACAGCGCCAGCGGATTGGCGTCACTGATGACCTCGTTCGCGTGTCGGTCGGCATCGAAGACCTCGACGACCTGCGCGACGACCTCTCCCGCGCCCTGGACGCCGTCTAACATTGGATCTCGTAGACCTCCTGCTGCACAGCGACGAGTATCTTCGCGACCTCGTCACCACCTACGGCACCTGGATATACGCAATCCTGTTCGCGATCGTTTTCGCCGAGACCGGGCTTGTCGTCACGCCGTTCCTGCCCGGCGATTCGCTGCTCTTCGCGGCCGGCGCTCTCGGCGCCACGGGTGCGCTCGACACCTGGACGGCCGCGATCGTCGTCCTCGTCGCCGCCGTCGCCGGCGATGCCGTGAACTACTCCATCGGCCGCTCGGTCGGGCGGCAGATCGTCCGGCGCGCGGAAACCGATCCGCGCTGGCGACGATGGATCAACCCGGCGTATGTGGCACGAGCGCACGAGTTTTTCGAAAAGCACGGCGGCAAGGCGATCGTGCTCGCCCGGTTCATGCCGATCGTCCGCACGTTCGTTCCGTTCGTGGCGGGCGTCGGCGAGATGTCGTACCCGTCGTTTGCGTTCTACAACGTGGCGGGGGCGGTGCTCTGGGTGGGTGTCTGCGTCGGCGCCGGCTACGCCTTCGGCAACGTGCCGATCGTGAAGGACAACTTCTCGCTCGTCGCCATGGGCATCGTGGTCGTCTCGGTGCTGCCGATGGTGATCGAATTCGTCCGCTACCGCCGCACGGCCTCGTCTACCCAGGCCAGATAAGCGGCCGCCCCCTCGTCGGTCGCAATCACCAGGAATTCCGGGAGCTCATAGGTGTGGAGCTCCCGGATCCGCGCTTCCAGCGATGGCAGGCGATCGGCCGTCGTCTTGATGACCAGCTGCTGCTCGCGGTCCTGCTCGACCTGTCCTTTCCATCGGTAGACCGACGTCATTGCCGGCAGGACGTTAACGCACGCGGCCAGCCGCTCGTCGACAAGGGTGCGGGCGAGGGCGGCGCCGTCGGTCTCGGCGGCGATGGTCGTGAGGACGAGGGTGACCCGTGGCGCGGATGAGCTCACGGTTTTACTTGTACTCGCCGAAACAATCTGGTACTCGTAGGACACCCCTACCTGTAGGACCCCCGTTCACCGGCAGACACTCCTACTCGTAGGACACCCCCTCACGGGTGTCGGAATAGGACTTGTACTTCGGATCCCGTTGCGGTACAACGCGGTTGTACTCGTGATCAAAACGGGGTATTCTCCCACGATCAGGCCGTGAAAAAGGACGCTGACAAAGGACTGAACGGGTTGATTCCGCGCCGTACCGCGCGGCGAATCCTGCAGTACCTGTTCGTCCTGGCCGGGTGCGTGCTGTTTGCCGACTCGCTCGTCGGCGACAAGGGCGTACTCCAGATGCTGAAGAAGCGTCAGCAGTCACAACAGCTCAATGACGCCGTGGCGGCGGCGCGAGCGGAGAACGCCGCACTGCGAGAGAGGGCTGCACGGCTGAAGAGCGACGCGGCCGCGATCGAGGACCTCGCGCGGAAGAACCTCGGCCTGATCAAGCCAGGGGAAAAAGTCTTCATCATCCGCGACGCACGGCCCGCGGACGCCCCCGCCGGCAAGTAGTCTCCCTTCCCCACCCTTTACGCCTTGTCGAGTCGCGTGCTACATTGGACGACTCGAACGGTCGCGAACGGCCCGACCGTTTCTCTTGCCGCGGGGTGGAGCAGTCCGGTAGCTCGTTGGGCTCATAACCCAAAGGTCGGGGGTTCAAATCCCCCCCCCGCAACCATCCTTCGCTGGCGATTCATTGCGCAGGCTGTCTCGACGTAGCTCCGCAGGGGCGAAGTCGGACTCCTTCCCGCTTCCTACCAGTACCTGTCAATTCAGCCCTGTTGCGTGGCGCGGTGGTTGCTTTGCCGTCCGATCGACCCATGTGGATCGTCCGGCTTGCCCTCCGGCGGCCGTATACGTTCGTCGTCGTGTCGATGCTGATTGCGGTGATGGGAGGCCTGTCGATTGCCAGGATGTCCGTGGACATTTTCCCGTCCATCAACATCCCGGTCGTCAGCTCCATCTGGAGCTACGGCAACCTCTCGCCCACGGAGATGCAGGACCGGGTGACGACGATCGTGGAGCGCGCGCTCACCACGACGGTGAACAACATCGAGCACATCGAGTCGCAGACGATCGGCGGGACCAGTGTGATCAAGCTGTTCTTCCAGCCTGGCGCCGACATCAACGGGGCGGTGGCACAGGTGACCGCTCTGTCGCAAACCATTGTGAAACCTCTGCCGCCGGGTACTACGCCCCCGCTGATCCTCCAATAC
>Ga0247825_10002716_pt1 | contig 11696 bp, 10 predicted proteins | sample 13C_Vanillin_Day_FD_194413 | JGI IMG/M metagenome (GOLD analysis project Ga0247825, IMG submission 194413) | Soil microbial communities from agricultural site in Penn Yan, New York, United States - 13C_Vanillin_Day48 | ecosystem: Environmental > Terrestrial > Soil > Agricultural land | place... | reverse complement strand
GGTGCCGGCGCAGAACACCACCATGCCGCCGCGCTTCACCACCAGGCACGACACCGGGAACGTCGCCTCGCCGGGATGCTCGAACACGATGTCGACGTCGCGCTTGCCGGTGATGTCCCAGATCGCCTTGCCGAACTTGCGGGCCTCTTTCACCCAGTCGTTGTACTCGGGCGTATTCACCTTGGGCATCTGGCCCCAGCACTTGAAATCGTTGCGGTTGATGACACCGTAAGCGCCGAGGTCCATCACGTAGTCGCGCTTGGAATTGTCGGAGATGACGCCGATGGCCTTGGCGCCTGCGGCCGCCGCAAGCTGCACGCCGAACACGCCAAGGCCTCCCGAGCCGCCCCACACCAGCACATAATCGCCGGGCTTGAGCGTGTGCGGCGAATGGCCGAACAGCATGCGGTAGGCGGTGGCAAGCGTGAGCATGTAACAGCCTGCTTCCTCCCACGGCAGATGCTTGGGCTTCTGCATCAACTGCCGCGACTGCACGCGGCAGAACTGCGCGAACGAGCCGTCCGGTGTCTCGTAGCCCCAGATGCGCTGCGAGGGCGACAGCAGCGGATCGCCGCCGTTGCAGTCTTCGTCGTCGCCGTCGTCCTGATTGCAGTGGACGATGACTTCGTCGCCGACCTTCCAGCGCCGGACCTTGGAGCCGATCGCCCAGACCACGCCCGCCGCATCGGAGCCGGCGATATGGAACGGATTCTTGTGCCCGTCGATCGGCGAGATCGGAATGCCGAGGCCGGCCCAGACGCCGTTGTAGTTCACGCCCGCGGCCATCACGTAGACCAGCACCTCGTCCTCGCCGATCGGCCAGGTCGGCACCACCTCGAGCTGGAACGAACTTTCCGGCGGCCCGTGCCGCTCCTTGCGGATCGCCCAGGCGTGCATCTTCTCGGGCACGTGGCCGAGCGGCGGGATTTCGCCGATGCCGTAAAGGTCTTTATGCGCCGCCGATTGCGCCGCGGCTTTGGGCGGATTGAGCTGCGTGACGGTCGCCATGCCCACAACTCCGATTGCCTGCTCGCCGGTCAACCGATCGAGCGCGCCAATTCTCGCTCCAAGTCTGCGCCAGCTCTTTTTGCATGGCAATAAGATTTATGTCGCGTTGCAAAATAACGCCTGACGCGCCCATAGATTTCAGCTATTCTGTTGTTTGCATTGCGAAATGCCCGTTCCATCCGGCGGCCGGGGCCCCCTCGGAGCAAGGCGGACAAAGATGCGCGACAAGGCGCAACGCGACAAACCCTGGATCTTCCGAACCTATGCGGGCCATTCCACGGCCCGCGATTCGAATGCGCTGTACCGGAAGAACCTTGCGAAGGGACAGACCGGGCTTTCCGTCGCGTTCGACCTGCCGACGCAGACCGGCTACGACAGCGACCACGTGCTGGCCAGGGGCGAGGTCGGCAAGGTCGGCGTGCCGGTTGCGCATCTCGGCGACATGCGCGCGCTGTTCAGCGACATTCCGCTCGCCTCGATGAACACCTCGATGACCATCAACGCCACCGCGGCGTGGCTGATGGCGCTCTACATCGCGGTCGCCGACGAGCAGGGCGCGCCGCGCACGGCGCTGACCGGCACGATCCAGAACGACATCATCAAGGAGTATCTCTCGCGCGGCACCTATGTGTTTCCGCCCGCGCCATCCATGCGGCTGATCAAGGACGTGGCGATCTTCACCACGACCGAATTGCCGAAATGGAATCCGATGAACATCTGCTCCTATCATCTGCAGGAAGCCGGCGCCACGCCGGTGCAGGAGCTGGCCTATGCGCTCGCCACCGCGATCGCGGTGCTCGACACGGTGAAGAAGTCGGGCGAGGTCGCGCAGGAAAAATTCGGCGAAGTGGTCGGCCGCATCTCGTTTTTCGTCAATGCGGGCCTGCGCTTCGTCACCGAGATTTGCAAGATGCGCGCGTTCACCGAGTTGTGGGACGAGATCACCCGCGAGCGCTACGGCATCACCGATCCCAAGCAGCGGCTGTTCCGCTATGGCGTGCAGGTGAACTCGCTCGGCCTCACCGAGCCGCAGCCCGAGAACAACGTCACCCGCATCATGATCGAGATGCTGGCGGTGACGCTTTCGAAGAACGCGCGCGCCCGCGCCGTGCAGCTTCCGGCCTGGAACGAGGCCCTCGGGCTGCCGCGCCCATGGGACCAGCAATGGTCGCTGCGGATGCAGCAGATCCTCGCCTACGAGACCGACCTGCTCGAATACGGCGACCTGTTCGACGGCTCGCCCGAGATCGCGCGCAAGGTCGACGAGCTCAAGCGCGACGCCAGGGAAGAGCTCAAGCGCATCGACGAGATGGGCGGCGCGGTCGCCGCGGTCGAAAGCGGCTACATGAAACGGCAGCTGGTCGATTCCAACACGGCGCGGCTGGAAGCCATCGAGCGCGGCGACCAGGTCGTGGTCGGCGTCAACAGATATCTCGAAAGCGAGCCCTCGCCGCTCACCGGCGGCGTCGAGGCGATCATGACGGTTTCCGAAGAAGCCGAGATCGATCAGCTTGAGCGGCTGAAGGCGTGGCGCGCATCGCGCGACGCGAAAGCGGTCGCGGCGGCGCTGGCCGACCTCAAGCGCGCGGCGAAGGACGGCAGCAACATCATGCCGGCCTCGATCGCCTGCGCCAAAGCCGGCGTCACCACCGGCGAATGGGGCTGGACGCTGCGCGACAGTTTCGGCGAGTACCGCGCGCCGACCGGCGTCGGCAGCGCCATGCGCAACGACGTCGGCGGCCTCGACGACATCCGCGCCGACGTCGATCGCCTGTCGCGCAAGCTCGGCCGCCGCCTCACCTTCCTGGTCGGCAAGCCGGGCCTCGACGGACATTCCAACGGCGCCGAGCAGATCGCAGTGCGGGCGCGCGACGCCGGCATGCAGGTGGTCTACCAGGGCATCCGGCTCACCCCCGAAGAGATCGTCGAGGCCGCGCGCGAGCAGAAGGCGCATGTGGTTGGACTCTCGATCCTTTCGGGCAGCCACCTGCCGCTGGTGCGGGATGTCATCGCGCGGTTGAAGCAGGCCGGCATCGATGACGTGCCGGTGGTGGTCGGCGGCATCATCCCGCCGGAGGACGCCGAAGAGCTCGAGCAGGCCGGCGTCGCCGCGGTCTACACGCCGAAGGATTTCGAGCTGAACCGCATCATGTCGGATCTTGTGCGGATCGTGGACAGCCGCACCGGCGACGGCTGACAGCGCCTTGCCCGAAGGATATTCTTCCTTGTCGCGCAGGCGAAGGCCGTCGGGGCCCGCCGCGCAGGGAGGACCGCCATGGGTCTTGAGGCAATCATCATTGCTCTGGTCGTCGGTGCTGTCGCGGGCTGGCTTGCAGGCCAGATCGTGCGCGGTGTCGGCTTCGGGCTGATCGGCAACATCATCGTCGGCATCGTCGGCGCGTTCATTGCCGGATGGCTCCTGCCGAAATTCGGCATCCCATTGATCGGCGGCAGCATCATTGGACCGATCATTTACGCCACCATCGGCGCGGTGATCCTGCTGTTGATCATCGGTCTGTTCAAACGCGCCTGATCAGGCACGCCTGACACGTCCGACCGCCTGCAAGGCCGCGTGCAATTCGGCGGGCGAGGCGGGCTTGCGCAGATAGGCGTTCATGCCGGCGGCCCGCGCCGCCGCTTCATGGCCCGCTTCGGTCCGGCCCGATACGCCGATGATCGGGACGCTTGCGGCCGGGGATTCAAGCGCGCGAATGCGCCGTGTCGCCTCGATGCCGTCGGCGCCGGGCAGCGCCACGTCCATCAGCACCACGTCGTGCTCGTTGCGCGCCACCATCTCGACCGCGACTTCGGCGCTTCCGGCAAAGCTGACGCTGTGGCCGAGCTCGCGAAGCACGGTGCTGAGCACGACGCGGCCATAAGGGTTGTCCTCGACGCAAAGCACCCGCCGCAGGAATACGGTCGATGGGCCGGCGTCCGCGTTCGCCGCCGGGGGCGTTTCATTTCGCACCGTCACCGTCATGCGAAACGTGCTGCCGCGTCCGGGCCGGCTGCTGACCTTGAGCCCACCGCCCATCGCCTCGGCGGCCCGCCGCACGAAAACCAGGCCGAGGCCCGCGCCGCCATAGCGCCGCGCGATGTCGGCATTGGCCTGCGCAAACGGACGGAACAGCCGCTTGAGCTCGGCGGGCCCGATGCCGATGCCGCTGTCGGTCAGCGCAAATGTCAGGCGCGTGCGGCCCGGTCCGGCGCGGGCGGACCTGACCGCCAAGGCGATGCGGCCGCGATCGGTGAACTTCACCGCGTTGTCGATCAGGTTCTCCAGCGCGCCGCGAAGCCGCACCGGATCGCCGATCACGCGGGCCGGCAGGCCGCCGCCGATGTCGGCCGCGACCTCGAGTCCTTTGCTTTCGGCGCGCGCCGAAAGCAGTCCCGCGACAGACCGCGACAGGTCCCTGGGCGAAAAGCTTTCCGCGCCAAGTTTTTCCGTCCCAGGCGCAAGGCCGGAGGCATCGTCCTTGGCGGCATCGACCACGAGCGTGGTCAGCCGGGCCAGATGATCGGCGGCCCCTCGAATCGCCTCGGCCCAGCGCCGCTCCCGTTCGGGCAGATCGGACGTGTGCAGCAGTTCGGCGAGCGCGAGGATGCCCGTCAGCGGCGTGCGGATTTCATGCGCCAGCGAAGCGAGCGCGACGTCGGTCTCGGAGCCGCGGCGGCGCGAGGATTTTCTCCGCCGTTTTGCAGGCTTCCTGTTCGCAGATTTCTCTGCAGTTCTTTTGCGCGTGGTCTTTGCCATGAGCCCCCCGGCCCCCGGGCGCGCCAACATGGCACGCCACCGCCGATTGAGCTATGCGGGAAGGCCTACCATCCGGCGGATATCCGCAGGAGAAGCACCTGCCGCCCGAAGCTCGCGCAGGCCGGTGGCCTGCGTGGATTTCGAGAGCTTGCGGCCCTCTGTATCGGGAACCAGCCGATGGTGGTGATAGACCGGCGCCGGGAGATCGAGCAGCGATTGCAGCGTCCGGTGCACGCTGGTCGACCAGAACAGGTCCTGGCCGCGCACCACGTGGGTGACGCCCTGGATCGCGTCGTCCAGCACGACGGCGAGATGATAGCTGGTCGGCGTCTCCTTGCGGCCGACGATCACGTCGCCCCAGGCCGCGGGATCGGCCCTGATCTCGCCCGTTTCGCCGCAGGGCCCGGCGCCGGACTCGGTCCAGCGCAGCGGCCCGGTCCATTCGATGGCCTTGGCCATGTCGACACGGATCGCATAGGGATCGCCCGCAGCGATGCGCGCCTGCCGGTCCTCCTCCCGAATCTGCCGCGCAGCGCCCGGATAGACCGGCACGCCGTCGGGATCGCGCGGCCAGCGCTCGCGCACGTCGCGATCGCCGACCATCCGCGCCAGGTCGGCGCGGCTCTCGAACGCCGGGAAGGTCATCCGCAGCGCATCCAGCGTCGCCAGCGCGGATTGGTACTCGTCGAAATGGGCGGACTGCCGGCGCACCGGCTTCTCCCACTCGAGGCCGAGCCAGGCGAGGTCTTCGGTGATCGCGGCCTCGAACTCGGGCCGGCAGCGCGTCGCGTCGATGTCCTCCATGCGCAGCAGCAGCCGCCCGCCTTGCGCACGCGCCATGTCGAAGTTGAGCAACGCCGACAGCGCATGGCCGAGATGCAACGGACCGTTCGGACTGGGCGCAAATCGAAAAACGGGTTGTGTCATCGATCGGAGGGGCACGACATTGTTACAGGTTCATCTTTGCATTCCCACGAGAGTGCCGTGCAAGCGGCAACCCGGTGAAACTGTCTGCCATGACAATACCTAAAGCCGCGCCCACAGGTTTTTGCGCCGCTTCCATGCAAGCCGTGATTTGACGGCGCGGCGCGTGTAACGTCGGCCTCATGTCGTTTCTGCACACCGAAGCCGATCTTCAGGCCGGAATGGCCGCGCTGGTCGCCCAGGACCCGCGGCTCGCGCCAATCCTGGAAAAATCCGGCATGCCCGCGCTGCGCCGCCGCGAGGGCGGCTATGCCGGGCTCTGCGCCATCGTCTGCGGTCAGCAGCTTTCCACCGCAAGCGCGGCCGCGATCCGCAACCGGCTGATGGCGGCGTTCGATCCGTTCCACCACGACACCGTGCGGCTCGCGCGCGCCGACAAGCTCAAGCGGCTCGGGCTGTCGAACGCCAAGATCAAGTCGATCAAGGCGATCGGCAAGGCCATTTCGCAGGGCCACGTCGACCTCGATGCGGTGGCGGCGATGGAAGCCGATCAGGCGCATGCCGCACTGACCGCGCTGCACGGCATCGGGCCGTGGACCGCCGACATTTATCTGCTGTTCTGCCTCGGCAATGCCGACGCCTGGCCCGCGGGCGATCTCGCGGTCCAGGAGGCGGTGCGCCTCGCGCTCGGCCTGAAGCAGCGGCCGGATGCCAAGGCCATGATCAGGCTCGCCGAGCCGTGGCGGCCGTGGCGCGGCGTGGCGGCGCATCTGTTCTGGTCCTACTATCACGTGGTGAAGCGGCGCGAGGGTGCGCCGGTTCAGGTGCCGGTCAAGCCCAACCTGCAGCGATTGCCTTGGCCCGTTGTGAAGGCGAAGTCGGCGGCGAAGAAGGCGACCAAGAAGGCCGCCAAAAAGACAACCACGAAACTGAATGGAGCAGCGCGTGCGCGTTGAAGCAAATGCCCGGTGAACTCGACGGACCGCGACTTGAAGCTCTCGGCGGGCCGGCCAAACGGCTGGTGGTTTTCCTCCACGGCTATGGCGCCGACGGCAACGACCTGATCGACATCGGCCGGGCATGGCAGGGAATGCTGCCGGAGACCGCGTTCGTGTCGCCGCACGCACCCGAACCTTGCGGCCAGGCGCCGATGGGCCGGCAATGGTTCAACCTCACCTTCCGCACCCCGAACGAGCGCTGGGACGGTGCCCGCAAGGCCGCCCCTGGGCTCGAACGCTTCCTCGACGCCGAGCTCGCCCGCCACAAGCTGCCGCCGCAGGCGCTGGCTCTGGTCGGCTTCAGCCAGGGCACCATGATGGCGCTGCATGTGGGGCTCCGCCGCGCCGTGCCGCCCACGGCGATCGTCGGCTATTCCGGCCTGTTCGTGCTGCCGGACGACGCCGAGCCTTCGGCGGTCGCGGGCGAGATCAAGAGCCGTCCCCCGGTGCTGCTGGTGCACGGTGACGAGGACCAGCTCATCCCCCCGGCCGCGCTGTTCCAGAGCGCGCAGGATCTGGCGGCGCTGGAGGTGCCGGCCGAGTGGCATATGTCCACCGGCGTCGGCCACGGCATCGACCAGGAGGGGCTGCGCCATGGCGGCGAATTCCTGGCGAAGCGATTCGGCCTGCGCCGATAAAGCCGCCCGGAAAGCCGGCGCCGGCCGCCACGATTCGCGCACTGGTTTGATTTTCGCCCGCTTCACAATCCGGTCATGCTGCCTGTACACTGTGGCGGAGCCGCCGCTGCGGCGGCGGCGATCCGGGGTTGTCGGAGGGACCCGCGCTTGAACGTGCACGTTAATCCTGGAAATGGATTTCCCGCGCTCGTGCTGAACGCGGACTTCCGTCCGCTGAGCTACTACCCGCTTTCGCTGTGGTCCTGGCAGGACGCGATCAAGGCCGTGTTCCTCGAACGCGTCAACATCGTCGAGGAATACGAGCACGCGGTGCGCAGCCCGACCATCGAGATGAAGCTGCCGAGCGTCGTCTCGCTCAAGACCTACGTGAAGCCCTCCTCGCACCCGGCCTTCACCCGCTTCAACGTGTTCCTGCGCGACCGCTTCTCCTGCCAGTACTGCGGCTCGCGCGACGACCTCACCTTCGACCATCTGATCCCGCGCTCGCGCGGCGGCCAGACCACCTGGGGCAACGTTGTCGCCGCCTGCTCGGGCTGCAACCTGCGCAAAGGCAACCTCACGCCCCACGAAGCCAGGATGTGGCCGTCGCAACTGCCGATGCAGCCGTCGGTGCAGCATCTGCACCGCAACGGCCGGCTGTTCCCGCCGAACTACCTGCACGACAGCTGGCTCGACTATCTCTACTGGGACACCGAGCTCGATCCGTAGTCAGCGAATATTCCATTGTTTTCGTCCATCATATTTGGACGTTCCTTATCATCATTGCCGTTCTGATGGCGCTCACGGTCGCACAGACTTTTCTTCAGGAAAGCCTACCCGATCCATGCCGGGGCAGCTTTGCTGCTTCTCCTCTGCCTTGCATGGGTCACCTTTGCCGCCGCGCTCAACTTCGCGATCTTGCACCTCAATCCTTCGTCGGCGGCGCGAAGTTAACGTGCTGTGGCTCAGAAGTTAGCTTGGTCTCAGCCAAGGCCTGTAGTTGTCGGCACTCGCGGCGATTGATGCAATACGGCCAAGCCTCCATGGGATCGATGTCATGTCACTCCGTCTAAGTTTTCACGGTGCTGCGCGGACAGTGACCGGCTCGTGCTTCCGACTTGAAACCGAGTGCGGACAGGTTCTAATCGATTGCGGACTGTTCCAAGGCTCGAAGACGGAAAAGGAACTGAACTATCGTTCGTTTCCATTCTCGCCGAAGGGAATCACTGCCGTCGTTCTAAGCCACGCGCATATCGATCATAGTGGGCTGCTGCCAAAGTTATCTAAAGCGGGGTTCAGAGGACCAATCTACGCCACACCAGCGACAACCGATCTCGCCGGGGTCATGCTCCCCGACTCCGCCTACATCCAGGAAATCGAGGTCGAGCAGCTCAACAAGCGGAACGCCCGCCGGAATCTCGATCCCGTCGAGCCGATCTATGGCACCGCGGACGCCATGGCCTGTCTCGAACGTTTTCGACCCGTCTCCTATGCAACCTGGTTCGACGTATCGCCGGACATCAGGGCGCGCTTCTGGAATGCCGGACATCTCCTCGGCTCTGCGTCCGTGGAGGTCGAGATCCGCCATCCCGAAGGCAACCGGCCTCTGCAACTACTTTTCTCAGCGGACATCGGTCCAAATTTCAAACTTCTTCACCCCGACCCGGACAGTCCGAACGATCTCGACTACGTCATCTGCGAGGGGACCTATGGCGGAACTGACCGTGACGATGCCACCGCCAAGGGGCGCCGCACAGTGCTTCGCAACGAGGTGCGCGCGGCACAGAACCGCAACGGCGCACTTCTGATCCCGTCATTCGCGGTTGAGCGCGCACAGGAACTGATCAGCGATCTCGTTCAGTTGATGAGCGAAGGGGAGCTCCCGACCATCCCGATCTACGTCGACTCGCCCCTAGCCACCAAAGCGAGCCGTGTCTTTGCCAGGCACGCGGCGGACCTCGATGCGGGCGAAGACCTCATCCGCGGCCTCAACTCCCGGAATGTCCACTTCACCGAGACGGTTGAGCAGAGCAAGGCGCTCGATCGCTTGCGCGAGTTCCATATCGTCATTGCCGCCAGTGGAATGTGCGATGCGGGTCGCATTCGGCACCGCCTCAAGAACTGGCTCTGGCGGGACGAGGCGACTGTCCTGCTCGTCGGCTTTCAGGCTCAGGGGACGCTGGGCCGTATCCTTCAAGACGGGGCGGCCGCAGTCCGGATTCAAGGCGAGGAGTTCAAAGTTCGCGCGCGCATCCGTTCAATCGATCTCTACTCCGGTCATGCCGACGGGCCGGAGCTCGCGGATTGGATCAAGAAGCGCCTTCCAATCCGTCAGAATGTTTTTCTGGTGCATGGGGAAATGCCCGCACTGTCTGGCCTCCAGGCACGGCTAAACGGGATCGTTGGTGCAGCCAAGATCGTAATGCCGGCGATTGATGAGACGTTCGAGCTGACGGCAACGGGTTCCCACCTGATCGAGCCATCTGTCCCGCCCCGTATCGACAGGGAGAAGGTGGCGAAGCTCGATTGGCATAACGAAGCTTCGCGGCTGATCCTGGACATCAATGATGCCCTGTCGGGCACCGCTGACGAAAAAGCCAGGGCTGTGGTGATCCGCCGGCTGCGGCGAGCACTCAATGAGGTGGGGCCGTCAGCCAATTGAGCCGCTGCTATTGATCGGCGGAACGCAATTGCGGCAAGTCTTTTCTGCTCATGCGGCGTCTTGCCGACAGATTGTCCAGTGCGCTGACTGAAGCTTTCAACGACGCTGGCGTGATGGTCTGTCCTCAGGGGTGACCACTGGCCGACCGTCATAGAAGTTATTGGGCCGACAAAAGCCCCCTACCCCCGATACCGCCGCGCGGCATTGCTCCAACGTCACAAAATAGCAATTGGTGCCACCGCCATCCTGACCGCCACCGTATTCGGCGCACCAACGATAGGGATCGGCCTTCGACGTCTCTGCGAATGATCCGGCGGCGACGACAAGCAGCACAGCAAGAGCAAGGCGCAGCATGCATCCTCCGCTCATGGACATGGGTGTCGAAGGCCATCATAGCCGACATAAGTACCGCTTCTGACATCGTACGAGCGGAACCGCTGCACGCAGTAGGCTACAGCGCCGCCTGGTGCGTAACCGGGTGCAGCAGCATAACCCTCGCCGTAATAGGGACCGGGACCGTAGGCGCGATAGCCATAGCCATAGCCATAGCCGTAACCGTTAGCAGGACCGGGACCGTAAGCGAAATAAGGACCGGGGCCGTAATACGGTGCCGCGAGCATTCCGCCTAGGATTGCACCGCCGACAATTGCTGCACCGATACCCCAACCTCTCCCGCGCCAGTGCACGGCCTCCACGTTCGTTGCTTTCCTGATAACGAGAGTGTCGAGCGGCATCGCTGATGCAACGTTCGCCAACGGTACAAAGCTTGTCGTCGCCAGTAACGCTGCGGCAACCAGGTTAGACAGTCGACTTGCCATCGCTCTCTCCATCGCTCTGAATTCCATACCCCTCAAACAATCGAAAAACCTTGATGCAAATCAAACCTGGCGGAACCTCCGCCCTGTCCGGTCGAAGTAGGACTCGGCGCGCCGACCGGCTTGCGATGATGCAGCAGCGCCTCGAAGCGATGATCGCGGCGCGGCAGGTACGGTGCGACCTCCAATGGAGAGACTCTACGATCGGCTGAACGACGAGCAGAAGGCGCAGCGGACCGCGCTTGGCAACCGCCATCGCGAGAGCAAGCCAGCCGCCTCGCTGGCGCAGAACTGTACTGCCGCACAATCCGGTTTGAGGCCGGTCGGGGAGATCGAGCAAGCGTTGCGCCGGACCGAGGCGCAACGTGTGAGCCTTGCAGAGTTGCAAAGCACGACCGATGGGGCGGCGGAGATGCTACAGGCCTGTCCGTCGGACGAATCACTGACGCCACCGGCCCGCCTGCAGGCGTCCGGCGCGTGGCTCACTTCACGAACTGAACGGCGCGACGACGGTCGCTGCGCGAGGAATCGTTGGCCACCGGCATGACTTTCTCAGGCTCCGGCTGCGGCGTGACCTTGGTTTCTGCAAGCCGGCGGCTCCAAGCGATTGACGAGGGGGTGAGCGGCGTAAACTCTACGAATTTGGAATTCTTACCGCCCGTGTAGGTCGTGAGACCGTCGTTAGTGGCAACGATATCGCCGTGCCGCAGCGTGGGATCGCTGACGACATTCAATCGTGCCAATCCAAACGCGTCCTTCCCATTACAGGTGCAATTGTTCACGATGCGCTTGCGGTACACGAAGGCGTTGTCAAGATCGGAATAGCGCGCGCCGTTCGACGCAACCGCGGTGTCAATCTTGCTGCCGCGAAAGACCGCCGTTTCGGCAGACGCGCAAAATGACTTGCACACTTCCGCC
>Ga0247825_10002714_pt1 | contig 11700 bp, 10 predicted proteins | sample 13C_Vanillin_Day_FD_194413 | JGI IMG/M metagenome (GOLD analysis project Ga0247825, IMG submission 194413) | Soil microbial communities from agricultural site in Penn Yan, New York, United States - 13C_Vanillin_Day48 | ecosystem: Environmental > Terrestrial > Soil > Agricultural land | place... | reverse complement strand
GCCGTGGTGAGCTTGTTGGCGATGATGAACAGCACCACCGTGGCGGCGTAGGCCACCGCGACCCCCAACGCGCGCAGCGAGGGGCGCTTGCGCCCGGCGGGGAAGGCCAGCCACAGCACCAATGCCGCGATCAAGGAGCGCCCCGAGGCGATCTGGTACGCACTCAGGGTGGACAGCTTGACGGCCGCGCCCGCGGTGGACCAGAGCACCGCGGCGGCGAGGATGTAGAGGCGGGGACGAAGCATGGCGTGGCTGGAGCCGGGGCATATGTCGACTGCTGGTCGATTGCCACTGTCACGCGCCGTGTCCTGCCCCCACTCCAGGCCTCTTCCGGCGCTTGCCGTGCTGCCCAATCAACCTTTGCCCCCGGGGGCCCCTAGGCACCTGGGAGTCCGTGCCTAGCTTCCGTTTCCTCGGAGACGGAGAGATGACGCGGATCCCACTGCTCCTGGCACTGCTGGCCCTGCCCGCCATGACGGGCTGCCACCGCGTGAGCTTCGAGGACTCCGTCTTCTCCAAGCCGGAGGTGAGCTACCGCGTCGGGAAGCTGCCCGGGCATTGGCACCGCGTCTTCGTGGAGGGAAATGACCTGGCCTTCTCGGAGGCGGACACCGGGCGCGTCATCTCCATCAACTCCACCTGCGAAGGGCACGATGATCCTCCCCTGGAGGTCCTCACCCGCCACCTGCTCATGGGCTTCACCGAGCGGGAGGAGCTCTCCCAGCAGCTCATCGCGCTCGACGGGAGAGAAGCCCTGCGCTCGCGCCACACCGCGAAGCTGGACGGCGTCCCCGTGGAGCTGGAGCTGGTGGTCCTCAAGAAGGACGGCTGTGTCTTTGACTTCACCTACGTGGCACCCCCCGCTCAAGCCGAGGCTCGCATGCCGGACTTCAACGCCTTGATCGCGGGCTTCCACCTGGAGCGGAGACCATGAGCACCTCGGTGGAGGCCAGCCCTCAAGGGAGCGCCGAGCTCGCGCCCGCCGAGCCCTCACCCTCGCTTGCCGCGCGCCTGCGCCAGCGGCTGGAGGCGCTCGGAGCGCTCGCGGTGATGACGGGCAAGGTCTTCTCTCGCGCCGTGCGCCCACCGTATGACTGGGGCGCGCTCGTCTACCACACAGAATCCCTGGGCGTGCGCTCCATTCCCATCGCCCTGCTCACCTCGACGTTCGCGGGGCTGGTCATCTCCCTGCAGTTCGCCTTCTTCCTCGCTCGCTTCGGCGTGCAGTACACCGTGGGCCGCGTTGTCATCCTCACGCTGTTCCGCGAGCTGGCCCCCGTGCTCACCGCGCTCACCGTGGGGGCGCGTATCGGCTCGGGCATCGCCGCCGAGCTGGGCGCGATGACCGTGACGGAGCAGGTGGATGCCATCCGGGCGCTCGGGGCGGATCCCCTGCGAAAGCTGGTGGTGCCACGGGTGCTCGCCTGCCTGCTGGTGCTGCCCGCGCTCACCGTGCTGGCGGACGTCATCGGCCTGGTGGCTGGCGCGCTCGTCGTCAACCTGCAGTACGGCATCTCCCTGGAGCTGTTCTTCCGGGGGGCACTGGACTCGGTGTTCATGATCGACTTCGTGTCCGGTGTGATCAAGGGCGCCATCTTCGGCGTCATCATCGGGCTGGTGGGCTGCTTCAAGGGCCTCACCGTCGAGGGCGGCACCGAGGGCGTGGGCCGCGCCACCACCCAGTCCGTGGCCGTCACCTCCGTCACCGTCACCCTGGCCGACTTCTTCATCACCAAGTTCACCCTCTACCTCTAGCCTCATGCGCCTGTCCGCCCCACGTCCCCGTCTGGAGTTTCACCGGCCTATTCCTGGCGAGGAGCTGATCCACTTCGAGCACCTGAAGAAGTCCTTCGGTCCCAAGCACGTCTTCGACGGTTTGGACCTCACCGTGAAAGCGGGGGAGACGCTGGTCGTCATCGGCGGCTCGGGCTCTGGGAAGAGCGTGCTGCTCAAGTGCCTGATCGGCCTGCTGCGCGCGGACGCGGGGCGCATCCTCTTCCAGGGGCAGGACCTGATGCACTTCCGCGAGGAGGACTACTTCGCGGTGCGCCGCCACGTGGCCATGGTCTTCCAGGGCTCGGCGCTCTTCGACTCGCTGACGGTGGGAGAGAATGTGGCCTACCCGCTGCGCGAGCACTTCCCGGAGCTGTCCCCCGAGGAGGTGGCCCAGCGTGTGGCCGAGAAGCTGTCGTGGGTCGATCTGCCCGGCACGGAGGGGATGATGCCCGCGGACCTGTCCGGCGGCATGCGCAAGCGCGTGGGGCTGGCGCGCGCCATCGCCACGGACCCGGAGGTGATCCTCTGGGACGAGCCCACCACGGGACTGGATCCCGTCACCACCCAGAACATCAACGCGATGATCAACTCGATGAAGCAGAGGCTGGGCTGTACCTCCATTGTCGTGACTCATGACATGGTGAGCGCCTTCACGGTGGCGGATCGCATCGCCATGCTGGCCAACCGGCGCATCGTCCAGGCGGGCACTCCCAAGGAGATGCGCCGCTCCACCGTGCCCGAGGTGCGCGCCTTCCTGGACGCGCGGCGGGCGGAGCTCGAGCCGGGGGAGGTGGCGCTGTGAGCCTCTTCACGTCCACTCCGCGTGAGCGGCGCCTGGCCTGGCGTGCGGGTCTCTTCGTGGCGATGGGCCTGGCACTGGCCGGCGTGGTGGTCTTCTTCATCGGCCAGGAGACGCAGCTCTTCGAGGAGCAGGTGGTCTACCGCGCGTACTTTCCGAACGTGCAGGGCCTGACCAAGGAGTCGCCGGTGTGGCTCGGGGGGCTGGAGGTGGGGCAGGTGCTGGGCATCGGCTTCACCCAGGAGACGGGGAACCGTGGCGTCGAGGTGCGCTTCCGCGTCTCGCGCAAGTACGCGGATCGGGTGCGCGAGGACTCGGTGGCGCGGCTGTCGAGCCTGGGCGTGCTCGGGGAGAAGGCGGTGGATGTCACTCTGGGCAGCATGAAGGCGCCGCCTGTTCCGGATGGGGGCGAGCTGCGCTCGGACAGGAGCGGAGACCTGAACGCGCTGATACAGGCGGCCGGGCAGGTGATGGAGGACTCGAAGGCCATCAGCCGCTCGCTGCGGTTGGCGGCGGAGACGTATGCGGATCCCCGCCTCGCCGAGGATATCTCCGCCAGCCTGCGCAGCCTCCGCGGACTGTTGGAGGAGGTGGAGAAGGGCGAGGGTGTGCTGCACGCGCTCATCTATGACAAGGAGGCGGGGCGGCAGGTGCGCGGGCTGCTCGCGAACGCAGCCCAGACGGCGAGGCGGGTGGACGGGGCAGTGGCTCACGTGGAGGCGCTGCTGGCGGAGGTGCGCCACGGTGGCGGCACGGCGCACGCGCTCATCTATGGCAAGGAGGGCGCCCAGGCCTTGAGCGAGCTGGGTGCGGCGGCCGGGCAGCTCGCGGGGCTCATCGAGGACGCGAAGCAGAGCCCGAATGGCGCGGTTCACCAGCTCGTCTACGGTGACGCGCGGGGGATGTTCGCGGACCTGGGCAGTGCCGCGGCGGACCTGAGGAAGATCACCTCCACCGTGGCCAGTGGCGAGGGCACGGTGGGTGGGCTGATCTCGGATCCGACCGTGTATGAGGATCTGCGGCAGGTGCTGGGCAACGTGAAGCGCAACCGGCTGCTGCGCGCGCTGGTGCGCTTCTCCGTCAACAACCGCGAGGAGCTGGACCAGGTTGGCAAGGTGAAGCAGGAGCAGCAGGAGACCGGCATCGGAGGCTCCGGCCCGAAGAAGTAGGCTGGTCGATGGCTGAATGAGCCCGCTGGCTCCGTGGGTCAGAACTTGCCGAACTTGAGGATCACCGAGCCAGTGAAGCCACTGAGGTCCTCCCGTCGCAGCCCGGTCAGGCTGACGCCGCCCACGTACCGGTAGCCCGCCCCGACGGACAGACGGAAGATGCGGGTGATGTTCAGCTCCAAGGAGATGACGGGCTCGGCGGCGAAGACGACATCGTTCTCCACGATTTGATCCTCACGATCCGAGTGATGGACGAGCCGTCTGTAGGCCACATCCCCTCCACCGAGGAGCGTGCCGATGGAGCCATGCACGAGCTTGCGGGGAAAGAGGATGTACTCGAGCCAGAGGCCGCCGTACCTGAACTCGGTCCGCAGATCCTCGCCGATGTCCGGCGCGCCAGCGGGAGGCGGCACCCGCGTGACCATGCCGAAGCCGCCCACACCGAGGACGAAGTGGTGGTTGATGATCCAGCCGCCTCGGCCCCCGAGGAAGAGGGCATCGTGATCCAGGATGCGGCTGTACATCACCGTGGCGCCGCCATACCCGCCCGACCAGATATCTTCGGAGACCAACGTCTCCATCTCCCGCTTCGGCTCTTCTCGAGGCGGCGGAGAGGGTGCCTTCGGCGTGGGCGGCGGCGTGGCCTCAGTGGGCGGAGGAGTCTCGGGCTGGCCTGCCTCCTGGCTCAACGCGGCACCAGCAGGCAGGGAGAGGGCAAGGAGCAAGAGAAGGTTTCGGCTCATGTCCCCAGGCAAAGCACGATTCAGGCCGGCTGACGCTCGGCCGCGGGGGAAAGGTTCTGCCCGGCTACAAAATTGAACACGATGTCCTCTGGTGGACGGCCGTAACCGGCTGCCTGAGACTTTTGGCCAATTGCCGGAAGAATGCCGTGCAATGTGTCGCGAGTTCGTGGCTGATCGCGCGGAAGACAACGCGATGCCGCTCCCTCTCTCTGACCGCACCGCCCGCTGCCCTGGCCTCCAGCATTTCCAGTGGCCCCTCTGTCATGTTTCGGATGCTAGGGTGTGCGCACCCTGGCTCTCCCGCGCCGGGGAAGCTCGCCCCGCCGCGCCCCCGGCGGCCTGCCTGTCTGGCCTGGCGGGTGTCTCCTCCTCTCCCTTGGGGCACCGAGGCTCCTCGAGATGACGGCCGTAGCCCCCCCTTTGCTTCAGCGCATTCCCAGCGGTGTCCTGGGACTGGACGCCGTGCTTGATGGTGGGTTCCTCCAAGGAGGCACCTACATCATCGCGGGCATGCCGGGCACGGGGAAGACCATCCTTGGCAACCAGATCTGCTTCAACCACGTGGCCCAGGGTGGCCGTGTCGTCTACGTCACCCTGCTGGCGGAGACTCATGGGCGGATGCTGGCGCACCTGCGTGGCATGGCCTTCTTCTCCGAGGAGCCGCTGGCCTCCGCGCTCCACTACGTGAGCGCCTACCGGGTGCTCACCCAGGAGGGGCTGAAGGGCCTGCTGGAGCTGCTGCGCCAGCTCATCCGCGAGCACCGCGCCAGCATGCTGGTGCTGGACGGGCTGGTGAGCGCCAGCGCCTCCGCGCCCAACGAGCTGGCCTTCAAGGAGTTCGTCCACGAGCTCAACACGCTGGTGAGCGTCATCGGCTGTACCACCTTCCTGCTCACCAACGGCCACTCGCCCGAGGACGTCCACCCCGAGCACACCATGGTGGACGGCCTCATCGAGCTGACGGACGAGCTCATCGGCGTGCGCGCGGTGCGCGAGCTCATCGTCCGCAAGTTCCGTGGCAGCGCGCACCTGCGCGGCCGGCACGTGTTCCAGATCACCCACCAGGGCATCACGGTGTACCCCCGCTCGGAGGCGATGCTGTCGGACCCTGTCGCCGTTCCGGGTGAGTACAAGTCGCGCGTGCCCATGGGGGTGCCAGCGCTGGACGAGATGCTGCGCGGCGGGCTGCTGCGCGGCAGCGCCACGCTGGTGATGGGGCCTTCGGGCAGCGGCAAGACGCTGCTGGGCCTGCAGTTCCTCGCCGAGGGGGCCGCGAGAGGCGAGCCCTGTCTGTACTTCGGCTTCTACGAGTCCCCGCCGCGGCTGGTGGGCAAGGGGCAGGGCATCGGACTGGATCTCATGGGCGCCGTGAAAAGCGGGCAGCTGGAGATGATCTGGCAGCCGCCGGTGGAGCTGGTGCTGGACGCGCTGGCGGTGAAGATCCTCGCGGCCATCAAGCGCCGGGGCGTCCACCGGCTGCTCGTGGACGGGCTGGTGGGCTTCAAGGAGTCCACCGTGCACACGGAGCGCATCAACCGCTTCTTCGCCGCGTTCACCAATGAGCTGCGCGCGCTGGAGGTGACGGCGATCTTCACCGAGGAGACGCGGGTGCTCTTCGGCCCCGAGGTGGAGACGCCCGTCAAGGGGCTGTCCGCGCTGGTGGAGAACCACCTCTTCCTGCGCCAGCTCGAGTGGAAGGGCGAGCTGCGGCGCGTGCTGGCCATCCTCAAGACGCGCGAGAGCGGGCATGACCCGTCCCTGCGCGAGCTCGTCATCGGTGATGCGGGGATTCAGCTCGGGGGACGCTTCGACAGCACGGGCGCCGTGCTCACCGACCCAGGCCTGCCACTCGCGCAGCGGAGCACCCGGCGCTCCGCTGCTCGAAAGAAACGAGGGGGCAGGAAGTGAAGACCGTCCTCCTCGTCGATGACGAGCACGCCATCCTCGATGCGCTCTCCGGCATCCTCGAAGACGAGGGCTTCCGGGTGGTGACGGCTGGCAATGGAAGGGAGGCGCTCGCCCGGCTGGGAGAGGGTACGCCGCCGGATGTGGCGCTCGTGGATGTGATGATGCCGGTGATGGATGGGCGTGAGCTGCTCCGCGAGATGCAGGGAGACCCGCGGTGGCGGGACATCCCCGTGGTGCTGATGAGCGCCGTGCCCCAGGGCATCCTCGAGCGCGACGCGCCCCTCACCTGTAATGGCTTCTTCCAGAAGCCGTTCGATCTGTGGCAGCTCCTCGCCCGGCTGCGCGAGCTGTCCATGAGGGAAGAGGGCGCCTGAGCGAGGGCCTCAGGGGCCGTCCATGTTCATGTAGGCGCGCCGGGAGGGCACCGAGTAGAAGCGCCCCTCGGGCAACACGTACGCGGTGAGCCGTCCGCCGTAGACGCAGCCCGAGTCCAGCCCATAGGCGTACTTGTGCCGCTGCAGGCCGCGCACCGCGTCGTGGCCGAAGAGGATGAGCTCCGGGCCTCGCCAGAAGCTGGCCCAGGGCGCGCCGTCCGAGGTGCGCTTGGAGGGCTTCCCGTCCGGGGAGATGCTGCGAAGGTTGAGCAGGTGCTCGTGGAGCTGATCCTTGAGCGGCACTCCGGGCACCACGCCCGCATGCACGGCGAGCACGTTCAGCTCCGGAAAGCGCCGGTACAGCGGCGTCTCGTTCAGGTAGTGCCAGTCCTCGGGCTCGAGGGTTTCGAGCACACGCTGGTGCTCGGGCTTGAGCTTCTTGCCCGGCTTCTGGAGCCCCTGGTGCCAGCGGAGCACGTGCTCGTCGTGGTTGCCGCGGATGGCCTGCAGGCCCAGCTCGCGCGCCCGGCTCACCACGCCGGCCGAGTCCGGGCCCTTGGCCACCAGGTCTCCCACGAGTACCACGCGCTCGCCTGGCCGCCAGCCACACTCCTTCAGCAGAGCGTCCAGCTCGTCAGCGCAGCCGTGCACGTCTCCGATGAACAGCGTCCGCATCCGCGTCGCCCCTGGTACCAGAGGAAAGGCTGCGCGTGGAAGCCCCGAGCCGCGAGAGGGCTCCCCGTACACCGACGGGGGAGTGATGTTACCTGCCTGCCGCACACTCGGGCAGGCGGGTTGCACCGAAGTGGGGGCTCTGGCACTCGGGTTGCTGGTAAGACCGGGAGGCCCGCCGGGTGCGGGCAACGGGCCACGGTAGGCCCTCGGAGGTGAACGTGGAGCACGGCGGAGCGAGTGGAGGCTTTCCGGCCCATGCCTCGTGGCTGGAGCTGAGCGCGTCAGCCTTGCGGCACAACGTGGAGGTGTTCCGCGCGGTGGAGGCCACGGCGGGCGGGGGACCCCGGCGGATGCTGGGGGCGGTGCTCAAGGGCAACGCGTACGGGCATGGCTTCCGGGAGATGTTGCCGCTGGTGCACCCGCTGGCGGACATTCTGTACCTCATCACTCCGCAGGACGGGTTGGCGGTGCGTGCCTTCGAGAGGGAGCACGGCCTGGCGCCCCGGCAGGTGCTCGTCATCGGGGCCATTGCGCCGGAAGAGGCGGTGGAGCTGGCGCGCGAGGGCGTGGACGCGGTGGTGGCGGACCTCTCGTGGAGGGAGGCGGGGGCGGTGCTGCGAGCGGCTCGGCTGGAGCGGCCGTTGCGGGTGCATGTCCACATCGACACGGGCCTGGGGCGCGAGGGCTTCACGCTGGAGCAGCTTCCCCGGGACACGGCGTTCCTCGCCGAGCACCGTGACGTCTTCGAGCTGGTGGGGGTGCTGAGCCACTTCTCCAACACGGAGGATGTGACGGAGCAGGCGTATGCACTGGCGCAGCTCGATGCGTTCGAGACGGGGGTGGCGCGGCTGGTGGAGCAGCTCTCACCGGCCCGGCCGCTGCAGCGGCACATCGCCGCGAGCGCCGCGAGCCTGGTGCTTCCGCGGGCGCGGTACGACGCGCTGCGGGTGGGCATCTCCTTATATGGACTGTGGCCGTCGCCAGAGACGCGGCTGTCGGCGCGGCTGGTGCTAGGTGAGGTGCCGGTGCTGAGGCCGGTGCTCTCGTGGCGCTGCCGGAGCCAGGTGGTGAAGTGGCTACCGGCGGGGAGCTACGTGGGTTACGGGTGCACGTACCGATGCTCGGAGCCCACGCGCATCGCCGTGCTGCCGGTGGGGTACTTCGACGGGTACCTGCGGCTGGTGTCGGGCAAGGCGCACGTGCTGGTGAACGGGCGGCGGTGCCCGGTGCTGGGGCGCGTGATGATGAACCACCTCATCGTGGATGTGACGCGGGCCACGGCGGACGAGCGCCCCATCACGGCGACGCTGCTGGGCCATGACGGAGACGAGGCGGTGTCGGCCGAGGCCCTGGCGGGGTGGGCGCAGACGATCCACTACGAGGTGGTGACACGGCTGGGTACGCATCTGCGGCGCGTGGTGGTGGACTGATCTCGCCCCTGGATGAGCGTTGCGTGGTTACGGGTTCGAATCCCGTCGGGGACACTTCAATCTTCCAGCCCGGTCAAGAGGGCGTCAGCGCGCCGCCCTGGAGACATCCCAGAGCGTCGCCCCGTGCTCCGCCGCGACGAGCACGCGCGTGCCGTCGTCGGAGAGTTCGAGGTGGCGAATAGCGCCAGATGCCTTCGGCAGTCCCACGCGGAGGAGAAGGTCACCGGTTATGCTCCACACCTCGAACGCCTTCGGCCCTGCGGCGGCGACGAGCTGGCCATCGGGCGTAAATGCTCCCCGCGCGCTCGCCGACTGCACCCGCCGCTCCGTACGCTTCCGGAGGTCGTAGAACGTCGCTTCACCCCAGAGCATCCCATAGGTCTGGATCGCGGGCAGGAAGAGCACGTCGCCCGCGCGTGCAGGGCGGTCGAGGTCCAGAACGCGACCGACATGCGTGACCTCGAATTCCTGCGGCTCGTAGACGCGCACCTCGCCCCCCACGACCACGGGGATGACGTTATCCGTGCACGCGCCGAGCATCCGGATAGGCCCTTCCCGAATGGGGAGCGACGTCCCACCGAAGTAGAGCTTACCGCATGAGTCGCGTCCCGCGAGGAACTCGCTGCGGATCTCAGCTCCGGAGTCACCCGTATCCGCCATATTCACCGCCCCGGCACGGAGTACCGTTCCGTCGCCGAGCGACCATACGATGCGATAGGAGATGCGCCAGCTCCCGAGCGGCAAGTCCTGGTTGAACGTGGGGCGCTGGCGGAAGTCTTCCGCGGCCAGGCCCTTCACGCGACCGTAGCAGAGGGACCACAGCTCGGGCGGGGAACGTGCGACCACGAAGTGTCCCACCGTGCCATCACAGGGCAGCACGGCGGATGCGAGGCGGATCGGAACGGACGGGCCCTCCAGGTCCCACGCTATCTCCGGCAGCTCCCTGCCGGAGAGGACATACCGGCCGGAGCGCCGTGGTTCGCGAAGGAGCGGCGGCACTAGGATCCATGCGTCGCGGGCGAGGCTCGGCTCGAGGATGCGCGTCGCGCCGGTCGCGAGATCGATCCGCTGGATGACTGCGGCGGTGCCACGGAGCGAGTAGGCGGCGGCAGCGTGGTCGGTCATCCCGCCGACGTGCTCGAACGTACTGATCCTCGCGCCGGTGTCGAGATCCCACAGCATCAGATCGTGCTCGGCGCGAGGCTCGCGGATGCCCTCGATCCGGAACAGCCTCTCCAGGGGATCCGCGTCCTCTGCGGCGGCGACCCGTGACGAGACCTGGAGCGCGGCGCGGCGGCCCACGAGCCGGACATCCTCCAGCGCGCGGTAGGTGATTGCGTCGAGCGGCGCGAGCGGAGCCTCGCCCCGACGCTCGCGATCCCGGGCGCGCATCGCCTGGGCGGCGATGAAGGCGCCCGGCTGCGAGCGCACGCCTGCGACGCGCGCGGCTTCGGCCTCGGTGACCGCAGCCTCGTACTGTCTCGCCAAGAACAGTTCGCGCGCGACCTCTTCCGCGGACCTTGGAGCTGGCCGCTCGGGTCGGCCCAAGTGCCAGACATAGGTGAGCAAGCCAACGGTCGCTGCGACCGCTGCGGCGCCCGCGAGCGCGAGGGCTCTCCGGATGATCCTGCGGCGCACGGCGGCAGTGCTCCGCTGTTGCCACTGGTGCCACCCGAAGACCGCGCCGACGATCCCCGTCGTTATCAAGGCGGTAATGACGAAAATGATGACACGCGCCGACTCCCCCACGTGGTGCTTGAGCAGACGCTCATTCCCACCGATCACCGCCAACCCGATGAAGACGCCGGAACCGACGAGCGCGCCAAGCACCTTCAGGCGGGGGGGGCGGCGGAAACGCTCACTGATCCCCAGGTGCGCGCGCGCGGCGGAGAGCGGGGTCGCGAACTCAAAGGGGGGCTGCCCCCCCTCGAACAGCACAGCCCGCCACGCCGGGTCGAACCCGATGATGGGCACGTTCGACGCCAGCGGGAGCCGGTCGGCGACCTCCACCGGCAGCGCCGCCCTGAACGCGGTGTACGCCTGGGCCCTCTCGGCGGGGGTGGTGCCTGGAACGAAGAGGAGAACGCGCTCCGGAGCGGTGAGCAGGGGGAGCTGCTCCATCTCCCAACGGACCCCGCGCGTGGCGCCCACAATGAGGAAGACGAGCCGAGCGCGCTTCACGAGCTCGGCGACGCGAGGCTGCCACTCGTCGTTCCCAAGGTAGAGCCGGGCCGCGCCGACGGGAGGGAGCAACTCTCCAGGCCTTCCTACTGCGATGACGGGTCCCAGCGACGCGAACACCTCGACAATTCTCTCCTCGATCGTGGAGCCCGGAATGAAATAGCGGAAGGAGTTGGGAGGCTTGAAGGTCTGCGTAGGCTCGCGGTCGTCCTCCGCGAACGGACGCAGCAGCAGCACGGGCGCCCGCCTATCCGCTTCGAGCACCTCCGCCGCCTTGGGAGCGGAGAGGCGGCGCCCAAGGCGGAAGAGCCACAGGCCCACTTGGGCGCCGATGATCGGACCGACGAAGGCCATCACGACGACGAGCGCGGACACGGTTGGCAACACGGCGGTCCGACCGGCGAAGACCAGCACGTGCACTGCGGCGCAACAGACGAGGACCACGAGGCCAACCGCCTGAAGCAGGAGCCCTACCCGCGAATGCGCTCTGCGAGCTCTCGCCACGTTGCGACGCTACCACACACTTCCCAGGAGCACTGTGCGCTCCTGCTTCTGTCTCCAACCTGTCTCCAAGAGCGGAGGGACCTCCGGGGACAGGTTGGGCTGCCGTGAACTTCCTCGTGGACTCGAAGTGCCAGGATTCAC
>Ga0247825_10002713_pt1 | contig 11700 bp, 12 predicted proteins | sample 13C_Vanillin_Day_FD_194413 | JGI IMG/M metagenome (GOLD analysis project Ga0247825, IMG submission 194413) | Soil microbial communities from agricultural site in Penn Yan, New York, United States - 13C_Vanillin_Day48 | ecosystem: Environmental > Terrestrial > Soil > Agricultural land | place... | reverse complement strand
AGCGCCTGCAGCACCGACAGCGCCATCGGCTGCGTCGTCCGCTTCGACGCCCACGCCAGGTCGTCGCGGTGGATTTTGATGGCGTCCACATTGGCGGCCTTCAGCTTTTGCACAACCGCCCGCGCCTCGTCTGGCGTCGCCGGTGTCGGCCCCTGTTCTCCCAGGGATCCGCCGGGGACCGTCACCGCCGGCCCGGTTCCGAAGAATCGCGCATACGGCGCGGCATCCGCAGCTGCTGCCGCCTTCAGCCTCGTGAAATCACCTTCGCCGACGCCAGGATCGAAGACCGTCGTGACGCCAACCGCGAGAAGCCGTCCGAGGTTGCCGACGTAGTTCTCTCGCTGGGGCCCCAGACTCATGCCACCTGCACCGAGATGGTTGTGCATGTCGGCCAGGCCTGGAATCACGAACTTGCCGCGCGCGTCGACGACTTCTGCGCCCGCAGGCGCCTTGACCGAACCGGCCGTACCGACTTGTGTAATCCGCGACCCGCTGATGACGATTACTGCGTCGGCAACAGGCGCGGCTGCGGTGGGGTTGATGAGCGTGGCACCGGTAACGACCGCGGACCTGACAAGGTCCGCGCCACGGTTGTCGGGGGCCTGGACGCCTGCCGGCGCGCCCGCCAGCGCGAAGAGAACAGCCGCCACGAAGAGGGCGCGCATTGGTGCGGATTCTAGTCCAGTAGGACGCTTGACCCTCCGAGAAAGACGGGGCCACGATGAGGGCGATGTGCCGTGTTCTGCTCTGTCTCGTCATCCTTCTCGCGGAGGGCGTTGCCGCTCAGACGCCGGGAAAGGCGTCGTTCGTCGTGTACGAGAAGGGGCAGCGCGTCGGGACGATGGAAACCAACGTGTCCCGCACGAACGACGGCTGGCGCATCCAGGCATCCATGGAGGCGAAAGGCGCCGTGCCGATCCGGATCGCCAACCTCGATCTCCTGTACGACCGCAACTGGTTCGGCCGCTGGATGACAATGGAGATGAAGGCCCCGGACGACGTCCTCGTGCACGTTGCGGTGGCGCGCATCACGGCGCAGATCGATGTGGTACGGGCCGGCGAAGCGCGCTTTCGATCGACGAGCGTATCGCCGAACACGATCCTGCTTCCCGAACGTGCCTACGGCGCCTACGAAGCGGTCGCGGCGCGCCTTGCTGGCGACCCCGGACGCGGTGACCTCCCGATCTACGTGCCGCCCACGGGAGAAACGCGTGCGCTGGTGGAAGCGGTCACCACCGAACGCGTCCGGACGACGAGCGGCTCGCTGTCCGCGCAGCACTACGCGCTGATCGAGGTCAGGCCGCGGCCGACGCGTGTCGAGCTCTGGGCCGACCGGGGACGTCTGCTCCGTCTGGACTTCCCCGCCGCGCAGATCTCCATCGTCCGAGCCGACATCCGGCCATAGATCCACGGAAAGGCGTATACAATCGTCGGTCTCCCGCCACACCCGGGCGGGTCACCTTTCATCGAGGACGCATGGATCCATTTCTCGAATCGCTCCAGCAGAGCGCGATTGCCCGGTTCGTCGGCGAGTCAGGGTCGCTTCTCGGATATCCAACCATCCTGTTCCTGCACACTCTCGGCCTCGGAACGGTTGCCGGCGTCAACGCCGCGGTGGCGCTCCGCGTCCTCGGCTTCGGGCGCAACGTGCCGATCGAGCCGCTCGACCGTCTCTTTCCGATCATGTGGATCGGGTTCATCGCGAGCGCGATCTCGGGGCTGGCGCTGCTGGTGACGGATCCCGTGACACGCCTGCACCAGACCGTGTTCTACGTGAAACTGATCTTCGTTGCGCTGGCCGTCGTCAACATGCAGATGATGCGCACCCGCATCTTCCGCAGTCCGGCCGTTTCCGACGGCGTGCTGCCGTCGAACGCGCGGACGCTGGCCATGGCATCGCTGTTCCTCTGGATCGGGGCGACAACCGCAGGCCGCCTCATCGCCTACATCTGAGGCTGCCGCGATGAATATGAACGTTCCGCACCTGCATCTGCTGCTCAATCACATTCCGACCATCGGCGGCGCCGCCGCCCTCGTGCTGCTGATCATCGCCTTCGTTCGCAAGAGCGACGATCTCAAACGCATCGCGCTCGAAGCGACCTACGTCGTCGCCCTGTTCACATTTCCGGCCTATCTGAGCGGCGTCGGCGCGCAGCTGTCTCTGCTCGAAATGCCGGACATTTCCCAGCTGTTCGTCGACGCGCATTGGACCGCGGCGCTGTGGACGTTCGTGTTGATGCAACTCGCCGGCGCACTGTCGTGGCTGGCGCTGTGGAAGTGGCGGCGAATCGGCTCGTGGCCAACGACGATGGTTGCCTTCGTGTTCGTGTTCTCTGCGCTGTCGTTCGCGACGGCAGCCCGTACCGCGAGCCTTGGCGGAGAAATCCGCCACCCGGAAATCATCGTGAACGCGCAGCCCCCGGCCGAGACAGCCGTCACGGAAGCGGCCCCTGAAGGCGCGGCACCGTCGGCGACAGAAGCGCCGCCGGAGACCGAAATCGGCTGGATGACCGGGCGTGGACTGGGCAAGGCGTACATGGACCGGAACTGGATGTGGCCGGCGTCGGAGGCAATTCACTTCATCGGACTGTGGCTCATTCTGGGCGTCATCCTGCTCGTCAACATGCGGTTGCTGGGCTTCATGCGCTCAGCTCCGTACTCGGCCTTCCACCGGCTGCTGCCGTGGGCAGCGCTCGGTCTGGCCATCAACGTCGTCACCGGAATGATGTTCGTGACGGGAACACCGGAGCAGTACGGCGCGAACATCTCGTTTCTCTGGAAGATCATTTTTCTGATGGTCGCCGGCCTGAACCTGCTCTACATCACGGTGTTCGAGGGACCGTGGCATCACGCGCAAGCCGGGGAGGATCCGCCGATTCGCGTGAAGATCGCCGGCGCGACGGCGATCGTGTCCTGGCTCCTCGTGATGTATTTCGGCCGCATGCTTCCGTTCCTCGGGAACGCCTTCTAGGGAGTCGACTTGCAGCTCGCGATCATCGTCAGCGTCACCGTTGCCATCACCTTTGCGGTCGTGTATGCCATTGCGCTGCTGATCGACCGTGACGCAGAAACGTAACAAGACACAAGCCGAGCTGGCGGAGTTCGCTACACTACGAGGCGGAGGTTCGTATGGCTGAGGCTCGCAGGTTCAGACGAACGGCATTCGCCACCGCGCTCGCCCTCCCGCTGATCGCGCTGCCGCTCGCCGCTCATCACGGATGGAGCAACTACGGCAGCGAGGAGTTCAGCATCACCGGCGCCGTCGAAACGCCGGTCAGCCTTGCCGGCCCGCACGCGACGATGAGGATTCGCGCGGATGGGCAGGTATGGAACATCGTGCTGTCAGCCGGCAATCGCGTGGCGGCCGCCGGTCTGAAAGAAGGGATGATTCCGCTCGGCGCCCAGGTCACCGCGGAAGGCCACCGGCATCGCGACGCGAAGGTCTATGAAGTGAAGACCGAGCGGCTCAAGTGGAACGGCCGGACGTTCAACGTGTATCCGGATCGCAGCTAACGGAGGTTGGCTGAGGAAACGGATTCACAGGAGAAACGAAGGAACGAAGGTAAACGAAGGGCGCCGTTCGATTGGTCGGCGCGCAAGCGCGCCGACAGCCGTGATGGACGAAGGGCCAGATACAAGCCGCTGACGGAGCCTGCGCGGTTTGTGTCTGGCCCTTCGTCCATCGCGGCAGGCCGCCTTCGGCGGCCAATCGAACGGCCTCTCTGGCTTCGTGATCTTCGTGTCCTTCGTGGTTGAAAAAACTCCGTTCGTCTCCGTTCCTTCGTTGCTCCTGTGAAACCGTTGCCTCCGTCCAACTCCCCGCCTCAAAAGATCAGAGCGTCTTGATACGGCCTCCAGGTGCGCTTTCGAGTGCCGCCTGGAGGTCTTTTACTTTGTCCGGATCAGGGTTCTCGACGCCGACGAGGATGCTCCCGTCGGTCACCTCCGGATCGTAGAAGCCGGCGCGTCGTCCGAGCCCCGCCGTCACCACCAGCCCGATCACCGTCGCCAGGATGGCCCCGAGCATCGTCATCTCGAAAATGATGATCAGGTTCGGCCACCATGCGTACGTCGGCAGGCCGCCGACATCGATCGGCCACGACATCTCGGTCAGCCACGTCAGACCGAACGCGGCGGCCATCCCCAGCAGCCCGCCGCCGCAGGCAACCCACCACAGCCTGTTCTTCCTGTCGATGTGGCCGAATTCGAAGTCCTCCATCGGCTGGGCGGTCATGATGGTGATCTGGCCGTCGGTCAGACCTGCCGCGCGAAGGCGATTCACCGCCTGCTGGGCCGCCGCGCCATCGGCATAGAGTCCGTAGAGCGCCCTCACAGCCGCAGCTCCCCAATCGGATGCTCTTCGGTTGCCGGCGGAATGAGGTCGGCCGGCGGATGGTCACCCGCCTTCAATTCCCACATCGAGATGATCGGCACGACCTTCGAGAAGAGCGCGTAGAGCAGGATCATCGCGGCGAACGTCGCCGCGGTGATGATCATCTCGACCGGCTGCGGCCGGTATGTGCCGAAGCTGTACGGCAGGTATTTATGCCCCAGCGACGGCACGATGATCAGGAAGCGCTCCAGCCACATGCCGATCAGCACGCCGATCGAGGCGATGATGCAGCCGGTAATCGTGCGGAATCGCCTGATCCCCATCAGGATCAGCGGCAGCACGAAGTTGCAGACGACCATCGTCCAGTAGAGCGGCGCATACGACTCGCGCTGCGTCTGCCAGAAGACGGTCATCTCGGCGGGCTCGTTGCCGTAATACGTCACCAGACGCTCGTTGAAGACGAAGTAGCCCCAAAGGAGCGCCATCACCAGCAGCAGCTTGCCGAGATTCTCGAAGTGCACCGGGTGCAGGTAGGCCTGGAGGTGGAGCAGGCGGCGCAGGGCGGCCATGGCCAGCAGCAGCGCCGCGATGCCGCTGAAGATGGCGCCGGCGACAAAGTACGGCCCGAAGATCGTCGTCTGCCACATCGGCACCGGCGCCATCGAGAAGTCGAAGGAGACGATCGTGTGGACCGACACCGCCACCGGAATGATGGCGATCGCCATGATCTGCATCGCCGTCTCGAGGCGGTGCCACTGTTTCGGCGTGCCGCGCCAGCCGAGCGCCAGCACGCCGTAGATGCGGCGGCGCAGACCGGTCGCGCGGTCGCGGGCGACAGCGAAGTCCGGAATGATTGGCAGGTACAGGAACAGCAGGCTGCCGGTCAGGTACGTGTTGATGGCAAAGAAGTCCCAGACGAGCGGGGAGCGGAAGTTCGGCCAGATCAGCCTTTCGCTCGGATACGGGAAGAGCCAGAACGCCAGCCACGGGCGCCCGAGGTGAATGATCGGGAACATCGCGCCGATCATCAGCGCGAAGACGGTGATGACCTCCGCACACCGTGTCACCGGACGGCGCCAGCCGGCGTTCACCAGCCGCAGGATGGCGGAGATCAGCGTCCCGGCGTGGCTGATGCCGATCCAGAAGACGAAATTGGTGACGTAGAAGCCCCAGTAGACCGGCCAGCGGATGCCGGAGATGCCGAAGCCGAACGTCACCTGGCTCAGCCAGCTGATCAGACCGGTCAGCACCATCGCCGCCGGAAGCGCGACCAGCACGTAAAAGCGCCATGACGTCTGCAGCAGCGGACGCAGCAGGTCGCGGTTGATCTGCTGGTGTGGAGGGTGGCTCATGCTTCCCGGCTCAGATAGGCCACCTTCGGTTTCGTCCCGAGGTCTTCCAGCAATTTGCTGCCACGTGGCGATCGCGACAGGCGCGACACCTCGCTCTCCGGATCGTTCAGGTCACCAAAGACGAGCGCACGTGATGGACACGCCTGCGAGCACGCGGTCTGGAGCTCCCCGTCCTTGAGCTCCCGCTCTTCCGCCTTCGCGGCGATGGTCGCTGACTTGATGCGCTGCACGCAGAACGTGCACTTCTCCATCACGCCGACTTCGCGCAGCGAGACGTCGGGATTCAGCTGCAGCTGCAGCGGCTTGTCCCACGACGGGTTGAAGAAGTCGAAGAACCGGACGTTGTACGGGCACGCATTCGCGCAATAGCGGGTGCCGATGCAGCGGTTGTACACCTGCGCGTTGAGGCCGTCCTGGGTGTGATGGCTCGCGTAGGTCGGACAGACCGGCTCGCACGGCGCGTTGTCGCAGTGCTGGCACATGACAGGGCGGAACTTGAGGGTCGCCTCGGGGAACTCGCCTTCCCAGTAGCGCTCGACGCGGATCCAGTGCTTGGCGCGGCCGCGCGCCGCCTGCTCGGCGCCGACGGTCGAGATGTTGTTTTCGGCGTGGCAGGCCGTCACACAGGCGCCGCAGCCGGTGCAGCGATCGAGGTCAACGGCCATTCCCCAGTTCGGCATGACTATCTCCCGTGTTCCACGTGTTCGCGCATGCCACCGGCGAACAGAATCAGACGCCCATCCGGTCCGCCGACGCGCGCGATTTTCACGCGCGTCGCCGCCCACGCGACCGCACCGGTTGTTTCTTCCGTCATCGGGGCCAGCAGGCCGACCGGGTTCTCGCCGCGTCCGCTCGCGTATCGGGTGAAGGTCGCGTGCCCCTGGCCCGCGGGCATCGCGATCACGTCCGGCGCGATTCCCGGAGACACGTAGGCGGCGCTGCGGAGCGTCCCATGCTGCGAGGTGACCTCGACCAGGTCCCCCTGGACGATGCCGAGCCGGGCGGCGGTCTGCGGATTGATCTCAATCCAGCTGCTCCACATGGCCGACGTCAGCGGATCCGGCATCTCCTGCAGCCATGGCAGATGCGCCAGCGAGCCATCGAGGAACTGGTTCGACGGGTATGGCAGGAAATGGAATGGGTACTGAGCGGGATCGCCGTCGAACTCGGGTTGAATCCGGCCAAAGCCGGACTCTGGTTGAATCCGGCTGAAGCCGGACTCTACGGTGGAGTCCGGCTTTAGCCGGATTGCCGTGGAGTCCGGCTTCAGCCGGATTGCCGTCGGCAATTCTCCCCACCATCCACCCTTCTCCTGAGCATCCGTCCACGCGTCGACGCCTTCGGTCATGGCCGGTAGCGGCGTCATCGTCATAGCGAGCATCTCGTCGAACGTCTGCCACGGCAGTTCGAGCGGCTTCTCGAGCTGCCTGGCGACCTCCAGCAGCACATCGGGCGTCGCCCGGGTCTGATGGAGCGGCTTCATGACCGGCGGTGCCGCGCTGACAACGCCAGCAGCCGACCCGGATTCGGGCAGGCTCTCGCTCCACGACTCGAGGAACGAGTGGTCCGGCAGGATCAGGTCCGCGAGAATGCTCGTCTCGTCCAGGAAGCTGCCGAAGCTGACGATGAACGGGACGCGGGCGAGGGCATCGCGCACCTTCCAGGCGCGAGGCGCGGTGAAGACCGGGTTGACGCCGTCTATCAGCAGCGCCTGTGCCGCCGGCTCGCCGCCGGCGAGCAGTGCGGCCGCCCACTGTTGCATCGACATCGCCGCGGACGGGCGCGCGCCGATTTTGGCAGCGGCACCGACATCCATCTGCGGAGTAAAGACCAACCCGCCAGGCTTACCGACCGTGCCGGCCAGCGCATTCAGCGCGTTGACGGCGACGGCTGTGAAGAGTGCGTTCGTGTGCGCGAGCGCCGCGCCGCCGACAGCCGCCGCGGCCGGACTTCGCTGGGCAAACTCACGCGCCAACCGCTCGACCTTCGCCGCGCTGACGCCCGTTAGCTTTTCAACCTGCTCCGGCGCGTAGTCCGGCAGCCCCTGGCTCCAACCCGGAATAGCCGCGCCGGCAGCGGCGCCAGCGCTCTGCAGCTTGTCGCGCATGATCACGTGCGCGATGCCGAGCGCGAGCGCCCCTTCGGTTCCCGGCCGGATGGCAACCCATTCATCCGCGCTCGCGCCGGTCTGCGACACACGTGATTCGATCTGGACGAAATGACCACGCACGCCGGGCTGCCCCTGACGCATCTCGCCATACGCGCGCGCGTGTGACACCGGCGCGTTCCATGTGCCCAGAAAGTCGGCGCCAAAGCTCAAAAGGTACCGTGTGTTGGCCAGGTCGAACGTGGGAAGCTGCGCCGACCCGAAGCTCATTCCGTTCGCGCGGCGCAGCACGTCATCCGCGAACAGCTCATAGGTGACAGCCGCCGGAGCGCCAAATCGGGCCAGGAATTCTGCGATCAGCGCACGGCGATGACCATTGTCGGGCCGCCCGAGAAACGCGAGCGAACGCGCATTCCCACCGCTCGCGAGTTTGTTCAGCGAGCCGACGGCCTCCGCGATCGCGGCGTCCCACGTGACCGCCGCATACGTCCCGTCGCCGCGGTTGCCCGTCCGCTTCAGCGGCTGCGTGATGCGGTCGGGGTGATACGTCACCTGGATCGCCGCCTGGCCGCGCGCGCAGAGGCCGCCACGGTTGATCGGATGATTCGGGTTTCCTTCCAGCTTCTTCGCCGCCAGGATCTGCACGACGCCGGACTTCCCGTCGCGCACGACCTCCGCGTCGGCGTCCATGACGCGCACGGTCAGGCCACAGCCGGCGGGGCACAGCGGGCAGACGCCCGGCTTCCACACCGCCTGCCCGGGCACGATGTCCTCGTCCGGCACGAAGCGGACAAGTTGATGATCCGGGTTGCCGCAGCTGGCGAGCGCGGCCGTGGTGCCGGAGACGGCGGTGAGCTTGATGAAGGAGCGCCGGTCCATTACACCCTCGCTCAAAAATGACACGTGAGGCAATCGATAGACGCCTTGCGCTCGTTATGGCAGTTCACACAGAACCCCATGTTCATATCGACATTGCGTTCGGCAACGGTGCCTTGGGCGATCGGACCATGACACGTCGCGCAGTCGACCTTCGCGCGGATGTGCGGCGCATGGTTGAAGCGCACGTGCGCCTCGGGCGTGTAGTCGAACACGCGGCGCCACACGAAGTCCTCTCCGCGTTCACGCATCGCGGTGATCTGACGGATGCGCTGCCGATCGGTGGCGATGGTGTTATGACAGACCATGCACGTCCGCACGCTCGGCAGGCCGGCCACGGGACCGGTGGTGACGGATTCGTGGCAGTACTCCGTGCAGCCGATGCCTTTGCCGGCATGCACGACGTGCGGGAATTCGACCGGCTGCTCCGGCTTCCGCGGGTGGCGCCCGATGAAATCCTCGACGGCTTCGCCGAAGGTCGCGCGCGCGGTCGTGAACACGCCGGTGCTCTGGCCGGGCAGAGCCGGCGGAACCGACGCGCTGGGTCGCGGGGCGGGGTCGAACATCCGGCAGCCGAGGCTGCCGGCAAGAATCAGTGCGCTGACAACGAGAGCGCTGCGCACTCGCGTTATTTTGCTGGCGGCTTCGCTGCGGCCGCGGCGGGACCAATGCTCCGCAGGTAGTTGACGATCTCCCAGACGTTCTTCTCGGTCAGGGTCCCCTTCATCGGCTTCATCTCGCTTTTCTGGGCGGGAGCGCCGTTCCAGATCAAGGCGAAGATCTCGCCATCGCTGCTGCCGTGGTCCCACTTCGCGTCGGTCAGGTCGGCCGGCTTGGGGTCTTTGGGCGCAAGCGGACCATCACCCTTGCCCCGGAGCCCGTGGCAATGGCGGCAGTTCTTGGCGTAGAGCGCCCGCCCCGCGGTGATTGAAGCCGCGTTCGCCGCGACCGGATTCTTCCGTGCCGCCAGCTTGGGATCGCCGCCGCGCCGCTGCGCGCCGGCGCCTGCCGTCATCAGCGCAACCGTAAAAACCACCGTCAGGAGTACCACCGCCCAGCGCATCGTCGTGATCGTCCCCCCGTGATGAGTCGATTCGCTAAGAAACCCAGTGAGTTTACTTCAGGTCCGAAGCGGTGCGAACCTGACAAAGAATTCACGAAGAGTTCAGGAACGTCCGGCGCCGGGTGTGTCCTAAGATTGCGATCATGCGAAGAACGCCCCTCGTCCTGTGTGGCAGCGTTGCGCTGCTCGCTGTCCTGATCGCCGCCGGATGCCGCCGCGCCAGCGAGGCTGCCGCGCCTGAAGGTGCACTGCCGCCGTTCGCCACGGAACTCACGATCAAGGACCTGATGTTGAACGTGATCGACACCAACGCGGATGTCGTCTGGCTGTCGGTAACGACTGTCGCCAGCGACAAGGGGCTCGTCGAAACACGGCCGACGACGGACGAGGAATGGGCCAAAGTGAAAGGCGCGGCGATCACGCTCGCGGAAGCGGCCAATCTGCTGATGATCCCCGGCCGCAAAGTGGCGCCGGACGACCATAAATCAGAGGTTCCCGGCATCGAGCTCGAGGGGCACGAAATGGACGCGCTCATCGCCAAAGACCCGCAGGCCTTCTACAAGCACGCCCGCGACCTGTATGCCGCGGCGATGCTCGCAGCGCGGGCGGCGGACAAGAAGGACGCCGACAAGGTCTTCGAGGTCGGCGAGGCGATCGAGCACGCCTGCGAAGGCTGCCATCGCGCCTACTGGTATCCGAACGAGAAGATCCCCGAGCTGCCGGTGTTTCCTGAGCAGTCGAGCAAATAGATCAGGGCACGAAGACGACGCCCCAGGGGCGATCGCCGACCTTCACGCGCCCTTTGACCGTCCGGCTCTCCACGTCGACGATCGACACGTCGTTGGATGGTCCGTTGGCGGTGAACACGGTCCTGCCGTCCGGCGAGACCGCTATCCCCCACGGCCGATCGCCGACTTCGGTTGAAGCCACCGGCTGATTGGTCTTCGTGTCAATCACGACGACGTTCTTGCCGCGTCCGGTGCTGACGAACACCCGGGATCCGTCGGGTGAGGCAACCGCGCCCATCGGGCGCACGAGCTCCCCGGTGAGCTTGATGGTGGCGACGACCGTGTGCTTCATCGCGTCGAGCACCCACACCTCGCCGCCGTTCTCGGCGGTGACGTACGCACGCGAGCTGTCGGGCAGGAAGGCCGTCGACCGCGGCCGCCGTCCGACCTTGACCGTCGCAATCGGCTTGAGCGCGATCGCATCGATGGCCGTGACCTGGCTGTCCTCCTCGGACGTCACGTACACCACCTGACCGTCCGGCCGCAGATCGACGCCTTCCGGTTCATCGCCCACCTTGAATGTCGCCAGCACCCGGCCGTCGTCGACCGCGACGACCGTCAGCTCGCCCGTGTCTTCGTTCGCGACGAAAAGACGCGAGCCGTCTTTGCTGACCGCCGTCTGTTCCGGATCCGATCCCGCCTTGATCACCCGGAGCAGCCGCTGCTCGCTGACGCTGACGACGCCGATGCCGTCGGCCTTCTTGTCCGCCGGCGGCAGCGTGCTTTCGTCCACGCCTGGAGGAGCGACCGGCGAACCGCTGAGCGCCACGTAAAGCGTGGTGCCGTCCGGGCTCAACCGGATGCCGCGCGGACGTTTGCCCACCGGAATCGTGGCAATCGTTTTTGCGGCGGCTACATCGATGACGGTGATGTCTCCGCTCGTTTCGTTGGTGACAAACAGACGTCCGGCGGCTGGAGGTGCCGGCGCAGGTGCGGGAGAAGAGGATTCAGCGGGTGGTGTGTCGCGAGAACAGGCGACGATGATGAGCGCGGCCATGCTGGCGAAAAGAAGCCTTGGCATGGCCGCGATTCTACTGCGAGCAGGGCACCCCTGAAGGCGAGCAGGCACCCCTGAAGGGGTGCCCTACGACAGTCTATTTGCTTGGAGTCGACTTGCTTGCCGGCTGCCGCGGTCCTGGCTGTGCCGGAGTCGGTTTCGCCTGCGGAACCACTGGCTGAGT
>Ga0247825_10002712_pt1 | contig 11701 bp, 7 predicted proteins | sample 13C_Vanillin_Day_FD_194413 | JGI IMG/M metagenome (GOLD analysis project Ga0247825, IMG submission 194413) | Soil microbial communities from agricultural site in Penn Yan, New York, United States - 13C_Vanillin_Day48 | ecosystem: Environmental > Terrestrial > Soil > Agricultural land | place... | reverse complement strand
CGGCCGCCACGCCCGCAGTGTCATCCTCGAAGGCGAGTCTCGTCAGGCTCTCGAAGCCTGGCTCGCCGTCCGCGGCAACTGGTCCGGCCCCCTCATCGCCGCCATCAACCCCACCACCGGCGAGCCCGCCCTACGAGGCATCGCCCCACCCACGATCAACCGCCTCCTCGCCAAGCGCGCCGCCTACGCCGGCTGCGCCGGCATCACCCCGCGCGACCTCCGCCGCCGCTTCCTCTGGCAGCTCCAATCCTCATCGAGAGAACGCCCCCGCTGCCGCTACTACCAGGACGAAAACGGCCAGCCAGCCTGGGTCCTCGCCGCCATGGCCCTGACGTAGAGGGCAATCAGGCACTAACGACTCTACCGCCGCTTCGTCGTGCCTAGCCGCGTGATTCTTCGCGCACGCACGCCGTCATCTCTGCTGGAACGCCAGCCCCTCTGTCCTGTCATGCTGAGCCTGTCGAAGCATCCACGCTGGCCCGAACGAACGGCTTGGCTCACCCCACCTCTCACGGCGTGAGCAGATGCCTCCGCAAGCTCAGCATGACAAGACAAAAGCGACGTGGAGAAGCCGTATAGGCTACCCGCCCTGCAGCACTTTGCTCGCGCGCCGGTCTAAAAACCGCTCCGTCATCATCCCCAACCACTCGTCGATCCCCAGGTGCACCACCGCACGCAGCAGGAACGCCCACCCCGTCACCGCCAGCAGCACCACGATGCACTGGATCGCGTTCAGCGGTTCCAACTCGTAGAAATTGCGCAGGTCCACCTGGGTCGCTGAGATGATGTAGAAGATCAGCATCACCGCGGACAGGACCACTAGTCGCTGGCGCTCACGCAGCGGCTCAACCGTCAGCCAGCGATTCTGATTCACCACTGAGAACGGAATCAACGAGATCCCGGCGAACACCGCGAACATCGTCAGCGCCGTCCGAGCCGTGTCCAGGCTGGAATCGAACTGCAGGAACAGCTCGAACACCGCGAATCCCACCAACCCGATCGTCACCGCCACCGGCGCCACGAACGACACAGCCCCCGGCAGCAGCCAGTGCGGGCTCTGCCCCGGCGTCGCCCACGTCGCAAGGGCGATCGCGGGAATACCCACCGTGAGCGACGCCACGATCGCCGACTGCCGCGGCGTCACCGGGAACGGGTCGCTCATGATCGCGGCGAGCAGGATCACAAGCGAGATCGCCAGCGTGCGCGACAGGAAAACCCTGAACACGCTCTCCATGCCCTGCCGGATGCGCTGACCCTCCAGCAGCGCCTTCGAGAGCGCGCTGAACGAGTCCTCCATCAGCACGATGTCCGCCACGCTGCGCGTCGCCGGGCTGCCGCTGCGCATCACCGCCGCCACCTGCGCCGCCTTCAGCGCCGGTATGTCGTTCACGCCGTCGCCGATCATCGCCACGAAGCGCCCGCGACGCTGCAGCGCCTGCACCAGCCGCTCCTTGTCGTCCGGCGTCACCCGCCCGAACACCGTCGCCTCCTGCACCTTCTCCTCGAGCGCCCGGTCGTCCAACCCCACCAGCTCTGATCCCGGTACCGCCGTCAGCGTCGGACTGAAGCCGGCCTGCTTCGCCAGTGCTGCGACGGTGCCCGGGTTATCGCCGGACATGATCTTCAGCGCCACACCGCCGCTCGTGAATCGTTCTACCGTCTCCTTCGCGTCCCGGCGCAATTCGTCGCGCAGCACGATCAACCCGTACGCCGTCAAAGACCCGGACCCCAGCGCGTCCGGCCCGTCCTCCTCGATCCCCTCCACGCCCTGTTTCCCCGCAAACAGCAGCACCCGCAGCCCCTGCTCCGCGAAAGTGGCAACGGTCTCGTCAAACGCGCCCGGCTCCATCACCGCCGGCCGCAACACCTCGGGCGCGCCCATCACCATCAGCTCCCCGTCGATGATCAGGGCACTCCACTTGCGCGACGAGTCGAACACCACCTCCTGCGTCACCGCCCGTGCTTCCGCCGGAAACGCCTCGTGCAACGTCGAGCTGGTCCGGTTCCGGAACGAAGCGCTCGCCGCGAACACGCCCAGCTTCGCCTTCAGCTCCTGGTCCGACAGCGCCAGCCCCTTCACCGACTCCACCGCCAGCGCATTCGAGGTCAGCGTGCCTGTCTTATCCAGGCACAGCACGTCAACGCGGCTTATCGACTCCACGGCGTTCAGGCGCTGGATTAGCACGCCGCTGCGAGCCGTCCGCACCACCGCCATCGAATACGCGACCGTGATCATGAACCACAGCCCCTGCGGCACCAGCGCCACCACCACCGCCGCCGCCCGCGTCGTCTCCACCAGCGGCAGCTCGTCGTACACGTTCACCAGCGAGTTCGCCACCAACAACGACAGAATCGCCACCAGCCCCGCCATCAGCCAGATGATGATCCCCACCTCGCGCTGCAGCGGCGTCCGCACGCTCTTGAATTCGCGGGCCCGCGCCGTGATCTTGTAGGACACCGTCCCGGCGCCTACCGTCTCGGCCAGCTGGCTTCCCTCGCCTGTCATGCAGAACGTCCCCGAGTGCAGCTCCTCCCCCACCGATTTGCGCACCAGGTCCGCCTCACCGGTGAGCAGTGCCTCATCCACGCTCAGCCCTGCCGCCTCCAGCACCGGACCATCGACCTGGATCTGGTCGCCCGCTGTGATCCGGATCAGGTCGCCCTGGACGATCTCAGTCGGGTCGACCACCACCGCCTCGCCGTCGCGCACCACCGTCGCCTGCGGCTTCGTCAGCAGGGCGATGCGGTCCAGCTGCCGTTTCGCCCGCCCCTCCTGGAACACACCGACTACGACGTTGCCCAGTACGAGCCCGGCCGTGAGAAACGCGTCGCCCGGCAGCTCCAGGGCCAGCAGCAGGCCGGAGATCACGAACAACGTGACGTGGATCGGGTTGATCGCGTTGTCCCACAGGATGCGCCCGTAGCTCCTGCTGGACTCGATGTGCGCCGCGTTCGTCAGCCCCTGCGCGCGCTTCGCTTCGACCTCGGCGGCGCTGAGGCCGCGCTGCAAGAACTCCTCGCTGACGTCCGGCACCTCGGCAACGCTCATTTGACTTTCGGCGAGGCCTGGACACAAAAATCCAGCACTAAGATCCTCTCCGAATCACGATCGACAGTAGGAGGAGTTGTAGGCGCAAGAGCACGCGGCGCATACCGTGCACTCTATTCTTTTCGAGTTCGACTCGTATCTCTTGGGACACGGGAGCCAATCTGCGGGAAGCTTCCTCGCTCCTCCTCTCGACCTCTACAGCCCGCCCAAGGCTCACGAAAAGGATGATCTCTGCGATACCCGTTAATGCAAACCAAATCGCGAGTGTGAAGTATCCGTCTGCATCAGCTGCTGCCACCGCTACAATCAGAAACAGGATTGTCAAGAAGATGAAGCCCACCACTGCAAGGGCGATATTGATTGGCGCGGCCCTTCCTGATTCGGAGAGCCGCCGATGAACGAGCCTCGCCAGCGCAATATCGATGACGATAAAAACCAAGGTCAGAGCAATCGCGACCACTACTCTCATCTCAAGGATAACTGTCGCACTTACCTTCGGCGCCTCGCAGTTTATCAGCGGCGCGCCCTGCCTGTTATCTGCTATATCGCTTCTCTGTCGCCCCTGTCCCCATCCCCCGCCGACCGGTAGTCTGTGTGGCGTGGACCGAGCGCGTGTGCAGCGGCTGCTCCTCAGCGGCGCGCTGATTGCCATCCTCGCCAACCTGCTCGTGCTCGGCGCCTACCTCTGGAGCCGCGACGGGCAACGCACCGTCGTCGACGTCGAGCGTGTCGACGGCGCCTTCCGTATCCAAACCGACGACGAGGGCGTCATGCCCAACGTGTCGGACGACACCGCCTTCGTGGCCATCGACTCGCCTCCCGAAGGCACCGTCGTACTCATCCTGCCCGTCGCCGCGTCGTCCTTGCCGCGCCCCAGCGGCGTCGAATCGGTGGTCATCCGCGATCCACGCGGCAATGTCCTGTTCGAAGACGACTTCGAGTTCTTCGATCCTTCGAAGTGGCGGATTGTCTCCGGCGCCTTCGAGGTCAACGACGGCGTGCTTTCCGCCGCGGGCACCTCGAGCGACAACACGCTGCAGGTCCGCGAACGTGTCTTCGGCGATTCGAAGGTCTCGGTGACCTACCGCAACAGCCGCGGCGGCAGCATCGGCACCCACGTCACCTCGGATGGCGGCGCCTACTACCACTTCGACCTGCACCGCGACTTCCCGAACTTCATCGACGTCTTTCGCGACGGTCAGCGCACCGCCACCCACTACGGTGGCTTCATCCGCACCACGCCGCCCCAGACCCTGCGCTCGATCGCGAACATGGTCACGAAGCCGTACCCCTACATCGTCGGCGCCCTCGCGGCAGGCTTCCTGCTCACGCTTGGCATGAGCGAGGCTGGGTCAAAACTGCGGGGCACCTCTGCCGGCCGGACCGGCTTGCGGACGTTCGCAGACTGGCGAAGCGGGCTGCGGCTGCCGGAGCGAGCTGCGTTCCTGGCCCGCCTGCATCCAGCGACTTACCTCGTCCTGATCCTCGCGGTCACCGTGTTCTTCGTCACCCGGGACATCAATTCGCAGTACTACGGCGAAATCCCCCATGTGCCGGACGAGGTGAGCTACATCTTCGGCGCCAAGCTGCTGGCCGCAGGCAAGGTCATGGTCGAGCAACCTCCCTTGCACGACCTTTTCTACTTCTACTGGCCCAACTTCCTCTACGAGCGCGGCGACCTCTGGGGCAGTCCCTACCCCTTCGGCCATCCCCTCGCGCTGGCCATCGGCGAAGTCGCCGGTGGCTTGCCCTTCATTCCGTCCGTCGTGGGGGCCGTGTCCGTCGTCGCGCTGTTCCTCGTCGGCAAGCAGATGTACGGCGTCAGGGTAGGCTTCATGGCGGCGCTGCTGCTGGCGGCTTCGCCGTTCTTTCTCATGCAGTCCAGCAGCTTTATGTCGCATAGCACTTGCGCCATGTACACGCTGCTCTCGCTGCTCTTCATCCTCAAGCGCGAGCGCCCCTTGCCCTACGGCGTGCTCGCGGGCCTCTTCTTCGGCCTGGCCCTGAACACACGCACGCTCGACCTCCTCGTCCTCATCCCGCCCTTCGCCTTGCTTCTGCTCAGCTACGCCATAGACAAGCAGGGGCGGCGCGACGCCCTCATGCACGTCGGCGGGTTCGTCGCGGGCGGCGCTCTCATGGCGATCGCGATGGGCCTGTACACCTACGGCCTCACGGGCGAGCCCTTTGGCTCGACGTATGCGCAGGGCAACACTTCGGAGCTGCTGGGCTTCAAGAACGGCCACACGCTCGACATCGGCATTCGCAACGAGCAGGCGCAGATGATCGCGCTTATCCAGGTGTTCAACGGCTGGCCCGCGTACGTCGGCCTCGCGTTCGTCCTGGCGCCTTTCCTCCTGGGCACACGCAACCGCTGGGATTACTTCTGTCTCGCCTGCGCCCTGCTCACGGCTTCGGTATACATCCTCTACCGGTACTCGGGCATCTTCCTCGGCCCGCGATACTGGTTCGAGGCGGCGCCCTTCCTTCTCCTACTCACGGCCCGCGGCGCCGAGATGGCGGGTATGCGTCTTGGTGAAGCGGTGTCGAGCCTGCGGACGCGTCTGACGGGCGTGTACTGGCGCCCCGCCCAGGCCGGCTACGTGCCCGCGTACGCCGTCCTCATCGTCCTCATGCTGCTGGGTAGCGGCGGCTGGCTCCTGAACAAGAACGACCCGCAGGACTCCGCCCTCGTGCCCTACCAGGTCAACGCCATGCAGGGCATCTTCGACACCGATGATCGCCTCAAGGACCTCGCCGACAACACCGACCTCGACAATGCGCTCGTCCTCGTACGCCCCTGCGGCTACTTCGTCAGTTCCCACTGCTACGGCAGCGTCTTCATCCGCAACGACGTCATCCCGCGCCACGGCGACGTCGTCTGGATGCGCTACGAAGAAGGCCGTGTCGCCGAGGCAGTCCGCGCCTTCCCCGGCCGCCAGGTGTACATCGCCAACTGGGACCCCGAAGCCTCGCTGGAGCGCTACAACCCCCAGGTGCACAGATAACCCTTTGAGCTAACAAACCGTGTGGCAGGTGCTGCCCAGTTCGCTCAAAGTGTCATGCTGAGCCTGTCGAAGCATCTACACACGCGTTACCGGCAGGTGGGTAGGTCGTTCCCACGGGACGGCTCAGATGCGTCGGCAGGCTCCGCATGACGCCTGTTGAGAGCTAGAGGCAGCGAGAAGGATCAGTCTTAGTTGCCGTCTTCGAGCAAACTCGCCAGTGCCCCAACCAGCCCAGCGTTGGCGCCAATGACTATCAGCGTCTGAGCGATCGCCGCCAACGTGAAGTTGTCCGCCGCCGAGTCCGTTATCAGCAAAATGGCGTCGAGCACGACCCCGAGGCCGATCAGGGCGAGGCCCGCCACGACGAAGACTTCGAGGCTGAGGTAGCGGTTATAAAAGCGCACGAACGCGTCTTCGTTCGTGATCCCACGTGCGCTTGTATACAGGCGCGAGGCGATGCCCAGCATGAGCGCGTTGAAGCCCACGATGGTGAAGATGCTGCCCGCGAACACCGGCTGCCAGGAGAAGTCGCCAATGGCGATGCGGTCGTTGGGCAGCGACGCGCCGAGAATGACGATGCCGGCGATGGTGAGGATCAGGCCGGGGATGGTGAACATCCAGTTCGGGCTGGCGAGCATGAGGAAGCGCAGGTGGCGCCATCCATCGCGGAAGGTATTCAGCTTCGCCTCGCCGAGGCGGATGTTGTAGGGCACAGGCACTTCGGCGACGTTGAGGCCGCGTCGCGCCGACTTGAGGATCATTTCTGAGGCCAGCTCCATGCCGTCCGTCTTCAGCTCCATGCGTTCGAGGGCGCCCCGGGTAAACGCGCGCAAACCGCACTGGCTGTCGCCCACCTTCAGCCCGGTAAACACGCGCAGGAGGAACGATATCGCCGGAGTGCCGATGTAGCGGTGGCTCCACGTCATCGCCCCAGGCGCGATACCACCGGCGTGGCGGTTTCCGATCGACATGTCGGCGCCTTCGAACAGCGGCGCCATCAGCGGGTCGAGGTCGGCGAACTCGTAGGTATCGTCGCAGTCGCCCATGACCATCCAGTCGCCCTTGGCCTCGAGGAACCCCCGGCGCAAAGCGGACCCGTAGCCCTTCACGGGCTCGAAGACGACACGCGCCCCGGCGGCGGCGGCGAGCTCGGGCGAGCCGTCGGTCGAACCGTTGTCGACCACCAGGACTTCGCCCGGCGTCTCGGAGCGCTCCAGCCAGCTGAGGGCCTTGCGCACGCAGATCTCCACCGTCTCCTTTTCGTTCAGACAGGGCATGACGATAGAAACGGACGGCTTTTGGCCGGGCGCCTGAGAATGGGGAGCTTCTGCTTCAACGGTCATGGAATTCTCGCGAATCGTAGTCATAAGACGGGTTGGGTGCAAGCTGAAGTCCCGTCTTATAGGCGGGCTAGCTCGATAGACACAAGACATAACTGATGCCCTAACAATTACGCGAATCAGGATTTGATATTCCCTTTTATGCTTCCGTAATGGCAGAATCTAGGGCGTTATGCCTACCTACGAAGCTCTCAAGAAGCTCTTTCCCAACGGCTACAACTCCGGTGATGTCCTCGCCACCATCCCCAGCCCGCGGCGCCTCATCGAGGAGATCCGCTGCGGCGCCAACTACCGCGAGGTGTTCCTCAAGGGTGTCGAAGGCTACCTGCGACCCGACTACAAGGTGATGGAGCTGGGTCCCGGCAACGGCTCCTGGAGCCGTCCCGTCCTCCAGCGCATCTACGACGGCGAGCTGCATGCCGTGGACATGCACGATGTGAGCAAGTGGATCAAGCCGAAGCCCGGCAGCGGCAAGCTCGTCTGCTACCAGGTTTCGGACAACTCCTTCTCCCAGCTTCCCGACAACTACTTCGACTTCTTCTTCTCCTTCGGCGTGCTCTGTCACAACAACGCCGAACATCGCCTTGAGATCCTGACGAACTCGCTGAAGAAGATGAAGCCGGGCGCTCTTGCCTGGCACATGATCGGCGACTGGAAGAAGCTGGAGGCTCTGAACTGGGCGATCCGCTACGGCGTTTCCTCGAAGTTCAAGGACATGCGCGACGACGAGATCTGGTGGCCTCGCAACGACGCCGACAGCTTCTGCGCCGCTGCCGAAGCCGCGGGCTGGGAAGTCGTCGAAAAGGACCTCAACCTGATCAAGCGCGACTCCATCTGCGTCCTTCGCCGGGCCGGCTAGTCAACGTCGACTACCAAAACGTAGCTGCAGACCTTCAGGTCTGCCACGGCGTCAAGAAGCAGACCTGAAGGTCTGCAGCTACGTTCTTAGGCATGACCGTCAACCTGGAGTCGAATCGCCTGCGGCGGACTCACCCACAACCACCGTCGTCGCCGTCGCGTGGGCCTTACGCCGCGCCATCGAGAGATGGAAGTTCGCCCAGATCGCCAGAAGCACCAGGGGGAGCATGATCGTCGCGCGCACGAGGACGGCCATCGCCACCGCCGCGTCTTCCTGCATGCCGGCTCGCTCTGTGATCCCCGCCAGGGAGGCGTCGTAGACGCCGAGGCCGAGGGGCAGCAGCGAGATGATGCTCAGCACCTGCGAGCCGCAGTAGGTAAACATCGCTTCGATGAGGTCCAGGCCGCCGCCCAGACTCTCGGCCATCAGCCAGATCTGCACCGCAATCACGGCAAACGTCAGCATCGTCACGCCCGACCATGTCGCGAGCAGCCAGCGGTCCTCAAACAGCGCCTGCATCCGGTGCAGCGTTGTGCGCAGGTAGTGGATCACCTTCGGTAGGAAGCCTGTGGGCTTGTCGCCGACCGGCGGCAGCAGGCGCAGAATCAGGGGCGACAGCGCAGGCAGCCCGATCCCAAACACGCACAGCACGACGATCGCTCCAGCCGGACCGACCGGCAAAAGTAACACAGCGGCCGATGCCGCCCCACTCAGGAGGATCAGGTAGAAAGACATCAGGCGTTCGAATGCCACCAGCGCCAGCCCATCCTGGATGGGCACGCCCGCCGTCGTCCGTAGCGCGTCCGTGCGCAGCAGCTCGCCGGAAGCCGCCGGCGTCAGCGACCCGGCGACGAAGCCCAGAGTGACGCTCGAGAACAGGATGCTAGCCGGGACGTCGTGGCCCATCTGCATCATCACGAGGCGGGACCGCAGCGTCGCAAGGCCGAGGACGACGAAATTGAGGGGAAGCACCGCCATCCACAGGACGGTGTCGGCGTCCGCGAGTGCATCGAGGGCTGCGCTGAAGTCGGTGCCGATGATGAACAGGGCAAGGATGGCAGCGCCCACCAGCCATCTAATCCAGAATGAGCGCTTCATCTCTCAGTAGGATAACCTCTGTTCTAGACTTAACACTCACAGAAAGCAGTTAAGTGAGCCTGTCGAAGGGCAGTCCGAGCGCAGGAGCTTCGTCGCACTGAAAGAGTCCACGGTATCCGTCTTCGACCTGCCCACGCTGGACAAAGTCCCGGTGATTAAGCGTCTGATGGACGCCCGAGGCGAAGGCCTTGCCCTGGATATCGGCATCGGCACCGGCTACGCCACTTCTCAGGTCTTCGAAGACCGCCCCACTGTCTGCCTCGACATGATCCAGAGCAACCTGGAGTACCACCGCGACAAGCAACTCGAAGCGGGCAGGCCGGCGCCAATCTGCACGATGGCCGTCGCCACCCAGCTTCCCTACGCCGACGGCACCTTCAAGTACATCCTTTGCAGCGAGGTCCTCGAACACCTCGAAGACGACGACGCTGCCGTGGCGGAAATCGCCCGCGTCCTCGCCGATGACGGCCGCGCCGTGATCACCGTACCCTACAGCGGCCACGGCTATGCCAGCTTCCTCGAACGGTTTGGCATCAAGACGGTGCACGACTACCCCGGGCCCGAGTACCACGTGCGCATGGGCTACGACGAGAAGACTCTCGGCGCCCTGCTTGCCCGGCACGGCCTCGAAATCGCCGCGCACGACTACTTCCTGCGCTTCTTCACCCGCCTCGTCGTCGATTCGGTCAGCCTCGGGCACATCGTCTACCAGCGCGTCGTGAACCGGCGCAAATCCTGGACGTGGTCGGAGGCGGCCGAAATCGAATCGTCGCCTGCTTTCCGCGCCTACACTCTCACCTTCCCCTTGCTCAAGGCGGTGACGAAGGGCGATGCTTTGCTGGGCAGGTTCCGCGGCTTTGGATTCATCGCCGCCGTGAGGAAGGTACAGACCAGAACGGAGGCATCCTCATAAGCCTGTACACCCTGGTGAACAACATGGCGGGCAAGTTCGGCCTCGAAATCCGCCGCACCGGCAAACTGTCCGACTTCGACGCCGCCGCTATCAAGGTCATCGACCGCGTCACACCCTATACGATGACCTCCCCCGACCGTATTTTCAGTCTGATCCAGGCCACTCGTTATGTCGCGAAGGCCGGTATTCCCGGCAGTATCGTCGAAGCGGGTGTCTGGCGTGGCGGTAGCGCCATGGCCGCGGCGATAGAGCTGATAGCCCACGGCGACACGTCACGCGACATCTACCTCTACGACACCTACGAGGGCATGTCTGAGCCTGGCAAAGAGGACGTCGACTTCCGCGGCCAGGCGGCCGAGGCGCAGCTAGCCTCTAGCGAAAGGACCAAGAACAGCTCGATCTGGGCCTACTCGCCGGTCGAGGACGTGCGGCGAAACCTCATCTCAACCGGCTATCCCGCCGACCGCTTGCACTTCATCAAGGGCAAAGTCGAGGACACGATCCCGGGCGAGGTGCCTGAACAGATCGCCATCCTTCGCCTCGACACCGATTGGTACGAATCGACGAAGCACGAGATGGAGCACCTCTACCCGCGTCTCGTCAGCGGCGGCGTCCTCATCCTGGACGATTACGGCCACTGGCAGGGCGCCCGCCAGGCCGTCGACGAATACATCGCCGCCCACAGCCTGAACCTCCTCCTCAACCGCATCGACAACACCGGCCGCATCGCCCTCAAGCCCTGAAGAGCGAGTCCCGGCGTTTCAGATAATTCAGGACGCGGACGAAAAGCTGTCTCAATGCTGCTACGCTGTGCGCACAGGTGCGGCTCCGTCGCACCTCCTCCAGCGAAAGGCTGCGCAATGAGAAGCCCAATCGTAATCGTCCTGGTTGTCATCATTGTCTTGATCCTGCTCGGCGTGATCGTCGTCTAGACCCCAAGCACCTCGCGGTACACCGCCGCCGTCCGTGCAGCGATGCGCGACCAGTCATACCCTTGCTCAACAAACGCCCGCCCTCGCGCGCCCATCGCGGCGCGCTGGCTTGGATCCCCGGCGAGGCGGCAGATGCGTTCCGCAAGGCCGTCGATATCGTTGGGCTCCAGCAGGTAGCCCGTGACGCCGTCATCGACGACCTCGCGCGTACCCCCAACGTCGGTTGCGATCACCGGCAGGCCCGCGGCCATGGCTTCCAGCGCCACGAGCGGCAGGCCCTCGGACAACGATGCCCGCACCGCCATCGAGCCGGTACTCAGAAGCTCCGGGATGTCATCACGATGCCCCAGAAACTCGACATTCGCCGTGACGCCTCGCTTCGAGGCTTCGGCGCGTAGCTCATCCTCCATCGGCCCGTCGCCGACGAACACGAAGCGCGTGTCCGGGTAGCTCGCCAGCACCTTCGGCGCTGCCTCGATCACGAACTGCGGCCCCTTGTTGA
>Ga0247825_10002711_pt1 | contig 11702 bp, 2 predicted proteins | sample 13C_Vanillin_Day_FD_194413 | JGI IMG/M metagenome (GOLD analysis project Ga0247825, IMG submission 194413) | Soil microbial communities from agricultural site in Penn Yan, New York, United States - 13C_Vanillin_Day48 | ecosystem: Environmental > Terrestrial > Soil > Agricultural land | place... | reverse complement strand
GTCACCGACTTTGCGACGGGGGACGTGACGCTGGGCGGGACGGCGGGGGCCACGACGGCGACGGTGACGGGAAGCGGGACGACCTATAACGTCGCGGTGAGCGGGATGACGACCACGGGGACGGTCATCGCGACAGTGGCCGCAGGGGTGGCGCACAGCGCGGGTGGAACGGGCAACGCTGCGTCCACGAGCACGGATAACGCCGTGACGTATGACGGGACTGCGCCGACGGTGACGATCAACCAGGCGGCGGGCCAGGGAGATCCGACAAGCCTGCCGCAGATGAACTTCACGGTCGTGTTCAGCGAAGCGGTGACGGGCTTTGCAACGGGGGACGTGACGTTGAGCGGCACGGCGGGGGCCACGACAGCGATGGTGACCGGCGGGCCGACGACGTACAACGTGGCGGTGAGCGGCATGACCACCAGCGGCACGGTCATCGCGACGGTGGGGGCGGGGGTAGCAAGCGATGCGGCCGGCAACGGGAATGGGGCGTCGACGAGCGCCGACAACACCGTGACATATGACGCGCCCCCGTCCTTCATGGCGTCACCATCGAGTGCGACGGTCGTGACAGGTACGCTTAACAGCGGCACGGCCGCCGCGCTGGTCAGCGACGACGACGTGTACTACGCGGTCAATTCGACGACGACCGGGACGCGAACGGCGGCCTGGTATGGGTCGTTTGCCGTCGTGCCAAGGAGCCTGATAAGTTTGCTCGTCAACTACAAGGGCAACAATTCACGAAGCTGTACCCAGACGGTGGCCATCTGGAATTGGACCACGAGTGCATGGGCGCAGCTCGACTCACGCACGGTCGGCACGACCGAGATTGCGATTAACAATCTCACGCCAACAGGGACCCTGGCGAACTATGTGAGCGGTACTGGCGCGACTGGCGAGGTACGAATCAGGATTCAGTGCCAAGCCAATGGCGGCAGCGGGTGGATCAACCGGGGCGACCTGATGAATATCGTATATACGGCCGCCTTATGATGACGTGGCAACGTCCTATGACGGATGTCAGCAGCGCGAACTTCACGGTCGCGCCGTAAGTAGCACACAATCGCGACTCCGACCGTCAGGTAATCTGGCAAGAGAGCGTCTAAAGTCTGCCAAGAACGTGTCTTATTTCGAGCATCGGACTGAAACCCCACTGTTTCTCAAGGATTCCGGCGTTTCCAACTTGTTCTCACCATCCACCGATTGGCCAGAGGATTGCCCGTACCACGCAACGGATGCGCAGTGTGAGACTCCGTCGCGAGAGCTAGCGTGAAACGCCTCTTTCGAGCTCAAAAACCGCCCCTCGCGTGTCTTCCCCGACGAAAGCAGACAACGGAATTCGGCATCACGCCGCCGAGAGCCACGTCGTCGTGCTTCGTGCCGTAACGAGCTAATCAACGGAGCCAGGAGACGAAGCCGATGACGCGTTATCGGGATCCAAGCGATGCCACTCGTTCCCGCCGCGATGTGGCATTCGGTACGCGAAATCACCCAGGCCTGAGTCGGGTTCGCCGAGTCGCGATTGCCCTTGCGGTGGCGGTTGCTACGGTGTTCCTCTTTCGGCTGGTCACAAGTGCGCAGGGGAACCAGCCACCGACGGTAACGGCGCAGTCGCCGGCTGCAAATGCGAGCGGCGTCGCGACGACCATCAACGTCACCGCGACCTTCAGCGAGCCCATCCAGCCATCCACGCTGGCGATGGAACTGTTGAACGCGGGTGGGGGTTCGGTGGCTTCCCAGGTCAGCTACGACCAAGCGACGCGAACTGCGACGCTGGTTCCTGACGATCAGCTGGCCAGCAGCCAGACCTTCAGAGTGAACGTGAGGGGCGCCCGCGACCTTGAGAACAACCAGATGGCCGACGTGACCTGGACATTCACCACAGCCAACCCGGGTTTTCAAGATGTCGTGATGCCGCAGACCGGCCTGGTCGAGCCGATGGCCATTCAGTTTGCCTCGGACGGGCGGATATTCGTCGCGGAGCGGAGCGGTCGCATTTTCTATTACGACAATCTCGCCGACACGACGCCAACGTTGTTCATAGATATGAGGACGAACGTCCACACGTTCTGGGACCGCGGCATGATGGGCATGGTGCTTCATCCGGCCTTCCCAGCCACGCCATACGTGTACGTGCTCTATTCGTTCGACGCCGTGCTCCCGACCTATCCGCCGCCTCGCTGGGGAACAGCGGGCGCTGTCAACGACGGATGTCCTGACCCCACGGGTAACGGCTGCGTCATCACCGGCCGGCTCTCGCGTTTCAATTTCAACAACTTCAACCCCAACCCCGGAACGCCGCTCGGGCCACAGAACGAGACTGTGCTTGTTACTGACTGGTGGCAGCAGTTTCCGAGCCACTCGGTCGGCAGCCTTGCGTTCGGTGCTGATGGCGCGCTTTACGCATCGGGCGGCGACGGCGCGAGCTTCAATTATGTCGACTATGGTCCGCCTTCATCTCCCAGCGGAACTCCATCGTCAGGTGATCCGACGAATGAAGGCGGCGCACTGCGCAGTCAAGACCTTCGGACGAGCGGAGACCCGGTGGGTCTGGATGGCACGATCATCAGAATCGATCCGGACACCGGCGCGGCGTTACCCGATAATCCGCTGTTCAGCAACTCCGATGCAAACGCGCGGCGCATTGTCGCCTACGGGCTGAGGAATCCATTCCGATTCACGATCAAGCCCGGAACCAACGAGGTGTGGATTGGCGACGTCGGCTGGACGGACTGGGAAGAGATTGTTCGCATTCCCGATCCGGTCAATCAGCTTGTCGCAAACTTCGGCTGGCCCTGTTACGAGGGTAATGGAGTGCAGGGCGGATACGATGGAGCTAATCGCGCCATCTGCGAGAACCTCTATGCTCAATCTCCCGCGGTGTCAGGATTACAGAGTCCGTACTTCACCTATGCCCACAGCGCACTGGTCGTACCGGGTGAAGCGTGTCCGACAGGCAGTTCATCCATTTCAGGGACAGCCTTCTACCCTGAGGCCGGCGGCTCGTATGCGAGCAAGTACAACGGCGCACTGTTCTTTGCGGACTATTCGCGTGACTGTATCTGGGCGATGCTCGTGGGCCCTGGCGGGCAAGTTGACCCGACAAACATCGAGACCATCAAAACGAACCCGACTGGCAGCAACCGCGAGGGTCCGGTTCAGCTGGTCACGGGTCCGAACGGTGACATCTATTACGCCGGCTTCGACGATGGTCGGATTCACAGAATCACGTACAACACTGGCAATCAGGCACCGACGGCGGATGTACAGGCGAACCCTACTTCTGGATCTTCTCCCCTGACCGTCACCTTCAGTGCGGCCGGGTCGAGCGATCCAGAGGGTCAATCGCTGACGTATACCTGGGACCTCGACGGGGATGGCGCTTTCGATGACGGAACCGGTGTCACTCGCCAGACCACATACACCAGCGCGACGCCCCTTGCAATAACAGTCCGCGTCCGGGCCACCGATCCTCAAGGGCTCTCCGACGTGGCGTCGGTCGTGATTTCTGTGAACAATACGCCGCCCTTGCCGGTCATTACGATGCCCGCGACCGACTTTCACTGGAAGGTCGGTGATCCGATCGACTTCCAGGGAGGTGCGACGGATCCCGAACAGGGCGCCTTGCCAGCCTCTTCGCTGTTGTGGTCGGTGATCATGCATCACTGTCCGTCGAACTGCCACTCACACAACGTCACGGACTTCGTGGGCGTGTCGAGCGGCTCGTTCCTGGGACCTGACCACGAGTACCCGTCGTACATCGAGCTTCGCTTAACCGCGACCGACTCCGGCGGTCTCCAGGCGTCGACCAGTGTGAACGTCAACCCTCAGACGGTCGAGCTGACGTTCGAGAGCACTCCTCCCGGTTTGAGCCTGGCCGTCAACGCCGTTTCGAGCCCAACACCGTTTGCCCGAACCGTTATTGCCGGCTCGACGAATACGATTAGTGCCCTGTCTCCTCAAGTATCCGGCTCCTTTGTGTATCAGTTTGCCTCCTGGTCTGATGGCGGGACGCAAAGCCACAACATCATTGCACCGGTCAACCCCTCAACCTACGGGGCAATCTACAACCAGACGCCTATCCCGCCCGGATTGGTGGCTGGATACGGGATGAACGAAGGCAGCGGTGGCCTTGTCGGTGACATGAGCGGAAACAGTCTGAATGGCACGAACACGGGCGCGACGTGGACGACTCAGGGCAAGTTCGGGAATGCCCTGGTGTTCGATGGCGCAGACGACATGGTGTCTGTCGCGGACGCCAACGCACTGGACCTGACGACGGGGATGACGCTGGAGGCGTGGGTCTTTCCAACGGCATCGGGCGGTGGCTCGTGGCGCAACGTGATCATCAAGGAGCGATCGGGTGGGGAGGTGTACAACCTTTACTCGAACGTGGACACAAACGTGGCGGCCGTCTACGTTGTCCGCGCAGCCCAATCAGGCACGCCCCTTGACGCGCGGGGGACGACCGCGCTGCCGCTGAACACGTGGTCGCATCTGGCAGTGACGTACGACAACGCGACCGTGCGGCTGTTTGTCAACGGTACGCAGGTGGGGACGCGCGCGGCGGCCGGTCCGTTATTGACGTCGACCGGCATGCTCAACCTAGGTGGAAATACAGTGTGGGGCGAGTTCTTCGCGGGGCGGATCGACGAGGTCCGGATTTACAACCGGGCGCTGAGTGTGACAGAGATCCAGAGCGACATGAACACGCCGGTTGGCGGGTCGCCGACGGACACGACGCCGCCGACGGTGGCGATCAACCAGGCGGCGGGCCAGGCCGACCCGACCAGCGGGTCGCCGATCAACTACACGGTGGTGTTCAGCGAACCGGTGACCGGGTTTGCGACGGGGGACGTCACGCTGAGCGGGACCGCCGGGGCGACGACGGCCGTGGTGACTGGGGGCCCGACGACGTATACCGTCGCGGTGAGCGGGATGACGACCAGCGGGACGGTCGTGGCGGCGGTGGGCGCCGGGGTGGCGCAAGACGCGGCAAGCAACGCGAACACGTCGTCAACGAGCACCGATAACACGGTGACTTTCAGCACCTCGGCGCTGACGGTGACGATCAACCAGGCGGCGGGTCAGGCGGATCCGACCACTGGGTCGCCGATCAACTACACGGTGGTGTTCAGTGCACCGGTGACCGACTTTGCGACTGGCGATGTGACGCTGAGCGGGACGGCGGGGGCGACGACGGCGGTGGTGACGGGCGGCCCGACGACCTATACCGTCGCGGTGAGCGGGATGACGACCAGCGGGACGGTCGCGGCGACGCTGGGCGCCGGAGTGGCTCACAATGCGGGCGGCGCCGGCAACGCGGCGTCAACGAGCACCGATAATACGGTGACGTTCAACACCTCGGCGCTGACGGTGACGATCAATCAAGCGGCTGGCCAGGCGGATCCGACCGCGGGGTCACCGATCAACTACACCGTGGTGTTCAGTGCGCCGGTGACCGATTTTGCGACGGGGGACGTGTCGCTGGGTGGAACGGCAGGGGCGACGACGGCGGTGGTGACGGGCGGGCCGACGACCTATAACGTCGCGGTGAGCGGGATGACGACCACAGGCACGGTTGTGGCGACGGTGGGTGCGGAGGTGGCGCACAACGCAGGCGGCACCGGCAACAACGCGTCGACGAGCACGGATAACACGGTGACGTATGACGGGACGGCACCGACGGTGACGATCAACCAGGCGGTGGGCCAGGGGGATCCGACCAGTGGGTCGCCGATCAACTTTACTGTCGTGTTCAGCGAATCAGTGACCGGGTTTGTGACGGGCGATGTGTCGCTGAGCGGGACGGCGGGGGCGACGACGGCCGTGGTGACGGGCGGCCCGACGACTTATAACGTCGCCGTGAGCGGGATGACGGTTAGCGGGACGGTGGTCGCGACGGTGGGGGTCGGAGTGGCCAACGACGCGGCTGGCAACCCGAACGGCGCGTCGACGAGCACCGATAACACGGTGACGTACAACGTCGTCGTGCCGAGCGGGCTGGTGGCTGCGTATGGGTTCAACGAAGCGAGCGGTCTGACGACGGCGGACGCGAGCGGCAACAATCTGACGGGCACACTGACCAACGTCACGCGCACGACGTCCGGCAAGTTCGGCAGCGCGCTGGTCTTCAATGGGGTGAATGCCTGGGTGACGGTGGCCGACGCCAACCCGCTGGACCTGACGACGGGGATGACGCTGGAGGCGTGGGTCAATCCGACGGCCAGCGGCGGCGGGTCGTGGCGCAACGTGATCATCAAGGAGCGGCCCGGCGGCGAGGTGTACAACCTGTATTCCAATGTGGATACGAATGTGCCGACGGTGTATGTCGCGAACACGTCCGGAGCGGTGCTCGATGCGCGGGGGACGAGCGCGGTGCCGCTGAACACGTGGACGCACCTGGCGGCGACCTATGACGGGACGACGCTGCAGCTGTACGTTGGCGGCACCCTAGTAGGGACGAGGGCTATAGCGGGCCCGATGGTGACGTCGACCGGGGCATTGCGGATGGGGGGCAACAGCATCTGGGGCGAGTTCTTCCAGGGCAGCGTCGACGAGATCCGGATCTACAACCGCGCGCTGAGCGTGACGGAGATCCAGACCGACATGAACACACCGGTTGGCGGGTCGCCGCCCGACCCGCCGCCGACGGTGGCGATCAATCAAGCGGCGGGCCAGGCGGATCCGACCACTGGGTCGCCCATCAACTACACGGTGGTGTTCAGCGAATCGGTGACCGGCTTTGCGACGGGGGACGTGACGCTGAGTGGGACGGCGGGGGCGACGACGGCGGTGGTGACGGGCGGCCCGACGACCTATAACGTCGCGGTGAGCGGGATGACGACCACAGGCACGGTCGTGGCGACGGTGGGAGCGGGCGTGGCCAGCGATGGGGCCGGCAATGGGAATGTCGCCTCGACGAGCACGGACAACACGGTGACCTTCAACACCTCGGCGCTGACGGTGACGATCAACCAAGCGGCTGGCCAGGCGGATCCGACCGCTGGGTCGCCGATCAACTACACGGTGGTGTTCAGTGCGCCGGTGACCGATTTTGCGACGGGGGACGTGTCGCTGGGTGGGACGGCGGGGGCGACGACGGCGGTGGTGACGGGCGGCCCGACGACCTATAACGTCGCGGTGAGCGGGATGACGACTACAGGCACGGTTGTGGCGACGGTGGGTGCGGAGGTGGCGCACAACGCAGGCGGCACCGGCAACAACGCGTCGATGAGCACGGATAACACGGTGACGTATGACGGGACGGCACCGACGGTGACGATCAACCAGGCGGTGGGCCAGGGGGATCCGACCAGTGGGTTGCCGATCAACTTTACCGTCGTGTTCAGCGAATCAGTGACCGGGTTTGCGACGGGGGATGTGTCGCTGAGCGGGACGGCAGGGGCAACGACGGCGACGGTGACGGGCGGGCCGACGACGTACACGGTGGCGGTGAGCGGGATGACCGTCAGTGGCACTGTGATCGCGACGGTGGGCGCGGGGGTGGCGCTGGATGCGGCCGGCAACGGGAACACGGCGTCGACGAGCACCGACAACACCGTGACGTACAACGTCCCCGTCCCCATCACTGCGTCACCGGCGAGTGCCACCGTTGTGACTGGCACGCTGTCCAGTGGCACGGCCGCCGCGCTGGTCACTGATGACAACGTCTATTACTCGGTCAATTCGACGGCGACTGGGACGCGAACGGCGGCGTGGTATGGATCCTTCAACGCCGTGTCGAGGAGCCTCACGAGCCTGCTGCTCAACTACAAGGGTAACAATTCCCGCAACTGTACCCAGACGGTCGCCATCTGGAATTGGACCACCAGTGCCTGGGCGCAGCTCGATTCGCGCACGGTCGGCACAAACGAGATTGCGATTAGCAATCTCACGCCGACGGGGACGCTGGCGAACTATGTCGGTGGTACTGGGACCACCGGCGAGGTGAGAATTAGAGTTCAATGCCAGGCTAACGGTGGTAGTCCTTTCACCAGCAACGGCGACTTGATGAGCATCGTGTATAACGCCCCATGATCGGGATCATGTTGAGTTCCATCTTATCTCCTGGCCGGACGGCCGCCCTTGTAATGGCTGTCGCGATGATGTCCATCAAGCTTCTGATCGTAACGGCCGTGCTGGTGGCTCAGGGTCCGCCGGCAGCCCCCACTAATCTAAGAATTCTGACCGACGAACCGCTGCCGCCGCCAACGGCCGGACCGCTGTATGTATCCCCAAGCGGGAACGACGCCAACCCCGGAACGGAGTCGGCGCCGTTCCGGACACTCGGGAGGGCTCGAGCTGCCGTTCGGTCGCTGACCGGGAGCATGACAGCGGACATTCTCGTTTATTTGCACGGAGGGCTGTACCCGCTGACGGCGACTGAGGTGTTCAGCGCGGCCGACTCGGGCCTCAATGGCTATCACGTGATCTACGCCGCCTATCCGGGGGAGAAACCAGTCTTGTCCGGTGGCCAGAGAATTACTAACTGGACTGACATAGGTGGCGGTCTTTATCGGGCGCCGGTCGGCACTCTCCGTTTCAGACAACTGTACGTGAATGGAAATCGGGGGATTCGCGCGCGAACGCCGGACGAGGGCCAGTACTACCAGCTTCGATCGTGGGATACGGGCGGACGGCGTCTGGAGGTGGCCAGTGCCGAAACAGCAAACTGGCGGCGCCTGAATCAGGTCGAGATGGTGGTCTTGGGGAAAGGGGCGAACCAGAGCAATCTCAGGATCCTCTACGTTAGCCCCTCATCTGATACCGGTGCCTGGGTGACACCTCGGGATCCGGAGGGTACGCGGCTCTTTCAACAGGGGTACCCCCCGAAGGACTCCCTCCGACCTTACTACTTCGAGAACGCGCTCGAGTTTCTGGATTCCCCCGGTGAGTGGTACCTGAACACCGACACAAACGAGGTCCACTATCGGTCTCGACCCGGCGAAGACATGGCGACGGCTGACGTCGTGGTGCCCGTTCTGCAACGGCTGGTCAGTGTCACCGGAACACCCGGATCGCCGGTGCATCACCTCCAGTTTCGCGGGTTGACCTTCGAGCACTCGACCTGGCTGTTGCCGGACAGCGAAGGCTACGTTGGCGATCAAGCGAGCGTGGTCTTCACCGAGCCGCTTCCAGCTGACCAAATCAGCTCGTATCCGGGCCATCGGCTGCCGGCCGGCGTTCACGTGGAAGCCGCCAATTTCATCCGCTTCGAGCGGAACACATTCCGGCACATGGGAGCCTCGGCGCTCAATTTCTACAAGGCGGTCAGCGACTCCGTGGTGATCGGGAACGTGATCAACGACATCTCGGGCAGCGGCATATCCATCGACCTGAACCTGGAAGGTAACCCTGCGGATCCACGCGTTCTCTGCCGGCGCAACCTGATTTCAAACAACTACATTGCTGATACCGGCCGTGACTGGTATCAGACCGTCGGGATCATGACGGGTTACACGGATTCCACGACGATCGAGCACAACGAGGTTCTCGACATGCCGTACTCCGGCATTTCGGTCGGCTGGGGCTGGGCGTACGTCGACAACGCCATGCGCAACAACGTTGTCCGGTTCAACCATGTCCACGACGTCAGCAAGCTGATGGCCGATGGGGCGGGGATCTACACGCTCTCCAAGCAGAGCGGAGGGTTGGTCATCGAAAACTACCTGCACGACTTCGTTCGAAGTTCCGTTCATGGAGGATTCCCCATCAGCGGGATCTACCTTGATGAAGGCAGCGGGGATATCACGGTGCGCGACAACGTCTTGGTCAATATTGCCGATCAACCGATCTTTCAGAACAGGAACGGTTCTGGCGTGACCTTGAGCAACAACGGCGGGACGTCGGCCAGTGTCATCGCGAATGCCGGATTGCAGCCGGCATATGCCGACATACGTCCTCCGTCCCCCCCGCCTGCCCAACTGCTTGCGGCAGCTTATGCCTTCGACGAGGGAACGGGCACCTCGGCGCAGGACTCCTCGGGTCGCGGGCGCACAGCGGCGTTGATCAACGGCGCCGCGTGGGGATCGGGACATACCGGTGCCGCGGCCGTGCTCGACGGTTCGGACGATTACGTGACTGTTGCAGCGCCAGGGCTCCCGACCAGTGATTTCACGTACGAAACATGGGTGTTCCTCGACCGGGCTGACGTCTTCCAGACGATTCTCGAGGCACTCGATGGCTTGGGTGGAGCGGAGCTCGAACTCGACATATTGCCAGGTGGTGCCCTCCAGATATGGTCGAATGGTGCTGAGCGCTTGCAGACCTCGGCAGGCGTTCCCGTCGGTACGTGGACGCATGTATCGCTCACACGGTCCGGCTCGACTTTGCAGACGTACATTAATGGGACCCCTGCCAGTCCAACAGGAACCGATGCGAGTCCGCTCGGCTTCGGAAATTGTCCTCTGCTGATGGGTGTTGATGCCGACTCCGTCTGCGCCGGGGCGCTCAACGGGTTCCTCGAGGGCCGACTTGACGACGTCCGCATTCATAACCGGGCGCTGACCCAGTCAGAGATACAAGCCGACATGAACACGCCAGTCCGTTCTGGCTCTTGACATGGCCGAAGGATGACGTTGTGCGTGGAGCCTGCGCGTGTTTGAGCAAATTGCCAGGGAAAAGCCGCAAAGTCACTATCGCCGACGGACCGCGCGCCGACCGCGCTGGTGAGGCGGAAAGGTGCGCCGCCACGCGCGGAGTGGGTTCCTGCGTCGAGTGGGCTTGCCAGGTGCTGAGAAGACGATAGGAAGTATTAGGGCCGGTGTTGCGGTTAGACAATAGGGAATGACCGGCTCTCCATCGTAACGTTGTAGTGCTTGCGGCACTCAACACGGTGGACAGAGCCACCAATTCGCGGGTTAGCGCCACGTGACGCCAGAGCCGCATCGAAGGCAGCCGGTCATGAAGAACGTTTGCGAAGCGTTCTGGAATCGATTGAATGATGACTCGCCTTCAATAATCGGCCGTAGTCGCCGTCGAAGGTTTCGTCGCGGGCGAATGTGCTCGGTGCCGCGCCGATCCATCGTGCGGCCACGCGGTGCGTTTGGTCATGAGCCACAAAGACGTCGTCAAGAGTATTTTTCGTGCATGCGGGTTCGATATTCGCCGCTACAAGCCAGTGGCGCCGACCGAGGCGCAGTTAGTGGCCATGCTGCGCTTGCATGACGTCAACCTTGTCTTCGATGTCGGTGCAAACACGGGGCAGTTCGGCCAGTTGCTCAGGCGGGCCGGCTATGGTGGGCGCATCGTGTCGTTCGAACCCCTTGCCGCCGCACGCAGCGGACTCATGCTCACTTCGGCCGGTGACCCCCAGTGGCAGGTGGCGCCCCAAGCAGCGATCGGGACTGAGGACGGCGAGATCGAAATCCACGTGTCCAGCAATTCGCTCAGCAGCTCCGTGCTCGGCATGCTGGGAACGCATTTGGACGCCGACCCTGAATCGGCGTACGTCGGAAGCGAAATCGTACCGCTGCACCGGCTGGACGGCATGGCGCCCAGTTACCTGACGCCCGAAGCTGTCCTGTTCATTAACATCGACACGCAGGGATACGAAGATCGCGTCCTTCAGGGAGCGCCTGACACGATCGCCAAGGCCAGGGGCCTGCAACTGGAACTATCGCTGGTGCCGCTGTACGAAGGGCAGAAGATGTACATGGAGATTATCACCCAGGTAAGACACATAGGCTTCGAGCTGT
>Ga0247825_10002710_pt1 | contig 11702 bp, 8 predicted proteins | sample 13C_Vanillin_Day_FD_194413 | JGI IMG/M metagenome (GOLD analysis project Ga0247825, IMG submission 194413) | Soil microbial communities from agricultural site in Penn Yan, New York, United States - 13C_Vanillin_Day48 | ecosystem: Environmental > Terrestrial > Soil > Agricultural land | place... | reverse complement strand
CGCGGGGTGAAGGCCGATCGCTTCGTGAAGCGCAGCCGACGGTCCGACATAGACGATGCGCCCGTTCTGTGCGGCGATCGCAGCGCCGTACAGCAGGCCAATCTCGCGCTGGCTGGTACCAGCGCGCGGCGCAGGGCCGGCGCACGCGGCGACGGCGGTCGCGTGCTCGATCAGACAATCGGCGACGGGACGGCTCACCGGTCGATCAGCCGCAGCGACACGTTGGCCGTCTGGCCCTCGGAGACCGTTATCCGCTCCGCGCGCGCCTCGAGCTGGAGGAGGACGTCGGGGTTCTGCCAGTCGCCGCCGTCGCGCGATCCCTGAAGGCGGCTCACGGCGGCGACGAAATAGTCGCCCGACGGCAATGCGGACACACGAAACTCACCGCCGAACGCCGAGCGGACGAACTTCATTCGCCTTGATCCCGGCCATCGTGATTCGCGCGACACGGGAAAGACGACCACGAAGTAATCGTCGGCTGTTTTCAGGCCGTCGGAGGCGAGCCCGGCAATCACGGCACCATTTCGCGACAGCACGATCTCGCTGTCTTCGATCTCGTCCGGTCCTGCCCCGAAGTCGTGTCCGGTATCCGCCACATCGACGCCTCTGATCGTCCAGGACTTCAGAAACCATTCGTCGCTTGGCGTGCGCAGCGAGAGCGCCGTATGGCCAAACAGGTTGGTGATGAAGAATTCGCGGCTTCCAGCGACGACACCCGTCGTCGGGTCGCGGGCGCGGTCGTCGAGCGCAACGGTTGCCATGCCGACCGGCACGCGGGCACCTTCAGTCTGGCCGTCGAAGCGGACGAGTCCCTGGACGTTTGCGCCGTACGACGTCGGGATCACGACGTTCACCGGATCGTGGCCGACGACCAGTTCCTGGCTGCCAAACAGTCCCGTGCGGCCAGGTCCGTCGCCGCGCACCTGCAGCACGTACTCGCCCGGCGGCACGTGCTGGAATACGAACGAGCCGTCCATCTTCAGGTTGACCACTCGCGGCTCCGCGACCGTCCCCGCCCGGCGAGGCTCCACGAGGCGCGCGGTACCGCTGACGAGGAAACCATCGCCGTCGCGCGCCACCCCACGAAGTTCGCTGAGGCCGGTGGCCGTGAAGGCAACGTTCGCGGTGGCATCTTCGCGGAGATCGATCGGAACCGCGGCGCTGACCATCGCCGTGCCCGGAAAATACGTCTTCGCATACGCGCTCTGTCTGTCGCCTGCGGCCACGAAGCCGTCAATGAAGGCAGAGACCAGGTATGAGCCGGGATGCAGTCCCCATAACCGATAGCGCCCACGATCGTCGGATATCCGGGCGTTTCCGGTTGGAACGGCGATCGTGCGTCCGGCCGTGTAGCGCAGCTGCATTGCCTGAATGCGTGCGCCCTGCACCGGTTCGCCATGTTCGTCGACGATGGCACCGGAGATCGCGCGACCCTGAGGAAGGACTATTTGGATGCCCTGAACGACCTGACCGCGAGCGAGGCTGATCGGGCGCCCGGGTTCCCCTGGCGCGCGCTGACCGAAGTGCCAGCTCATTTGGTCGCTGACATCGGCGCGGACAACGTATTGTCCGGGCGCCAGGCTTCGTACGGAAAACGCCCCGTCCGAATCGGTGACGGCGTCGCGGGTTCCTCCGGGTCCCTCGACGCGCACCAAGGCACGCGCAACGGGACGCCGGTCTGCTGACAGCAATTGACCGTTCAATGCGCCGGCACGACCTTGCTCTGGCGTTGCCGGAGGGGCTGTCGAAGGGGTACTGATGATGGTGCTCAAGGTGCCTGTCGTCATCGTCACGAATGAGTTCGGCGCCACGCGTCCGCTGTCGCGCAGTGCCCGGAGGGTTGCTTCGACGGCGCTTTCGTCCGGCGCGACGAGTTGAACGCCGCCAATCTCTTCCGCGGTCTCCAGCGTGAGCGACGTCTTCTCGCCAGCTCCGATCTGATGCGTGATCGGTGGTGGAGCCTTCGAGGCCGATGTCACCGGAGGCTGCACGACAATCGTCCTCGCCGTGCCGGCCCAGATCTCATAACGGCCTCTGGCCAGGCCGGCGAGGCGGTATTCCCCCAGATCATTAGTTGTGGTCGAGTACTGGGTTGGCGTGCCCGTGTCGGCCGCGCCGATGCGATTCGCAGTCACGGCCGTTCCTGCCGCGGCCGCGCCGCCGCTGCGATCGATGACGACGCCGGTAATCGCCGCGCCGCGCAGCGGGCGCACGATCAACGGTGTCTGAAAATCCGCACGCTCGACTTTGATCGCAACCGTGACGAAGCCGCCCTTCTCGACGGTGACGCTGAACGGGACTCGCGCGTTGCCGGCGGCGGGAACCTCGACCCGAAACCGCCCGTCGTTGTCGGTCAGGCCGATCTCGGATCGCCAGGAGCCCGCGGTGATGGAAATTCGCGCGCGCCGGAGTGGAGTATCCGAGTCGGCGGCGAGCACCCGGCCGCTGATCGCGGGGGCGCCCGTCTGCGCGAGAGCGTCCGAGCTCAAGCAGACGCACAGGACCGCAATCACCGCGACGTGTCGCGACGCGTGCACCATGGCTGCCGTCGATTTAGACGCCCGGCTCATTTCGACAGTTGGCCGTTCCCGTGGAGTCCGGCTTCAGACGGATTCGACAGGATCCGTTCGACGTCTGCAGCCGTTCGTCCGCTGATCCGCACGCGCTTCCCGCGCGATCGTTCACCCGACACGATCTGGATGTTGCGCTGTGGCACGCCGAGCAGGTCGGCGAGGAATCGAATCAGCTCGCCATTCGCCGCGCCGTCGACAGGGGGTGCCTTGAGCCGCACCAGCACCGCATCATCCCTGGTCCCGGCAATCGCGGACTTGCTCGCGCGCGGGATCACGCGGACGTCGACGATCGCGCCGTCCGGAGACGAGGTGACCATCAGTCCTTAGTCCTCGGTTCTTGGTGCTTGGTCCGTCCTTGGTCCGTGGTCCGTCCCAGGTCCATTGGTCCTGGTCCCGGCAGATTAGCAGATTCCCGTAGACTAACGTCCCGTGTCGTCACGCGTACGCAGTGCCGCCGATTTGCTCTGGGAGTGCTGGCAGAACGGCCGGCGTCTCGAGTCGGTTCCCGAAGACATCCGTCCGCGGACGCGCGAGGAAGGCTACGCCGTTCAGGCGACACTCGAGGGACGGACCGCCGTGCCGCTGTTCGGCTGGAAGATCGCCGCCACGAGCACCGCCGGCCAGGCCCATATCAATGTCACGGGCCCGCTCGCGGGCCGATTGCTGCGTGAAAAGGCCTTCGACACAGGCGCGCAGCTGCCGTTCGGTGTGAATCACATGAAGGTGGCCGAAGCGGAGTTCGCGTTCCGCATGAGGCGAGACCTGGTGCCGCGCGCGCACCCGTACTCCGTGGACGAGGTCCTCGACGCCGTCGCGACCCTGCATCCGGCCATCGAGGTGCCCGACTCGCGCTTCGACGACTTCACGATCGTCGGCGCGCCGCAGTTAATCGCCGACAATGCCTGCGCGCACCTGTTCGTGCTCGGCCCGCCGGCACCAGACGAGTGGCGCCAGATCGATCTCGTTGAGCACCGGGTGATCGGAGACGTAGGGCGCCCCTTTATGGGGCGCCGGGAACCGTCGCTGACGAGAGAAGGGAAGGGCGCCAACGTCCTCGGCGATCCGCGCGTTGCGCTGGCGTGGCTGGTGAACGAGCTGTCGGGACTCGGGATCACGCTGAAGGCCGGTGAGGTCGTGACCACTGGTACCTGTCTCGTACCGCTGCCGATTGAACCTGATGTCGAGGTGACAGCGGATTTCGGGACGCTCGGCAGCGTCTCCGCCAGAATCGTGACCTAGCGGGCGGATTGGCGTTTCTGTGATGGAGCCCAGGGGAGCGGCACGTCGCGGAATGCTTCGATGCCGGCCTTCGTAAGCGCGGCCAATTCCTTTGCCTGATCCGCGTCGATTGCCGTGAAGTTGAAGCACGACTGTCCGTGCATGCGCTTTTTCAGGCCGGGCGACAGCGACCGCACGAGGCGCGGCGCCGCGTAGACGGGCATCAGGAAATAACTGACGTAGTGCTTCCGGGTCCGCACCCCAGCGACAGACAGCGGCCGGCCGATCCGATCCTGCATCGTCGGCGACGCCACCTGGAAGTCGCCCGGCCGATCGACGGTGACCACGAGATCGCCGGACTGTGATGCGAGCACTTCGCGCAATGCTGCGAACGTCTCCGAGAGATTTCGCGATGCAGGCATAAAAGAAAAGGCGCCCCTAAAGGGGCGCCCTACGAACTACCAACTCCGAACTACCAACTAACTACCAACTACGAACTAGCCAACTACCAACTAGTTGTCTGGATCGTCCTGGGCACCATTGGGACGACGTTCCGGCGCGTCAGCGCCGGTCGGTTTGCCTTCCGTCCCGCCCAGTTCGCGGATCACCTTGGCTGTTTCAGGACGCTCCACGCCCGAGCGGCCGTCGAAGCCGAAGCCGCCGGCGCGGCCGAGCGCGTGATCCAGCGGCGTCAGCCCGCGCCTGTCCGCGGCGTTCAACTCGGCGCCGGATGCGTGCAGGAACTTCACGACGTCGGTCAGACCCCACAGCGCCGCTCCGTGAAGCGCCGTGCGGCCCTGCGTGGTCTCCGCACCGTTCACGCTGGCGCCCGCGGCCACCAACGCCTTGATCGACTCGATGATGTCCTTCTCGGTCTTGCCGCGGCCGGTCATGTCTTCTTCGCGGGTGTTGACGTTGGCGGCCATCATCACCGCGGTGACGCCGTTGCGGGTCGCCGCCTTGGCGCTCGCGCCTTTCTCGAGCAGCAGCGTGATCACCTGGACGTCGGCCGCCTTGCCCGCGCGGATCAGCGGTGTCGTGCCGGCGCCGAGCACACCGTCGCCCCCGCGATCGAGCTTCGTGCGGTAGGGAAGCTGTGCCCGGAGCGCGGCGTCAACGCGTGCGCCCTTTGCCAGCAGCATCCTGATGACGTCCAGGCTGGTCAGCGTGTCGTCCGTCTCGCGCGGCGCCGGACGGTTCGACGCCGGAACGGTGTGTCCGTCGACAGCGGCATACAGCGCCGTCTGGCCGACCTTGTCCTCCATGTTCACGTCCGCGCCGCGCTCGATCAGCAGACCCGCCACGTCGAAATGGCCGCTGCTCAGCGCCAGGATGAGAGAGGTGTGGCGATCGGGATCGACGATGTTGACGTCGGCGCCGGCGTCGAGGAGGACGCGGACGCTCGTCACCTTGCCTTCGCGCGCGGAAAACAGCAGCGGCGTCAGGCCGCCCGGCGGCAGCCACTTGTCGCGCGGCTCCTCCGTGCGCTGCCGCTCCCAGACGATGATCGACGATCGGGCGTTGACGTCGGCGCCGGCTTCGATGAGGACTTTCATCGCATCGCCGTGGCCTTCGGCAGCCGCCCACATCAGAGGAGTCTGCCCGCGCCAATTCTCGATGGGGTCAACGGTTGCGCCGTTGGCGAGCAGCGCGCGAACGGCTTCGGGTTTCCCGGTGCGGGCGCAGAGATGCAGAGCGGTCTCACCGAGCGGTCCGGTCGCGTTGGCGCTGACGCCGGCTTTCAGAAGCCGATCGACGATCGGTGCGCTGCCGTTCTCGCAGGCGAGCGCGATCGGCGTGACGCCATAGCGGTTCTGCGCCTTGGCATTGGCGCCGGCGCGAATCAAGCGATCGACCAGCGACGCGTCGTCGTTGCGGATTGCCCAGTGCAGCGCCGTCGTCCCGTCGGCTTCCGCCGCGTTGACGTCCACCTTCTTCTGAATCAGCGCCGCGGCGGCCGTGCTGTTGCCCGCCTTCACGGCGTCGATGAGGCGCGTGTCGCGGGGAACCGCGGGGCCCGCGGCCTCGGCCGCGGCGACGGCCAATGTCAGGGAGATGGCAATTGCTATCGCTCGCATCGTGATCTCCGGCGCATCGTGATCTCCGAGGTCCGCCTGAAGGCGGACACTACGTACACCCGCGTTAAAGGTTCGCCAGGGTCCCTGTACTGTCTCCGAGCGACTCCTGACGAACACCTGCCTTATCCAGCATCGAGACCAGGAGGTTCGTCATCGGCGTGTGATCCGTATAGCGAAGGTGGCGTCCACCCTTCATCCGCCCTGCCGCGCCGCCGAGCACCAGGTTCGGCAGCGGGAAGTGATCGTGGGCGTTGCTGTTGCTCATGTTGCTGCCATAGAGCAGCACCATGTTGTCGAGCAGCGAGCCGTCGCCGTCGGGCGTGTTCTTCAGCTTCTCTACGAACTCCGCGAACATCCCGACGTTGAACGTCTGAATACGGACGTTCTTCTCCATCTTCTCTTCGCGATTCTGATGGTGCGAAATGGCGTGGTGGCCGTCGGAGACGTTCACCTGCGGATACGTACGGTTGCTGACCTCGCGCGACACCATGAAGGTGATGACGCGGGTGACGTTTGCCTGGTAGGCGAGCGCCATCAGGTCATACATGATGCGGACGTGCTCCTCGAAGTCGAACGGCACGCCGGCGGGCCGCGCCGGCAGCAGGAGCGATTCGTCGCCCTGGTTCTTCTCCGCGCGCTGAATCCGCCGCTCGATTTCTCTGATGTTCTCCAGATACTCGGTCATCGTCCGGCGATCGGATGGGCCGAGCGTCGCCTGGAGTGCGGAGACTTCGCGGGTGATTGCGTCGAGGATCGAGCGATCCTCATGGATCCGCGCCTGGCGCTCGGCGGTGCTGCCGCCCTGGCCGAACATCCGCTCGAAGACCTTGCGCGGATTGATCTCCATCGGCAGCGGCGTTGTCGGCGTCCGCCACGACAGCGTGTTCATGTAGATGCAGCCGTAGTCGCGGTCGCATGACCCGATGAGGCCCGAGTGGTCCTCGGTGGCGATTTCCATCGATGGCAGGATGGTGTCCTGGCCAATCGCCTGCGCGGCGATCTGGTCGGCGGTGATGCCGGCGTAGGCGTCCACGCCCTGCGTGGCCTTCGGCCGCACGCCGCTCAGCCAGGTCGTCGGGCTCAGCGAGTGGACCGCGGTCGTGTCGGCGGCCTTGTGACCGAGGCCGCTGACGACGTTGATGGAGTCGCGGAATGGCTCGAGCGGCTTGAGGATCGGCGTGAACTCGAAGCCTGCTCCCTCCGTCGCGGGCGTCCACTTGCTCATGACGGCGCCGTGCGGGATGTAGACGAAGCCAAGCTTCGGCACGCCCTTCGCGGCCGTCTGCGCCAGCAGCGTGCGGGCCGGAATCATCGAGTCGAGCAGCGGCAGCGCCAGACTCGCACCCATTCCGCGCAGGAAGGTTCGCCGTGGCAGGTGCTTCTTGAAAATCACCATCATCCGCTCCCTTCCGCCTGAAGGCGGAAGCTACATATCCGGCTGAAGCCGGACTCCACAACTGTCAATGCGACGCGAGTGCCGTCACATTCGTCGCGTCGGTTTGCGCCTTCTTCATCTGGAAGGGGGCGCTGTTCACAATCCCCAGCACGATTGACGAGAACCGGTAGTTCTGCGACGCCGCGTCGCGCGCGACCGCACGGACGATCGGCTTGTCCTTGTGCTCCACGCCGCGGCCCAGGCCGTAGGTCATCAGCTTATCGGTCAGCGTGCGGACGAACATTTCGCGCTGCCCGAGGATCGCGTTTCGCAGCCCGACCGGGCCGTTCACCGGCGCGCCGGTTCCGAGCTGACCGGTCGGGTCGATCGTCCCGCCCGTCTCTTTGACGCGCCATTCGCCCACGCCGTCGAAGTTTTCCAGCGCGAAGCCGAGCGGATCCATGACGCGATGGCAGCTGGCACATGTCGGATTGCGGCGATGCTGCTCGAGCAGCGCCCGCACCGACTTCGGCTCCTCGCCCTGCTTCTGCTCGAGCGTCGTATCCACGTTCGGCGGCGGCGGCGACGGCGGCGTGCCGAGAATGTTTTCGAGGATGTACTTTCCGCGCAGCACCGGCGACGTCCGGTTCGGGTACGACGTAACGGTCAGGATGCTGCCCTGGCCGAGCAGGCCCCGGCGTTCCTCGCCCTTCAACGTGACCCGCCGGAAGTGGCTGCCGTAGACGTTCGGTATGCCGTAATGCCGCGCCAGCCGCTCGTTGACGAACGTGTAATTGGCGTTCAGCAGATCGAGCACGCTGCGGTCCTCGCGGATGATGCTCTCCACGAACATCTCGGTCTCGCGGCGGAATGCCTGCCGAAGCTCGTTGTCGAAGTTCGGGAAGTCGCCCGGAGTAGGCACGTGGTTCTTCAGGTTGCGCAGGAGCAGCCACTGGCTGGCGAAATTTTCGACCAGCGCGCGTGACCGCTGGTCCGCGAGCATGCGGCGTACCTGCTGCGAGAGCACCGCCGGCTGGCTGAGGCGGTTCTGCGCCGCCAGCGTCAGCAGCGTGTCGTCGGGGATCGAGCTCCACAGGAAGAACGACAGGCGCGACGCCAGCTCGAGATCGCTGACCTTTGCGTTCCCGGCTGCCGACGACGTTTCCGTGCGGAAGATGAACTTTGGATTGGTGAGGACAAGACGCAGCCCCTGCTCGACGCCCTGCTCGAAGTTGCCCTTCTTCCGTCCTTCGGCGTAGAGCGCCATGACTGGCGCCATGTCGGCGTCGGTGACCGGGCGCCGGTACGCCCGCCGCGCGACTGTCGACAGAATCGTGCGCGCACAGGCCGCTTCCTCAGCGGCCTTCGCCGGCCTGCAGGTGAAGAGGCGGCGCCGGCTCGGCGTATCGCCGGGTCCGGATGGATTGTATGGGCCCGTCACGTTGACGTGCGTGATCAGCGGCAGGCCGTTCATGTCCTGCAGGTCGTGGTTGCGCTCGTGCGGCTGTAACGGCTCGTCCGACTCCGCCGCGTTGCGGCGCACGAACGTCACGCCGACCATGTGCGGTCCAGCGCTGACCTTGACCTTCGTCTTCAGCCGCGCATCGATCTTGTTCGCCGTGTCCGACATGTTCCTGTCGGAGGCGAGGTTGTCCGCTTCGCCGCCAACCTGCACGAGGAACACCCGCTCGCCGTCGATCGAAATCTCCAGCTGGTGTGGGAACTCGAGGCCGGTCATGTAACCGACGATGTTGCGCAACAGGAAGACGGCGAACTCGTACTCCGCGTCCTGGGGGAACTGGTGCTTGAAGAGCAGACCGCCGCGTGTTCCGAGCGGAAGCCCCTCGACGTGATCTTCCTGCGAGTCGTCCGGCGGCACGCGATACGCGGCGCGAATCAAGTCGGTATCCGTGCCCACCGCGAGACTACTGATTTTGCGTGCGGCGCCCAGGTACTGCTCGAGCAGCGAGGGCGAAACGCGGAGCACGCCGGCGATATTGTCGAACCCGTGGCTTTCGTCGTCAGCCGGCAGCAGGTCGGTAACGTCGACTTCGAGATCCAGCAAGTCGCGGATCACGTTGCCGTATTCGGTCCTGTTCAGGCGGTGGACGGGCTTGAACCCGGGATCGGGGCTTCGACGCGCCTGCGCGTCGAGTGTGTTCTCCAACGCGACGATGAAGGCATTCATCGTCGCCTCGTCGGGCCGCGGCATCCCCTGCGGAGGCATCATGCCGCCGCGAAGCTTGACCAGCGCCTTCTCCCAAATCTCCGAATGCTGGCCAGCCTCGGCCACCGCGATCCCTTCGAACGAGATTCCGCCCGTCTTGGCGCGGTCGTTATGGCACGTAGAGCAGTACTTCTGGACGAGCGCCTGATCCGGCAGAGCGGTGGCTCGAGGCGCGACGGGGGCAGCAGGTTCGGTGCGTTGCACGGCGGCTGCCGGACGGGCAGCCGACTGGGCGTCTTCACGATCGGCCGCAAGGCGGATCGACGCCGCGAAGAGCAGCGCGAGAACGCAGCCACAGGCCCAGAACAGACGACGATGAAGCACGCTGTTGCTACTCCTCCGGTCCGCTACGCGGCACACTTACACCCACACGCTAGGGCGTGAAGTAAACATCTCATCCGGTGTACCCTTACGGCCACCGGGGGCCATCTATTATGACTCGCAAATGGCTGTGCGCGCTAGGGATAGTCGCCTCTACCGCGGTTGTTGCGGCCCAGCATCGGTGGTTGGGTCCGGGGGACCGGAATCTGACGCAAGACGGCGTCTGGACGGAATATCCGCTGCCTAATCCGGGAAGCGGGCCGACAACGATCGCACTGGCCGCCGACGGCTCGGCCTGGTTCACGGAAGGGTCCGGCAACCGTATCGGGCGGATCAACGCGGACGGCACCGGCCTCAAAGAGTTCCCGCTGCCGAACCCGAACAGTTCCCCCCGGATAATCGCGCTCGGGTCGGACGGCAACATGTGGTTTTCCGAGCACACCGGCAACCGGATGGGACGCATTGCGCCGGACGGCACGCTCGCCGAGTTCCCGATTCCGACGCCGGACAGCATGCCGCGCGCAATTGCGCTCGGCGCGGACGGCAACATCTGGTTTGGCGAGTTTGCCGGCGGAAAGATCGGCCGCGTGACGCCGCGCGGCGTCATCACGGAGTTCCCGATTCCGACGCCCGACAGCGGCCCCCGCGCGCTTGCCGCGGGTCCCGACGGCAACATCTGGTTTTCCGAATTCCACGCCAGCAAGATCGGCCGCATCACGCCCGACGGCAAGATCACCGAGTTCGAGCTGCCGCGGCCGAACTCCGGCCCCGGAGACATCACTGCCGGCGCCGACGGGAACATGTGGTTCCTGGAGCTGAACGGTCAGATGGACGGGCGCAAGGTGGACGGCAACCGCGTCGGGCGCATCACGATGGATGGCAGAATCACCGAGTTCCAGATCCCCAGCCCCACCGGTTCTCCGACGAACATCGCGGTCGGTCCGGACCGGAATATCTGGTTCACGAAGGGCAATGCCGTCGGCCGCGTCACGCCTGACGGAACGATCACCGAGGTTCCGCTGCCACCGAAGGTAGCGGGAACCGGCCTGACCGCCGGCAGCGACCGTCAACCGCCGCAGCGGCTGTCGAACCGGCTGTGGGTGGCGGCATCAGGCGCAAACCGTCTACTCTTCCTGACGTTCAAATGACGACGATGACGACGGGCCGGGGAGACGCCAAGACGCGGAGCTCATTTCTTTCTGTTGTCATCTGGGTCGCGGTCTCGATTGCGGGCGCGGGTGCCTTCGGCTACATCGCACTGGCGCGCGGCGAGACGATCGGCGCCGCGTGGCTCGTTGTCGCCGCGGTGTGCACCTACCTCGTCGCCTATCGCTTTTACTCGCGCTTCATCGCGGCGAAGGTCTTCGGCCTCAATCCGCGCCGCGCGACGCCGGCCGAGCGGCTCGAGAACGGCCGCGACTTCGTCCCCACGTCGCGCTGGATTCTCTTCGGGCATCACTTCTCGGCAATCTCCGGCGCGGGTCCGCTCGTGGGACCGACGCTGGCCGCGCAGTTCGGCTTCCTGCCCGGCACGATCTGGCTGATCGCCGGCGTTGTCCTGGGCGGCGCGGTTCAGGACATGTTGATCCTGTGCGCGTCGATGCGGCGCGACGGCAAGTCGCTTGGCCAGATCGCGAAAGAGGAAGTGAACCCGGTTGCCGGCATGGCCGCGATGATCGCGATCTTCGCGATCATGATCATCCTCCTCGCCGTCCTCGGCCTCGTCGTCGTCAACGCGCTGCGCGACAGCCCGTGGGGCCTGTTCACGATCTCGTGCACGATACCCATCGCCTTGCTCATGGGCTTGTGGATGAACAATCTCCGGCCCGGCAAGATTGCTGAAGCAACGGCGATCGGGATCCTGCTGCTGCTCGCTGCGCTGGTCGGCGGGCAGTGGGTGTCGCAAAGCG
>Ga0247825_10002709_pt1 | contig 11703 bp, 12 predicted proteins | sample 13C_Vanillin_Day_FD_194413 | JGI IMG/M metagenome (GOLD analysis project Ga0247825, IMG submission 194413) | Soil microbial communities from agricultural site in Penn Yan, New York, United States - 13C_Vanillin_Day48 | ecosystem: Environmental > Terrestrial > Soil > Agricultural land | place... | reverse complement strand
AGGAGCTCTCCGGCGGCCCGGCCTGCGTGCGCGCCTGCCCGACCGGCGCGGCGATCCGCGTCAGCCCCGAGCGCTTCCTCGACTACACCAACCGCTAATTGGGGACAGACCCGGGACGGACCCGGGACGGACCCGGGTACGTCCCTATTTACGGGTTACAGCGAAGAGCCTCGCGCGTACCTGAAGTAACAGCGCCCGCCGCGGCTCTCGGCGCAGACGCCCCTGAGGAAGTCGCCGATAGGCCTATCCTGGGCGTGCAGGCTTCCGGACATTCGCACGGCACCGCTCGTCGTCCACGTTCCGCCCCCCTCGATCCGCAGCGGGCCGGCGAGGCTCGCGAGCTCGATGTCCACGCGCGCGCCGGCGCCGCGCAGCCGCGCCACGTGCGAGCCGAGCGCGAGGCCGCGCGCGCGCTCGAGGCGCGCGTCGCGCCACTCCAGTTCCGCCAGCCCGAGCACCGAGCCGCGCTCGAGGCGCAGGCGCTCGGAGCGCACGCGCAGCGTGCCCTGCGGCCCGAGCGCCTGCAGCGCCGGGTCGAGGAGCGCGAGCGCCGCGGCCGGGAAGGTCGCGTCGAGGCCGCGGATGGCGACGCCCCAGGGCCGCACCTCGATGCTCGCGCGCGCCGCGCCGCCGAGCGCGATGTCGGCGAAGCCGATGCGCCAGGAGATCTCGCCCAGGTCCATGCGCCCGCCCGCGTAGAGCCGCGCGCTTCCGGCCCATGCGCTGCCTTGCGGGTTGCGCACTTCAAGTTTTCCATTGGAAAAAAAAGACAGGCCTTTCATTGTCAGCGCCGGCGGCGCCAGAGCCGCCAGGGCAGCAAGGTAGGCAACGCAGCCGAAGGCGAGGAGCTTCACCGGGAAAAGCTCGCCTCCACCCGCACCCTGCCGGGCGGGCCGAGGGCGCGGATCTCGGCGGACTCGACGCGCACGCCGAAGTCGCGCTGCATGCCGCGCACCCAGTCGAGCCATTCGCCGAAGTCGACGTCGGCAGCGCTGCGCCGACCCATCGCCTGCGAGAGCGCGCGCGGATCGGGCGCGAGGGCGACGCGCGTGCGCCGCAGCGACTCGATCTCCTGCTGCATGAGGCGCATGTCGGCGAGCCGCGCGCGCAGCTCGGGCAGCGTCGCCGGGCCGCCCTTGGGCGGCGCCTCGGCGGCGAGGTCGAGCTTATTTCCGCCGCGCAGCGCGACCGTGAGCCGGCCGTTCGCGTAGGAAAGGGATTCGAGGTTTTTCCCCTCGGGTGGAATTTTCTCGAGCAGCGCCAGGAAATCCGACGGCGCGACCATGCCGCTCTTCTGACGCAGCGACGTGAGCGCGCGGCGCATCTGCAGCGGCGGGTCGAGGATCACCGCCTGCGGGCCGAAGGTCTCGCGGTAGAGCGCGCTCATCTGCGCGGCGAGCGACTTGCGCTCGTGCCGCTCCGCGGCCCACTGCAGGCCGAGGCCGGCGACGCCGACGATGGCCAGGACCGCGGCAAGGGCGGCGGTGCGCTTCCACCGACCTGAATGGTTTTCTTGACGACCTTCCAGGAGATCGAGGGTGATGTCTTCGATCGGCGCGATCCAGTCCCAGGCCGGCGCCGATTCGACCGGCACGCCGAGCCCCCACGCCCAGGCGGGCCGCGCGCCGTGCATGACGATTTTGCTCGGGGTAGAGGACTGCAGCGCAAGCATGAGCGAAGCGGGCGGCTCGCCCCGGTCGAGCGCGAACCCCTCGGCCGCGCCGGTGCGGACGAAGCTGCCGTCGCCGTCGAGCACCATCGTCCACGCGCCGGGTTGCAGCGGGGGAAGGAGCGTCTCGGCGAGCGCGCGCTGCGGCACGAGGCCGCTTCGCGCCAGGCGCGCGAGCACCGCCTGCAGCCAGGCGCGATCGACGATGCCGAGGCACAGCTGACCCGGCGGCGAGGCGGCGGCCTGCGCCACGTGCACGCGCTCGGGCTCGGTGAGCACGAGATCCTCGACGAGGTAGTGCAAAGCACTGCCGAGCCGCCGGCGCTGCGCGGCCGGCACCGGCACGCGCGCCAGCGTGACGAGCTCGGCGGGGAGCACGAGCTCGCACGCGCCGCGCGCCGGCGGCGGCTCGAGCCCGGAGTCGCCGCGCTGCAGGAGCGCGCCGCGGGCGTCGAGCACCGCCCAGTCGAACTCGGCCGCCTCGCGCCGGGCGCGGATGCGGATCACGAGGCCTTCTGCCGCACGAGCACCGGCAGCGCCGCGCCCTTGCGCTCGTAGAGCGCCTCCAGCCGCGCCTCGGCTGCGCCGACCCTGGCCCGGCCTTCGACGATGAAGAAATCGCTTTTCACCCCCAGGGAAATTCCAGGGGAAAAATGAAAACGCGATTGAAGCTCGGCGAGGCTGCGTACCGGAGAAGCCTTGAGCTCGCGCGCGAGCACCAGCGCCTCGGCGAGCGTGAAACCCTCGACGGCGGCGACGAGCGCTTCGGGGCGCGCGGTGTTGACGTTGAGCGCGGTGCGCCGCGGCAGCACGGTGACGGCTTCCAGCAGGCGCACCACGGTCGCCGCGTCGCAGCCGCGAACGCGCGCGAGCTCGGACGCGTCGCGCATCGGCTGCGCCGCGGCGATGGCGGGGGCGAGCGCCGGCGGCAGGCCGAGCGCGGCGAGCAGGCGCGCGAGCGCGGCGACGTCGGGCGCGCTCGGCTCGCCCTTGTCGAGGAGGTTGGCGAGGTTGAAGAGCCCTTGCGCGTCGCGGATCTCCCCGGCGATGGTGCCGCCCTCGACGTCGGTGGGGGCGAGGCCGCCGGCCCAGAGCTCGCCGGCGTGGTCGACGGCGCCCGCGCGCGCGTCCTCGGCGAGCACGGCGCGTGCCCAGTGCGCGCCGCTCCTCAGCATCCACAGCGCCTGGCCGTAATCGCGCCCGGCCTCGAGGCGGCGCACCGAGGCGTCCTGGCGCGCGAGCGCGAGGCTCGCCGCCGCGGCGGCGGCCGCGGCGATGAAGAGCGCGAGGATGACGGCGCTGCCTCGCTGCTTCATCGCAGCACCACGCGCCATATGCCCTCGCCGCTCGAGAGCAGGAGGCTCACTTTCACGAACGCCTTTTCCTCGTGGACTTCGATTCGGGCAACGCCTTCGAGAAGCACGACCCCGGCATATTCGAGCCTGCCGTCGCGCACACGGTATGCCTGCGGCGACGGGTCGCGGGCGAGCTGGCGCAGGGCGAGCTCGACGCCGTCCCAGCGGTCGAGCTCGGCGCGGGCGCGCGCTTCGTTGCCGAGCACCGCGTCGAGGCCGCGCCAGCCGAGCACCGCGAGCACGCCGAGGATCGCCAGCGCCACGAGCATTTCCACCAAGGTGAACCCGCGGCTGCGCCGCATCAGCTTTCCCGGGGCAGGGCGCCGACGAGGCGGCGCAGCTCCTGCGCCGGCGCCTCGGCGGGCGAGACGCGCACCTCGATGCGCCGGAAGCGCGGGTGCGGCGTCTCGCTGACCTGCAGGCGCCAGGCGAAGTCGATGCCCGCCTGCTGCTCGGTGCCCTGGTAGAGGCCCGGCGCCGGCCAGGCGCGCTGCGCCGCGAGCTCGCTCAGCCGGTTCTCGGCGACGACGCCGGCGAGGACGCGCAGCTTCACCGCCGCGGCGGCCGAGGTGGAGAGACCCGTGGCGCGCCCGGCGGCGGCGAGCGCCACCGCCACGATCGCCAGGGCGACGAGGCACTCCAGCAGCGTGAACCCCCTGGAAGTTCTGTTCAATTGAGAGACCAGGACCCCACGTCCGCGGCCACCCCCTCGCCGCCGGGGGCGCCGTCGGCGCCGTAGCTGAAGACGTCGACTTCTCCGTGCACGCCCGGAATGAGGTACTGGTACGGGTTGCCCCACGGGTCCATGGGGATGCGCTCCAGGTGCTTGGCGAGCGCGCCGAGGCCTTCCTGCGCCGAGGGATAGCGCTTCTGGTCGAGGCGGTAGAGCTTGAGCCCCTGCATGATCGCCGCGATGTCGTGGCGCGCGGCGACGACGCGCGCCTCGTCGGGCCGGCCCATGACCTGCGGCACGATGAGCGCGGCGAGGATCGCGATGATCGCCACCACGACCATGATCTCGATCAGCGTGAATCCGCGCTCGCCCGGCTCGCGGTGCATCGTTCCCCCCGGATCTTTTCGAGCGATATAGACTATACAGATGAACGGCCGGCACCAGAACTGGTCGAGCGGAAAATGAAGGGAGGCGCGCTGCAGTTTCTCCCGCGCGTGCTCGATCTCGCTCTCGTCGCCGCGCTCGCCGCCACGCTTGCCTGGTGGACCTGGGCGCTCGCCGCGCCCGCCGCCGTCGCCGCGCCTTCCTACGCCGCCCCCGCCGCGCTCGAGCCCGCCGATGCGGCGCGCCTGCGCGGTCTCTTCGGCGCGCCGCGCGCCGCGCCGGCGGCCGCCGGCCCGCTGCGGCTCGTCGGCGTAGTCGCGCCAAGCCGGGCCGTGTTCGCCTTGCAGGGCGCGAAGCCCAGGGCTGCGCGTCCCGGCGAGGAAATCGTCCCCGGGACGATCCTGCGCGAAGTGCACCGCGACCACGTCGTCGTCGAGCGTAACGGTGCGGTGGAGCGCCTCGGTCTCGAGCGAGATGCCCGGCGCTAGGTCGCTCGGCGTCATCCTCGTCGCGGCGTGCGCGCTCGCGCTGCCCGCGAGGGCGCAGGAGACCGTGACCCTCAACTTCAGCGGCGCCGAGATCGAGTCGGTCGCCGCGGTGGTCGGGCAGATGACCGGGCGCAACTTCGTGCTCGATCCGCGCGTGAAGGGCACGGTCAACATCGTCTCGGCGCGGGCGGTGCCGCTCGCCGCGGTCTACGACATCTTCCTCTCGGCGCTGCGGCTGCAGGGCTTCGCGGCGGTGGAAAGCGGCGGGGTGACGCGCATCCTGCCCGAGGCCGACGCGAAGCTGCACCTGCGCGACCTCGCGGGCGCGGCGCCGGGAGACGGCGACCGCCTCTCGACGCGCGTGTACCAGCTGCGCTACGAGTCGGCGAGCCAGCTCCTGCCGGTGCTGCGGCCGATCATCAGCCCGAACAACCCCATCGCCGTCTACGCGGCGAACAACTCGCTCGTGATCACCGACTACGCGCACAACCTGCAGCGCATCGCGCGCATCATCGAGGCGATCGACCGGCCCGGCGGCGGCGAGCCGGTGGTGGTGCCGCTGCGCTACGCGGCGGCGGCCGACCTCGCCGACACGCTGAACCGCATCCTCGCCGAGTCGCCGGCGCTGCCGGGCGGGGCGGCGGTGGCGCCGCTCGACCCGCGCGCGCGCGTCTTCGTGGCGCCCGACGTGCGCACCAACAGCGTCATCGTGCGCTCCGACAACCCGGCGCGCATCGCGCGCGTGCGCGCGATGGTGCGCGAGCTCGACGTGCCGACCGGCGCCTCGGGCAACATCCACGTCGTCTACCTGAAGAACGCCGAGGCGACCCGCGTGGCAGAGACCCTGCGCGCCATTCTCACGGGGGAAACGCCTTCAACATCTCCCCTTCCGGTTGCAGCTCCGCCGCAGACACAGAATCAAAATCAAAAGGCAAGCAGCAGCATGGTGCAGGCGGACCCGGCCTCCAACGCCGTCATCATCCAGGCGCCGGATGCGATCTTCGCCAACCTGAAGGCGGTGATCGACAAGCTCGACGTGCGCCGCGCGCAGGTCTACGTCGAGGCGCTGGTGGTCGAGGTCACCGCCGACAAGGCGGCCGAGTTCGGCATCCAGTGGCAGTCGATCCGCGACCTCGGTACGAACGAGACGCGGCCGATCGGCGGCACCAACTTCGGCGTGCCCGGCGGCGGCACCAACATCCTCGACGCGGCGCGCAACCTCGGAGCCGTCGGGCCGGGGCTCAACATCGGCCTGGTGCGCGGGCAGGTCAACATCCCGGGGCTGGGCACCATCACCAACCTCTCGGTGCTGGCGCGCGCGCTCGAGAGCGACGCCAAGGCGAACATCCTGTCGACGCCGAACCTGCTCACGCTCGACAACGAGGAGGCGAAGATCGTGGTCGGGCAGAACGTGCCCTTCATCACCGGCCAGTACGCGCAGACGGGCTCGGCCACCACCGCGACGCCGTTCCAGACCATCGAGCGGCGCGACGTCGGCCTGACGCTGCGCATCAGGCCGCAGATCTCCGAAGGCGGCGCGGTGCGGCTGCAGATCTACCAGGAAGTCTCGAGCGTGCAGGATCGCCTCAACCCCGCCGGCATCATCACCAACAAGCGCTCGATCGAGTCCACGGTTCTCGTCGACAACGGCGAGATCGTGGCGCTGGGCGGCCTGGTGCAGGACGGCACCGACACCGTGGTGGAGAAGGTGCCGGTGCTGGGCGACATCCCGCTGCTGGGGCTGCTCTTCCGCTACGAGACGCGCCGGCAGACGAAGACGAACCTCATGGTGTTCCTGCGCCCGATCGTGGTGCGCGACGCCGCGGGCTACGGCGCCATCACCTCGGAGCGCTACGGCCAGTCGCAGGAAGCGCAGCGCCAGACGAAGCCGGAGCCGCACCCGGTGCTCCCCGACGTCGAGCCGCCGGTCCTGCCGGACCTGCAGTGAGCGAGTCCGCGGCGCGGCTGGTTCCTTACGCGTTCGCGAAAGCGCACGGCACGCTGCTCCTCGAGCTCTCGACGGACGAGGCGCGCGTGTGCCTGCGCGAGGGCGCCGCGCCGCAGGCGCTCGCGGAGCTGCGCCGCGTGCTCGGCGTGCCGGTGCGCGTCACCGCGCACGAGCCGCCGCCGGCCTTCGACCGGCGCCTCGCAGAGGCCTACACGCGCGCCAACCAGTCCGCCGCCTACGTCGCCGACAACCTCGGGCAGGACATGGACCTCTCGCGCCTGGTGAGCGAGATGCCGCGCGTCGAGGACCTGCTCGAATCCGAGAACGACGCGCCGATCATCCGCCTCGTCAACGTGCTCCTTACCCAGGCGCTGCGCCAGGGGGCTTCCGACATCCACATCGAGCCCTACGAGTCGCGCTCGGCGGTGCGCTTCCGCCTCGACGGCACGCTGCACACGGTCGCCGAGCCGCACCGCGGCCTGCACGCGGCGATGCTCTCGCGCATCAAGATCATGGCCAGCCTCGACATCGCCGAGAAGCGGCTGCCGCAGGACGGGCGCATCGCGCTGCGCCTCGCGGGGCGGCAGATCGACGTGCGCGTGGCAACGCTGCCCACCGGCTTCGGCGAGCGCGTGGTGCTGCGCCTGCTCGACAAGGAAGGCGGGCGCCTGGAGCTCGCGGGGCTGGGGATGGACGAGCCGACGCTCGCGCGCGTCGACCGGCTGATCCGCGCCCCGCACGGCATCGTGCTCGTCACCGGCCCGACCGGCTCGGGCAAGACCACCACGCTCTACGCCGCGCTCTCGCGCATCGACGGGCGCGGCCTCAACATCATGACCGTCGAGGACCCGGTCGAGTACGAGCTCGAGGGCATCTCGCAGACGCAGGTCAACGCGAAGATCGGCATGACCTTCGCGCGCGCGCTGCGCTCGATCCTGCGCCACGACCCCGACGTGATCATGATCGGCGAGATCCGCGACCTGGAGACGGCGCAGATCGCGGTGCAGGCGAGCCTCACCGGCCACCTCGTGCTCGCGACGCTGCATACCAACGACGCGGTGGGCGCGACCACGCGGCTCGTCGACATGGGCGTCGAGCCGTACCTGCTCTCCTCGAGCCTGCTCGGCGTGCTGGCGCAGCGCCTCGTGCGCAAGCTTTGCGCTTCGTGCAGGAAAGAGAACGACAAGAAATATGTCCCTGTGGGCTGCCCTTCGTGTAATTCAACCGGTTATCTCGGCCGCACCGGCATCTACGAGCTTTTCACCGTGGACGAGGAAGCGAAGCGCCTCATCCATACCCGCGCGCAGGAGGAGGCGCTGCGCGCGCACGCGATCGCCAACGGCATGCGGCCGCTGCACGAGGACGCGCAGCGCTGGGTGGACGCGGGCGTGACCTCGCTCGAGGAAGCGGTGCGCGTCACGCGCGAGGGCTGAGGCGATGCCGGCCTTCAGCTACGTCGCGGTCGATCCCCAGGGGAAGACGAAGCGCGGCGTGATCGAGGCCGAGGCGCCGCGCCAGGCGCGCGCCGGCCTGCGCAGCGAAGGCCTGGTGCCGCTCGAGGTCGAGGCGCTCGGCGCGCAGCCGCATGCAGGCCGGCGCTCGCTGGCAGGCGGCAGGCTCGTCCTGCTGACGCGCCGGATGGCGCTGCTCCTGGAGGCGGGGCTCGGCGTCGAGCAGGGCCTGAACGCGCTCATCGAGCAGGAAGAGCACGAGCCGAGCCGGCGCGTGCTCGCCGCGGTGCGCGCCGACGTCCTCGCCGGCCAGCCGCTCGCCGCCGCGCTCGAGCAGCACCCGGCGAGCTTCCCCGAGCTCTACCGCGCGCTGGTGGCGAGCGGCGAGCAGTCCGGCGAGCTCGCGGCGGTGATGTCGCGCCTCGCCGACTACCTCGAGGGACGACAGGCGCTGCGCCAGGAGACGGGGTTCGCGCTCCTCTATCCCGGCATCGTCGCCGCGATGGCGCTCGTCATCATGGTGGGGCTGCTGCTCTACGTCGTGCCGCAGGTGGTCGAGGTCTTCGAGCGCAGCCGGCAGAGCCTGCCGCTCCTCACGCGCGCGCTGATCGCCGCGAGCAGCATGGTTTCCCAGAACTGGGTTTTCATTGGAACAGTCCTGGTCGGGATATTTGTGGCCGCGGCATTGGCCTATCGGCAGCCGGTCGTGCGGGCGCGTTGCCATGCCGCGGTGCTGGGCATGCCGGTGCTCGGGCCGATCGCGCGCGGCGCCGACACGGCGCGGCTCGCGGCGACGCTCGCCATCCTCGCGCAGAGCGGCGTGCCGCTCCTGCATGCGCTCACGGCCGGATCGAGGGTGGTGGGCAACGTGTGGCTCCGCGCCGCGGTGGAGGACGCCTGCGTGCGCGTGCGCGAGGGCTCGAGCCTGCAGCGCGCGCTCGGCGCCGGCCGGCGCTTCCCGGCCCTCTTCATCCACCTCGTCGCCGCCGGCGAGGCGAGCGGGCGCCTCGCGCCGATGCTCTTCCAGGCGGCCAAGCAGCAGGAGCTCGAGAACGCGGCGCGCGTGCGCCTGCTCACCGGCCTGCTCGAGCCGGCGGTGGTGGTGGCGATGGGGATCCTGGTGCTGCTCTTCGTGCTGGCGGTCCTGCTGCCGATCATCCAGATGAACAGCCTGGTCCGCCTCTAAACAGGGACAGACCCGGGACGGACCCGGGACGGACCCGGGTACGTCCCTATTTCTTTACCGTTCCCCGGGCTTCGCCGAAGCCGATCCGCACCGCATTCTCGCTCTCGCAGTAGCCGCGCTCGATCACCTCGTCGCCGTCCTCGAGGAAGCTGCGCGTTTCGCCCGAGGGCAGGGTGAGCGGGCTCTTGCCGCCGGCGGAGAGCTCGAGGAGCGAGCCGAAGGCGCCGGGCGTCGGACCGGAGAGCGTGCCCGAGCCGAGGATGTCGCCGCTCTGCAGGTTGCAGCCGTTGGAGCTCTGGTGCGCGACGATCTGCGCGAGCGTCCAGTACGAGTCGCGGAACGTGCCGCGCGAGAGGCGATGCGGCGCGCGCAGCTGCGGCGTCTTCAGGTGCATCTCGATGCTGATGCCATATCCACCGCGCAGTTGATCCTGTTCATGAAAAAGATAAGGCAAAGGCTTGGGATCGTCTGCCGCGCGCGGGAAGGCGGCGCAGCGGAAGGGCTCGAGCGCCTCGAGCGTCACGATCCAGGGCGAGATCGTCGTGGCGAAGCTCTTGGCGAGGAAGGGCCCGAGCGGCACGTACTCCCAGGCCTGGATGTCGCGCGCCGACCAGTCGTTGAGGAGCACGACGCCGAACACATGGTCCAGCGCTTTTCCGATGGGAATGCTCTTCCCCAGGGCATTACCTGGACCGATGACGAAGCCGAGCTCCGCCTCGTAGTCGAGTCTTTTTGAAGCAGCAAAAAACGGCACAGCCGCGTCCGCCGGCTTCAGCTGCCCGCTCGGGCGCACGACCGGCGTGCCCGAGACGACGATGGAGGAGGCGCGGCCGTGGTAGCCGATCGGCACCCACTTGTAGTTCGGCAAGAGCGGGTTGTCGGGCCGGAACATGCGCCCGGTGTTGGTGGCGTGGTGGATACCGGCGAAGAAGTCGCTGTAGTCGCCGACCGCGACCGGGAGGAAGAGCTCGGCGCTCTTCATCGGGGTCAGATAGCGGGAATACTGCTTTCTCTTTCCCGGGTTGGAAAGATTCTCAGACAACGCCTTACGCAGCTTCTTCCACGCTGGTCGTCCCTGCGCAGCGAGGCCGTTCAACGTCGGGCCGGTCTTCACGCCGAGCGCGGCGAGGTCGAGGATCTGGTCGCCGATGGCGACGCCGCCGCGCGGCTTCTCGCTCGAGCGCCTGCGGCGGAAGATGCCGAAGGGCAGGTTCTGGATCGGGAAGTCGCAGCCGGGCGCGTTGGCCGACTCGACCCAGCTCTTCAGGTCGGGATCGTGGGTGTGGTCCATTTCGCTATGTTGCCTTGCACTCGGCTGAAGGCGAAGCTCTGGTACGTTGGCGCGAGTGCCTGCGCAATATCCCCCCGTCGGCTCGAAGTGGAAGGACATGGACGCGCGCGTCACGCGCACGATCCAGGTGATTCGCTACGACACGGTGAAGGGCCGCATCCGCATCAACTGCCTCGAGACCCAGCGCCTCACCTGGGCCAACCCGGCGCGGTTCAACGGCAAGAAGGGCGGCTACGCCCCCTTGAAGCCCGACCAGACGCGGTCGTAGTCCTTCTGCAGCTCGCGCGCGGCCATGGCGAACTTCGTCGGCCGGAAGACGTAGCGCGACTCCCACATGAAGGCGAGGGTGTCCTCGATTTTGTGCGGGCCCAGTTTTTCTTTAGAAGCACGTTCATGCGTAGACCGATCTGGGCCATGGGCCGACATCTGGTTGTGCAGCGACACGCCCCCCGGCAGGAACCCCTCGGCCTTGGCGTCGTAGACGCCGTGCACGAGGCCCATCAGCTCGCTCATCGTATTGCGGTGGAACCAGGGCGGGCGGAAGGTGTCCTCGGCCACCATCCAGCGCGGCGGGAAGATGACGAAGTCGCAGTTCGCCACGCCCGGCTGCCCGGAGGGCGAGGTGAGCACGGTGAAGATCGAAGGGTCGGGATGGTCGTGGCTCACGGTGTTGATCACCATGAAGCGCGAAAGGTCGTACTTGTAGGGGACGTAGCTGCCGTGCCAGGCGACGACATCGAGCGGCGAGTGCTCGAGCGTGGTCGCCCACAGGCCGCCCTGGAACTTCGCCACCTGCTCGGTCTTGCCGGAGCGGCTCTCGACCGCGGCCACCGGGGCGAGGAAGTCGCGCACCTGCGCGAGGCCCTGCGCGCCGATCGGCCCGAGCTCGGGCAGGCGGAAGGCCGGGCCGTAGTTCTCGCAGAGATAACCTCTCACTGATTCGCTTATTAGAACTTTGAATTTCAAACCCCGAGGAACGACGGCGATTTCGCCGGGTTTGGCCTCGAGGATTCCGAGTTCGGAGAATATTCTTATGGACCCCTGCTGCGGGACGAACATCAGCTCACCGTCGGCGTTGGTGAACACGCGCCGCTCCATCGAGCGGTTGGCGCGGTAGATGTGCACCGCGATCCCGGCCTGCATGTCGGGGGAGCCGGAGCCGGCGAGCGTGGCGAGGCCGTCGAGGAAGTCGGTCGGCTTCGCGGGCATCGGCAGCGGGTCCCAGCGCAGGCGGTTGGGCGAGGGCTCGACCTCGGTG
>Ga0247825_10002708_pt1 | contig 11705 bp, 11 predicted proteins | sample 13C_Vanillin_Day_FD_194413 | JGI IMG/M metagenome (GOLD analysis project Ga0247825, IMG submission 194413) | Soil microbial communities from agricultural site in Penn Yan, New York, United States - 13C_Vanillin_Day48 | ecosystem: Environmental > Terrestrial > Soil > Agricultural land | place... | reverse complement strand
GTGATCGAGATCGAGGACTACCTCTACGCCACCAGCCAGCTGGCCCAGACCACCCTGCGCTCGGTGCTGGGCGAGGTGGAGCTGGACGAGCTGCTGGCCGACCGGGAGAAGATCAACGCCGTGCTCAAGCGGATCATCGACGCCCGCACCGAGCCCTGGGGCATCGAGGTCTCCGCGGTCGAGGTGAAGGACGTGGACCTGCCGGACCAAATGAAGCGGGCGATGGCGCGGCAGGCGGAAGCGGAGCGCGAGCGTCGCGCCAAGGTCATCGCGGCCCAGGGCGAGCTGCAGGCGTCCGAGACTCTGGCGCAGGCGGCCCACACCCTCGCCACGGAGCCGATGTCACTTCAGCTCCGCTACCTCCAGACGGTCACCGAGATCGCCACCGAGCACAACTCGACCACCATCTTTCCGGTGCCGATCGAGATGTTCCGCCCCTTCCTCAAGGCGGTCGAGGCCGCCCAAACCTCCGAAGCGAGTCCGCCGCTCCAGCCCGGCGAGCCTCCCACACCCGCCCTGAGCGCCGGCGAGCTCTCCACGCTGATCTCGCAGCTGAGGATCAGCGCCGCCCGCGGTACGCCGCAGGAGTAGCATCGTGGAAGGTCTCCCGGCTCGCATCGACCGAGCCGCCCTCGAGCGCATCATCCAGCGCGCCGCCGAGCTCCAGACGTCCGATCGCGAGATCGGAGAAGGGCTGACCACGGAGCAGGTGATCGAGCTGGGCCGGGAGGTCGGAATTCCCGGCCGCTTCCTCCAGCAGGCGCTGCTGGAGGAGCGGACCCGTATCGTCCAGGCCGAGCCTGAAGGTCTGCTCGGCAGGACCGTCGGGCCCGCGGCGATCACCGCGCAGCGGGTGGTGCAGGGCGATCGCGAGAACATCGAGACGGTCCTCGTCGACTGGCTGGAGAAGCAGGAGCTGTTCTCGGTGCAGCGCCACCAGCCTGGCCGCATCACCTGGGAGCCCACCGGCGGGTTCCAGGCCGCCTACCGCCGGGCGGTCGGCGCGGCCGGCGGCAGCAAGCGGCCGGTCATGCTCGCGAAGGCGGACACCATCTCGGCAACGGTGCTGGCGCTGGAGCCGGGCTATTGCAACGTGACGCTGATCGCCGCCGCCAGGAAGCGCAGGAACGAATCGGTGGCCGGCAGCGCGGCGCTCGCGGGCCTGGGCGCGGCAGGAACCGGCGTGCTGGCGGTGGTGGGCGCGCTTCTACCCGTCGTGCTGGTCCCGCTGCCGCTGGGGCTTGGACTCGGCTACCTCGTCGTGCGGCAGTACGGGCCCGTCGTCGAGCGGATCCAACTGGGGCTCGAGCGGGTGCTCGACCAGCTGGAGGACGGCCGGCGCTCGCAGCGCGGTCTCCCGCCGCCCCCCCGGCTCATCGACCTGCTCGCCAACGAAGTCCGCAAAGCCCTCAGCAGCTGAAACCCAGGCCTCGAGGAGACCCGATGTTCGGTTACGACTGGCCGCGCCTGCATGCCGCACTCAATGATCTGCCCACTGCCCTGCTGGTGACCGCGGTGTTGTTCCAGCTGCTGGCCCTGGCAACGCGGCGGGAGGCGTTCCGCGTGGTCTCCTTCTGGACCTTGATCATCGGTGCGCTTGGTGGCGCCGCCGCGGTCCTGTCGGGTCTCCAGGCGGAGGAGCACATCGCCCATGGCGACGCGGTGCACCGGGTGATGGAGACGCACGAGAAGCTGGCCTTCGTCACTCTGGGGATCTTCGCCGTGTTGGCGCTTTGGCGGCTGCTGAGAGAACGGCGGATGGGCACGGGAGAGCGCGCGCTCGCGCTGGCAGCCATGCTGGCCGGCGCCGGCGTGCTGATCGCTACGGCATCCTACGGGGGTCGGCTCGTGTTCGACCACGCGGCGGGCATCCCCACGGACGTGCTCACTGCGGAGACCCGCTCCCGCAGCGAAGGCCACCACCACGGCGCGGGCGAAGAGCATGACGAGGACGGCCATTCGCACGAGGGCACGCCCGCGCCGACAGCGGCCACCGATTCGGCCGAGCCGGCCGGCCATGTGGATCCCCCGGGGACTCCGCCGCACAGCCACGAGCCCAAGCCAGCCGACGATCACCCCCATTCGCCCGGCACGCCGGCACACGAGCATTAGGCTCGTGGCAAACCCGCGCCGGGTCGTCGCCTTCGCGCTCCTCGCGGCATGCCGGCCGGACACGACCCGTCCGGAGATCACGCCCTATCCCGAAGCCGCCGGGATCGAGGTCCGGCTGCGTCCGCAGGAGGCGACCCACCGTCTGGCCGAAGCGCTTCAGGCCGACTCGTTGCCGCCCGCGCGGGTCCAACTCCGCGACGGATATCTGGAGACCAAGTGGCTCGACTCGGCGACCGGCCGGCCGACGAGTCGGCGTCCGCTGGGGACTCACGTGGTCCGTCTGCGCGGCTGGGCCGATCCCGGGCGGCCGGGATTCACGGTTCTCACGGTCGAGACGCTCTACCGGCCGCTCGCTGATCCATCTCTGCCGGAGCGGGAGCTGGAGCGACAGGTCCCGCGCGCGCACCCCACAGCGGTGAAGGTCGAGCAGATCCTCCAGGCCATGGTGAAGCGATATGGAGGCCCACCGGCCCCGCCGGCTGGGCAGCCGGCGGGAGAAGCGCGGCCGGGGCCTGCGGAGGAGGAGCCGGTGGACGAGGGGGAGTAGAGTAGAGGGGGAGTAAGGAAGAGTAGAAGGGACTGGGTGAAGGAACCCTACACGACGTACGCCTTCACCCAGTCCTCGAGCTTTCCGAGATCGAGCAGCGCGTCTTTACACGGCCCCGACGGCAGCGTCATGGTCAAGCCGAGGACCGGCACCTTGCCGGCGACGTCGTGCAGACCGCTCACCATGTCCCGCTCACAGGCCACCGCCACGACCGCCCTCGGACGCCGCTCCCGAATGACCCGGCGTGCGAGCTGCCCCCGGGTGGCGACGAACACGGGCACCCCGTACCGACCCGCCACGCCCAGCACCCCATCCAGCGTCTCCTTGGAAAGGCACCGAGGTATGAGCAGGAGCAGCTCACCCTTCCCGACCTTCCGCCCGCGGAGCACCGCCAGGCTGTTGTAGACCTTCACGGCCGCGTTCTCCACCCAGTCCCGGCGACCGAAGCGCTGGGCCACCCTGGAGGTGAGCCGCATCAGGCGGAGAAACGGCCCCCGCTCGGCAAGCCGCTCGGGCAGGAGAGCGTGACCCGTTCCATATGATAGGAATAGGATGCCCCACCAGGTCCAGCACACGGCGGCAGCAATCGCCAGCGTGATTCGGAGGACTGGAGGAATGGTGGGATGGAGCAGCGCGAGGCGGGGGCCCAGCAGGTAGAGGCCGAGCGCTGCGGCCGCGAAGAATCCGCCGAGGGCGGCCGCGGACCACCCGAAGAAAAGGACCGGCGAGGCGTCGTAGTCCCCGCGATTGGGCAGCGGCCGGCCGTCCCACTCGTCCCATTCGTGGCCCAGCCGCCGATCCACGTCGATGTGGATCAACTGGGCTCGAGGGTGCTCCGGCATAGGAAGACAAGATAGTTACCTTTGGGCCATGCTGCCTCCCCCAGCCATTCGCGGCGTGTTCCGTACCGACGAGCGCGCCCGGGCCGCGTATGCCGAGGGGGCCGGCATCTACCGGATTCTCCCGCTCGCCATCTGTCTTCCCGTCGATCGCGACGATCTCGTCTCCCTGGTGCGCTGGGCCTCCGAGCACCGGGTACCACTGGTACCGAGGGGCGCCGGCAGTGCGATGGGCGGCGGCAACGTGGGCGAGGGGGTCGTCGTGGACCTCACCCATCTCCCTCGCCGACTCGACATCCGCCCCGCCGAGCGGCTCGCCGTGACCAGCGCCAACGTCACGCTGGCCGAGCTCAACACCGCGGCCGATCCGCACCGCCTCCGGCTGCCACCCGATCCATCCAGCGGCCGGTTCGCGACGCTCGGTGGCATGGTCTCCACCAATGCTTCGGGCGCCCGGACGGTGCGCTACGGCAGCGTGCGGCGCTGGGTTGTCGGACTCGAGCTGGTGACGGCCGCGGGCGAAGTGCTGGAGCTCCGGCGAGGCGCGGCGGGGGGCGCGGACGGGACGGCAACGGTTCGTCGCTTCGAGGCCGAGGTGGCGCCGGCCATCGCCGCGGCGCAGGGGCTCATCGCCGCTCGCTTCCCTCGGACCCGGAAGAACTCCTCCGGCTACGCGCTGGACGACTGGCTGGCCTCGCGCGACCTGCTCGACCTCATCATCGGGGCCGAAGGGACGCTCGGGTTCGTCACCCGCATCGACTGGCGACTCGATCCCCAGCCGGCACACCGCGCCGGTGTCCGCGTGGAGCTCCGATCGCTGGACGACCTGGTGAAGGTCGTCGCCGCACTGCTCGCCTGCGAGCCCTCGGCCGTCGAGCTGCTCGATCGGACGTTCCTCGACCTGATCCGCCGCACCGAGATGGGCGAAGGTCTCGCCGCTGCCGAAGCTATCCTGCTGGTGGAGATCGAGCGCGGCGACCCGCGCGCCCTGCGGGAGGCCGTGGCGGACGCCTCGGAGGGCGTGCGGCCTTGGGCCGCTGCGGTAGATACCGCGCTGACCGCGGCCAGCTCGGCTCGACTCTGGGAGCTTCGCCACGCCGCGAGCCCGATCCTCGCGCGCCTGCCGGAAGACCGCCGCTCGCTGCAGGTGATCGAGGACGGCTGTGTGCCCCTGGAGCGGATCGGCGAGTACATCCGGATCGTGCGCCGGGTGACCTCGGCACGCGACATCCCCGCCGTGATCTTTGGACACGCTGGAGACGGCCACGTGCACGTGAACCTGCTGCCGAAGGTCGGGCAGGCGGGATGGGAGCAGAGCGTGGCGGGGGTGCTGGAGGAGGTGTCGGACGCCGTCATTCGACTGGGAGGCACGCTGTCGGGCGAGCACGGCGACGGCCGGCTCAGGGCCGGATTGCTCCAGCGGGTGTACGGCGAAGAGATCGTCGGCCTGTTCCGCAAGCTGAAGGAGACCTTCGACCCGCTCGGCATCCTGGGGCCCGGCGTTATCCTTCCGTCCGGCGAGCCGGCCATCACCCGCCTCAAGGTCGGACGCGAGGCCGCTCCCATTCCCGACGATATCGCCCGCGCCCTTCGCGAGATCGAGCAAGGCGCCGGCTACGCCCGCAGCCGGCTGGAGCTGGCCTGACGAAGACCCGAGACCCACGAGCCAATGGACATCCTCCGCGAACCCCGCGTCACCCTGCTCGCCCGCCCGCAGTTCCTCGAGCCCTCGCACCTGCCGGTGCAGTGGAAGGGCGAGTCCACCGACGGCGAGCGCCTCGCCGAGTTCGCCGGCCGGCTCTGCTACATGAGCCAGCTCAATCCGGCGGGCCGCACCACGGCCGAGTATCTCGGCAACATCCTGAAGCAGGGCCACGGCTCGGTGTTCGAGCACAGCACCTACGTCGTGCTGATCGAGGGGATCTCGCGGTCGTGCAGTCACGAGCTGGTGCGCCACCGAGCCGGGTGGGGCTACTCTCAGCTCTCCCAGCGCTACGTGGACGAGTCGCACGCCGCCTTCGTCATGCCGCCGGCGATCCTCGGCGACGCCGAGCTCGAGGCCGAGTGGACCCGGCAGGTGGAGGCGGCCCAGGCGGCCTACGTGACGGCGGTGGAGCGACTGATGGCTCGCTACGAGTGGGTCGAGAGCAAGGTCCATCGCCGGAAGATGGCCCGCGAGGCGGCGCGGAGCGTGCTGCCCAATGCGACGGAGGTGAAGATCGTCGCGAGCGCCAACGTCCGTGCCTGGCGCACCATGCTGGAGCTTCGTCTCGGCGAGGGTGCGGAGCTGGAGATCCGACGCATGGCGGTCGCCTGCCTCCGTCTGCTGCAGCAGGAAGCTCCGTCGCTCTTCGTGGATTTCGAGATCTACAAGGCGGAAGACGGCGGCGAGGCGGGACGGGTGGGGTTCCACAAGGTGTGAAGAGCGAGTATCACCCTGAGCGAAGCGAAGGGGACCATGCTCGATATGGTCCCCTTCATTTCGTTCGGGGTGGCACTTTCCGTCAACTGACTTTCCCAAAACTGCCAAAAACTATTGTGCCCCTGTCCACTTTTTCTTACTTTAGTGCAGTCGTCGAACCTAACCCGGGCCGGCTCGTCTCTTCGCAGACGGCCTTTTTTGTAGAGGGCGCCTTTGGCAGTTCGGATAGGACTAGCCTTTAATCTCAAACCCGAGGCGCCGGCTAACCCAGCCGGGGCGGACCCCTCCTCCCCCTTTTCATCCGACATTTCATACGCGCGCGCCCTGCGCAGCGATCTCGCTCAGCCCGACCTCTACGCCGAGTGGGACGAGCCCACCACCATCGACGCGGTGGAAGCCGCCCTCAGCACCGTGGGCCAGGTCTTCCGCCTCGAGGCGGACGAGAGCTTTCCCGCGCGGCTCGCACTGATCCGACCCGACTTCGTCTTCAACATCGCCGAGGGCCTCTACGGTCCGAACCGCGAGGGCCACGTCCCCGCGATCTGCGAGTTCCTCGGCGTCCCCTGTCACGCGTCCGACCCGCTGACCCTCGGTCTCTCGCTCGACAAGCGGCGGGCCAAGGAGGTCCTCGCCTACCGCGGCGTCCCCACCGCGCCGTTCATGCTGGCGCGGAGCCCTGCGGACGCGCGGAAGTGCGACCTCCCCTTCCCGCTCTTCGTGAAGCCCTGCTTCGAGGGCTCGGGCAAGGGCGTGAGCGCGAAGAGCGTGTGCCGGAACCGCTCGCAGCTCGTGCGTCAGGTCTCCAAGCTCCTCGCCACCTACGCGGAGCCGGTCCTCATCGAGACCTACCTGCCCGGGCACGAGTTCACCGTCGCGGTGCTGGGGAACGGAAACGAAGCGCGCTGTCTACCCATCGTCGGCATGCGATTTGATACGCTGCCCGAGGGTGCACCCCCGATCTATGGCTATGAGGCGAAGTGGCTGTGGGACTCGCCGAGTCATCCTCTGGAGATCTTCGACTGCCCCGCTCGCATTCCCGAGGAGCAGGCCGGGCAGGTCCGGGCCGTCGCGCTGGCGGCCTACCACGCCCTGGAATGTCGCGACTGGTGCCGCATCGACGTGCGATGTGATGCGGACGGTCGCCCGATGGTCGTCGAGTTGAACCCGCTGCCGGGCATTTTGCCCGACCCGAGGGACAACAGTTGCTTCCCCAAGGCTGCAAGGGCCGCGGGGATGAGCTACGACGATCTCATCCGCACCGTCGCCGACATCGCCTGGCGGCGGATTAGCGGCCGTTCACTCCTGGCGGAGGTAGCCTGATGCGAGTTGCGATCTTGTACGACGCAGGCAGCGACGAGTGGAGCCCGCAGGACGTCGCGGCGGTGGTGGGAAACGTGCATGAGGTGCGCGATATCCTCCGCCGGCGGGGGCACGAGGTCGAGCTGCTGCCCGTCCGCCTGGGCGACTTCCGCTGGCTCAAACGGATCCGCCGGGCCGACCTGGTCTTCAACCTCTGCGAGGGGGTGAACGGCCACGCTCGGTTCGAGGACTACGTGGTCGGCACCCTGGAGCTGGCCGGCGTGCCGTTCACCGGATGCCGCCATTGGGCCATCACGGTCGCCCACCGGAAGCACGTCGCCAACACGCTCCTCGCCGCCACCGGCGTTCCGGTCCCGGCCTTCACCCTCGCCCAGGCCAACAAGGTGCCCTCCGACTTCCCGCTCCCGGCCATCGTGAAGCCGGCCGCGGAAGACGCCAGCGTGGGCATCGACAACGGGGCGGTGTGCACCTCCAAACGGGCCCTCAAGAAGCGGGTCGCGCTCATGCTGGAGCAGTTCGAGGAGGTGCTGGTCCAGGAGTACGTCCCCGGCCGGGAATTCAACGTCGGCTTCGTGGGCAAGCGGATGCTGCCGATCGCCGAGATCCGCTTCGACGGCATGCCCGAGGGCACCTGGCCCATCGTGGGCTACGCCGCGAAGTGGATCCCCGGTAGCCCCGAGGACGAAGGCACGCTCCCCATCTGCCCTGCCGAGGTACCCGAGGAGCTCGAAACCTCCATCACCAAGGTGGCGCGCGAGGCCTGGATGTACGTCTCCGGCGGCGAGGGCTACGGCCGGGTGGATCTCCGCGTCAACGGCGACGGGGTGCCGTATGTGCTCGAGGTGAATCCCTGCCCCGACCTCTCCAGCAACGCGGGCCTGGCCCGCATGGGGCGGGCGTTCGGCTGGAGCTACGACGACCTCGTGATGCACATCGTGGACGAGGCGCTCATGCGCTCCCAGAGCCACACCGCCGCCGAAGCCCTCGTCAGCGGGGTGTCGGCCGCGTGAGCGGTACGCTCACCGCGCCGGCCCTCCGCCATCTCGCCGCGGCCGATCGCCGCCGCATCGAGGAGATCACCCGTGCGGTCAGCGTCTTTCGGGACGACGAAGTACCCGTCGCCCTGGAGGTCTTCGATGGGGCGGTCGCGGGCTCTCCCGACTATGTCGCCCTGGGCGCCACGGTCGACGAGCGCCTCGTGGGGTGGATCTGCTGGGGACCGACTCCCTGCACCCTGGGCACCTACGATCTCTACTGGATGGCGGTGGACCCCGCGGCGCAGGCCGCCGGGATCGGCACCGCTCTCCTGCGGGCAATGGAAGGCCGGCTGGCCGGGTCTGCGCGGCTCATCGTCGTGGAGACGGCCGGGCGACCCGACTACCGGCCGACCCGCGCCTTCTACGAGGCCCGTGGCTATCGGAAGGCGTCCGTCATCCCCGATTTCTACGCCCCCGGCGACGATCAGGTCGTCTACGTGAAAGCGCTGGGCTAGGGCCTCCAATGGGGCCGGCGGCAAGCCGGCGCTTGCCACTGCCGTATCCCGCGCTACCTTCGCTCAGAGTTCCCTACCCGACCAGCACCCCCCGGGATCGCGCCGCATGACAGCCAGCGATCGCAGGCCGGCCGCCAGGATGGGACAGCCCCTTCCCTATCCTCCCCGCCGGGCGTACCTCGAACCCGACTGGAATCGCCTGCCCGGCTTCCAGGGGGTGAGCAGCGCCGACTGGGAGAGCGCTACCTGGCAGCGGCGCCACACCATCAAGAACATGCGCGAGCTGAAGGCCGCCCTGGGTGCCCTGCTCCCCGACGACCTGGCCGAGAGCATCTGCCAGGATCAGGAGCGCCGGGCGACGATGTCCATGCTGATCCCGCCGCAGATGGTCAATACCATGGACACGTCCGACCTGTGGGCGGACCCGGTGCGCCGCTACATGGCGCCGGCGCTGGCGGATCGCCGGACGGACTGGCCCAATCACCCCAGGTCCTCCCGCGACAGCCTGCACGAGGCCGACATGTGGGTGGTGGAGGGACTCACCCACCGCTATCCCACCAAGGTCCTCGCCGAGCTGCTCTCCACCTGTCCCCAGTATTGCGGGCATTGCACCCGGATGGATCTCGTCGGCAATGACGTGCCCCAGGTGGACAAACTCAAGTTCAGCGTGCCGCAGAAGGACCGGCACGCGCAGATCCTCGATTACCTCCGCCGCACCCCATCGGTGCGGGACGTGGTCGTGTCGGGCGGCGACATCGCCAACCTGCACATCACCCAGCTCGAGCCCTTTGTGGATGCGCTGCTGGACATCCCGAACATCCGGGACATCCGGCTCGCCTCCAAGGGGCTGATCGGTCTCCCGCAGCATTTCCTGCAGGACGACGTGCTGCGCGGCATGGAGCGGTTGGCGAAGAAGGCCTTCGAGCGGGGGGTCGATCTCGCGCTACACTGCCATGCCAACCACGCGGAGCAGATCACTCCGCTGGTCGGGCGGGCGGTGCACCGGCTGCTCGAGCTCGGCTTCCGCGATGTCCGCAATCAGGGCGTACTGCTGCGCGGGGTGAATGCCACCGCGAGCGAGCTGGTCGAGCTGTGCTTCATGATGCTAGACCATGCCAAGATCATGCCCTACTACTTCTACATGTGCGACATGATCCCGAACGCTGAGCACTGGCGCGTCGGCGTGTTCGAGGCGCAGCAGCTTCAGCACGACATCATGGGATACCTGCCGGGCTTCGCCACGCCGCGCCTGGTCTGCGACGTCCCATTCGTCGGCAAGCGTTGGGTCCACCAGGTCTCGGACTACGACCGCGAGCGCGGGATTTCCTACTGGACCAAGAACTACCGCACCCGGCTCGAGGAGGATGATCCGGAGGTCCTGTCTCGGACCTACGAGTACTACGATCCGATCTACCTGCTGCCCGAGTCCGGCCAGGCGTGGTGGCGCGCTCAGAGCACCGCGCCCACGGAGGGCCATGCGCGCACGGGAGCCTAGAATCTCACCCGCCTGGCAACCCGGGAGGCCCTCTCGATCTCCCGGAAGCAGATCACCAGGCCCGAGGTGCAAGAGCGCCTGATTCGCAGCCAATCGTGCGCTCCGCCGGGGCCGCCCAGAGGGTGGCCCCGGCTTGTTTCGGCCAGTTGCACGCACTTAGCCGCGTCGCGGCGGTTGGTACCGGAGTTGCGGGGATTCTCCTGCCCGTCGGTTCGGCGGACCGCAAAATCCCCTAGCAGAGAGGCAACAAATGCGCATCCCCGTGATGCACCGGCTTGCGCTGGTCCTGCTCGCGCTGGCGCTCATCGGCTGCAGCGACGACTCGGACATGGGCGAGGTCAGGCTCCAGCTCGCCAGCCTCGACGCGGCCCCCTCGAACGCGTCCGTGGAGGCCGGCCAGCTCGTGATCAACGCTGGGGACGACGAGATCGTGTTGGACCAGGTGGGGCTCGTGTTGCGGAAGGTTCGCCTGGAGGGTCCATCCACCGAGTCCTGCCCGGAGGAGGGCGAGGGTGATTCGGGCTGCGGCGAGCTCGAATTCGGGCCGGTGCTGTTCGAGCTTCCGCTCGAAGAAGGCGCCGAGGGGGTGCTGGATGCCCTGGTGCCGGTCGGGAGTTACACCGGCCTCAAGTTCCAGCTCCACCGGCCCACCAATGCCAACGAGGATGCCGACTTCGTCGCCGAGCACCCGGACTACGACGACGTCAGCATCCGGGTAGTCGGGACCTACAATGGCACGCCCTTCACCTTCGCGTCCGATCTCACCGAGGTGCAAAACCTGGACTTCGCGGGGCCGGTGGAGGTGAACGCCGAGGGTCCACTGCCTCTGACACTGCTGGTGGGGGTAGCCGACTGGTTCGCGAGTGAGGACGGGGGACTGGTGAATCCGGCAGATGCGAACGATGGCGGGCCGCTCGAGTCGGTGGTGGAACGGCAGATCCGGGAGAGCTTCCGCGCCTTTCGCGACGGCGACGAGGACGGATCGGCGGACTGATCGACAGCTTCAGCCGCCGCCCGTCCCGCGCTCCTTGGGCAGGGTCGACACCCGGGGCGGAGCCGCAGTCCACTCCCGAAGCAGGTTCGCCCAGCTGTAGGGATCGATCCGGACGTTTCCGATCCGTCGTGACACCACCGCCGTATTCGACGGCGCGTAGAGGAAGATCGCCGGCGCATCCGCGTTGAGGGTGTCCATCGCACCGCGGTACAGCTCCGCGGCTCGATCCGGGTCCGACTCGCCGCCCGCCGCGGCGAGCATCGAATCGAAGGCGCGGCTGGCGTACCGCCCATAGTTGATGGCCTCCCACCCCGACCGGCTCCACTGGTCCGCGAGACTGCGAGGCGACGGCTCGTCCAGCCACGCCCCGATATAGCTGTCGAAGCGGCCCTGCCCCAGGCGCTCCTGGAACACCGGGAAGTCCACCGTGGTCACCGTCACCGCCGCTCCCAGTTTGCGCCAGGCCTCCTGGAGCTGCACCGCC
>Ga0247825_10002707_pt1 | contig 11705 bp, 8 predicted proteins | sample 13C_Vanillin_Day_FD_194413 | JGI IMG/M metagenome (GOLD analysis project Ga0247825, IMG submission 194413) | Soil microbial communities from agricultural site in Penn Yan, New York, United States - 13C_Vanillin_Day48 | ecosystem: Environmental > Terrestrial > Soil > Agricultural land | place... | reverse complement strand
GGGGGGCCTGCCTTCCCGCTCCTGGATGTCCGAGGACTGAAGAAACACTTCGTGTCGTCCTCTGTCTTCCGGTGGAAGCAGAAAAATGTGCTTCGCGCGGTCGATGGCGTTGATTTCAAGCTCGAAGCCGGGAAGACCCTCGGCCTCGTTGGCGAGAGCGGCTGTGGCAAGACCACCACCGGCCGCATGCTCTTGCGCCTCGAGGAACCGACGGACGGCGCCATCATGATCGACGGCCAGGACATCCAGCAGCTCGGCGGCAAGCAGCTGAAGCTCTATCGCCGCCGTGTTCAGATGATCTTCCAGGACCCCTACATGTCCCTCGACCCGCGCCTGTCCATCCGCGACAGTGTCTCGGAGCCCATGGACGTGCAGAGCGTCGGCAGCAAGAAGGACCGTCGCGACCGCGTCTCGTGGCTGCTCGAACGGGTCGGTCTCAGCGCCGAGATGGGAAGCCGCCTGCCGTCCCAGCTCAGCGGCGGTCAGCGTCAACGTGTCGGTGTCGCCCGCGCCCTGGCCCTCAACCCCTCGATCATCGTGGCCGACGAGCCCACGTCCGCTCTCGATGTCTCCGTCCGTGCTCAGGTGATCAACCTGCTCAAGGACATCCAGACGGATATGAACTTGAGCTACGTTTTTATCTCCCACGACCTCTCTACCGTCCGTCACATTTCGGACGATATCGCCGTCATGTACCTGGGCAAGATCGTCGAGCGCGGCAAGGCGGAGGACCTCTTTGACCACCCGATGCACCCCTATACGCAGGCGCTGCTCTCCGCCGTGCCTCTGCCGGACCCCGTGAAGGAGGCGCAGAGGGAGGTGCAGCTGCTGGAGGGAGAGCTGCCCAGCCCTTCCAACCCACCGAGCGGTTGTCGCTTCCGTACGCGCTGTCCCCTGGCCATCGAGCAGTGTGCCGTCCAGGAACCCCTTCTGTCGGTCCGGGATGATGGCAGATACGTGGCCTGCCACCGCGTGTAGTCGCAGGGGAGACGCCAATGGCTCCAGGTTTGATGCCGTCCAGAGTACGAGTGGGCAACCTGCTGCTGGATCGAGACACGCGCGAGGTCTGGCTCAGCAACGAACCACTCTCACTCACATATCAGGAGTTCGAGGTGCTCTCGCTGCTCCTAACGCAGCAGAACACCGTCATGTCCCACGTCGCGATCTGCAGGGCGATCTGGGACAGCGCCGGCAGCCAGGAGGTCAAGCGCCTGGGAGTCGTCGTCTCCAACCTGCGCAAGAAGCTGGACCGCCTGTCTCCCTACCAGATTGAGACCGTGCGATCGCGGGGTTACGGCATCGTCCTGGGAGAATCATCTGGTATGACTACCGCCGACCCTGTTGGTATGCACGACTGGCACTCGCACAGCTACGCCCACGACTGGATCATGCGCCAGGCCGCTTCCGCCAAAGAGCGAGAGCGCACCCTCTACCTGCGCAAGCTCACCCACCTGCTGCCGTTCAGCCCCGACGACGAGATCCGCGTCCTCGACATTGGCGCCGGCTACGGGGCGCTGACCAAGGTGATCCTCGACACCTATCCCCATTCGACGGTCGTCGTCCACGACTACGCCGAGCCAATGCTCCTGGAGGCCCGTTCCTACCTCTCCGGGGCCAGCGACAGCGTCAGCTTCGTGCGCGGCGATCTTCTCGACGACGGCTGGGCGAAGGACATCGCCGGGGAGTTCGACGCCGTCGTCTCGTCCATCGCTATACATAACGTCCGTTATCCCGAGCGCATCCGCTCCCTTTACGGCGATGTCTTCGGCATGCTCGTGCCCGGCGGCTGCTTCCTCAACGTGGACTACGTCATGCCTTCGAGTGATTTCTCCATGCTCGCTCGCCGGCACGAGAAACTGATGGACGAGCGCTATCGCATCCGCCATGAAACCGGCCGCTGGGAATCCCTCTCCCGCATCGAAGCCGGCGCCACCATCGGCGCAGTCCAAGCTGCGGGTGATGCTGAATGCGTCCCCGCTTCCGTCGAGAATCACCTCCGATGGCTGAGGGAGGCTGGCTTCCGCGAAGCCGAATGCTTCTGGCACGATGGCCTGAGGGCCCTGATAGGCGCCCATAAGTGATAGCTGCTCGTCGCCCTCAGTGCGTTGAACCTCACCTGAACTGGTCAGTCGATGGTCAGAGGGCACGATGGCGTATGGCAATCGCCGTTACCGATCGTTCTTTGCCCTCGGACGCAGCCTTGCGCGAAGTGGTTTGGGGTGGGGCTTCGGTTGAGGGCCATCCAGCCTTGACTGCTTGTTTCACGTAGACGGCCTTTAGCTCAATCTACTGCTCGCGCGTTCGTCCATGTTTGACCGCTAGCATCCACCGAGGTTGCCGTCACCGTTGCCGTCATCCCGCCACAGAAAAGGACCTCGGAAGACGCCTTCGGGGCCTCGCGTAGAATCGAAATTGGTGCCGAAGGTGGGGGTCGAACCCACACGAGGTGTTAGCCTCAACGGATTGAGAGCGTAGCCGTTCGGCCATTGCCGTCCATTAACGTCCGCGCACGACTGGTTGATGGGCGTCTCTGTCCGCGTGCGGGCGCTGGTGTTCATTAACGTCTATGTGGGTTGCTGTCACGGAGCACCGCCTAAGCAATGCACTGGTGCCTTTGGCAGGTGCAAGGAGGCACGAAGCGCAGCGAGCCCCACTTTCCGCCGCATTCGTGCGGCGAGCTTGGATTAGACTGCAGATGTCTGCAAAATCTGTCTCCCGGAGGTGAAAGGAATGGTTCACTCTCAGGAGCTCGTCTACGTGGACAGCTCGGACATACTGGACGGCAAACTCGACAAGGTTAGGATGCTCATTCAAGAGTTGGTGGATTTCGTCGAAGCGAACGAGCCCACACTCCTTGCTTATCACATCTATGTCGACGAGAGCGGCAAGAGAATGAGTGTCTTCCAGGTCCATGCGGACTCGGCCTCGTTGGAGCGCCACATGGAAATCGGAATGCCGATTTTTCTGAAGTTCCAAGGGTCCATAGACCTTCGCCGTATCGATCTTTACGGCCAGCCCAGCCAGAGTCTGCGCGAAGTGCTCGATGCCAAGGCGGCGTCGCTGGGTAGCGGCGGAGACGTCGTCATCCATTCACGGGAGTCGGGTTTCAGCCGGTGGTACACCGGTATTCCTGGCTGACCAGAGGCCACTAACCTCTGTTGGATTCGGCAATTTTCTGCCAATTCCTCGTTCATCGTCCGCGATTGTACGTAAACGTCCGCCTGGGTTGCTGTCAAGGTTGCTGTCAAATGGCCACAGAAAAGGACCTCGAAAGACGCCTTCGAGGCCCTGCGTAGAATCGAAGTTGGTGCCGAAGGTGGGGGTCGAACCCACACGAGGTGTTAGCCTCAACGGTTTTTGAGAGCGTAGCACTCCGGTTACTGCCATGCATTGCCGTCCATGCACGACTGGCAGAGCAAGGTCAGCGTCTGCCGTCGGGCGCTAACGTCCGTGACTGTCTGTGTGGGTTGCTGTCACCGTTGCTGTCATTCAGCATCCTGGCGAATGGCCAAAGCTTGAGCGTCCTATTGACATCTCTGCGTCGACGAATCAATCATCGCCGCATCCTGCAAGAATCCAGTAAGTCCAGCTCCCGCGTTGTAAGCCGAGAACGGGATCGCCCAGATGTCCACAATTCGTTATCCAAGAATCTTTGCTGGGCCGGACGGCGAGTCCCATTTCGAGGATGTTGAAATCACACTGGTCCCCACAGACTTCGTACCAGGCCGGCCAGTTGTAGACCTTGCTCAAGGAATCGCCACCAGTGAGTTCGTATTCACACGCCTTGCCCCGGGCTGGGCAGGGTCGTGGCACCCGACTCCGCGCCGCCAGTTCTGCGTCACCTTCTCCGGCACCTTCCAGTTGACGACGAGTGATGGCGAAAGTCGTCGTTTCAGCGCCGGTGGCGTGTTTCTTCTGGACGACACCACTGGAAAGGGGCACGACACTCAGGTCCTAGGAACCGATGAATGGTGCGGAGTACTCGTCCCGCTTAACGACCCTGCTTAGCGACCACGAATGGACGGACGAGCGTAAGGTTCCCCGCCTTAGACGGAGGAAGCGTTCATGAACGAACAAGACTCCGGCGGCTGGGAGGTAGCTGACCAGGTCGTCGTGGTAACCGGTGGTGCGGGCGTCATTGGGCGGGCCATCTGCGAAACCTTCGGCCGCGCCGGAGCAGCCGTAGTTGTTGCTGACCTTGCCGAAGGTCCTCGACAGGCGGTAGCAGCCCGCATCCAGGAGGCTGGAGGACGAGCACTAGGCGTCTATCTCGATGTAGCGAACGCCGCGTCAGTCGAGGCTATGGTCGAGGCGACTGAGCACGAGTTGGGACCAATCGACCTCCTGATCAACAACGCGGGGTTGCTCGGCGCCATTGGCCCTATCTGGGAAGTCGATCCTGACGAGTGGTGGCGTGTGTGGGAAGTCAACGTTCGAGGTTCGATGCTGTGCTCACGGGCCGTGCTCCGCAGCATGGTCGCCCGGCGGAAGGGCCGCATCATCAACATGTCCAGCGGTAGCGTCCTGGGACCTAGCCATGCCTTTTCTGCTTACCCAGTATCCAAGACCGCGATCACTCGGTTGACCGAACATCTGGCGCTCGATGCCCGTGAATACGGGATTAGCGTCTTCGCAATTACACCTGGCCTCGTGGACACCCCGCTGGCCCGCCAGACCTATGAATCAGCAGCGGGCCTCAAGTGGACCTCGCAATACAAGCATGTCTATCAAGAGCGCCAGGTCCCGCCAGAGTTAGCCGCGGAACGATGTATCGAGCTTGCCAGTGGCCGTGCGGATGCATTGAGCGGCTGCTATATCCAGCTCGCCGACGACATCGACGAACTCGTTCGTCGCAGCGACCTGATCGCAGCAGAAGATCTGTACACCCTCAGGATTCGTGGCGAAACCGCAACTCCGATCACACCAAGAGTGGCCGATAAAGGGAGGCAGTAGTAGGGCCGGCAATTCGAGCGAACCAATCACCCAAACAATCGGGAAGAGCGAAGGACAAGGAGGCCGGCTCATGGCGGGACAGTTCGAGGGGAAGGTCGCCCTGGTGACCGGCGGCGGTTCAGGTATTGGCCGGGCGTCTGCACTTGCCTTCGCCCGAGAAGGTGCAAGGGTGGTGGTAGCTGATGTTCAACGTGAGGGGGGCGAGGAAACCGTCCGCCTCATTCAAACCCTCTCGGGTGGAGGAAACGCAGCAATCTTCGCTCCTGTGGACATCGCTGAGTCTTCGCAGGTCGAAGCAGTAATTGCCACGGCAGTTGCCACCTGGGGCCGATTGGACTTTGCCCACAACAACGCCGGCATCGAGGGTAGTGGCGCTCCAGCCCACCTCTACCCAGAGGACGACTGGAGACGCATCATCGGCGTTAACCTCATCGGAACGTGGCTGTGCATGAAATACGAGATCGATCAGATGCTTCAGAATGGTGGCGGAGCCATCGTGAACACAGCTTCTGTGGCCGGGCTCGTTGCTAGCCCTGCCTCCGGCTCTGCCTACACGGCGAGCAAGCACGGCATCTTGGGTCTGACCAAGAGCGCCGCCCTTGAATACGCCCAGAGCGGCATACGGATAAATGCGGTTTGCCCCGGAGTTATTCAGACTCCGCTGGTGGAGCGCCACATCGCAAGACACCCTGAGATAGAACAGAGTCTGCTGGCGGCTCAGCCGGGGGGAAGGATGGGAAGCGCCGATGAAGTCGCTGCCGCGGTCATCTGGCTCTGCTCGGATGCAGCGTCATTTGTGACTGGACATCCCATGGTGGTAGACGGCGGGTTTATCGCTAAGTAGTGGGCTCGGGTTCACGGCCTCGATGGCCTCAGCTGCGTCAGCCACCCTGCTTCCCTTCAATACCGACTAGCCGCGCTACCACAGCCCAGCTCTTGTCCTCCTGGCCCTCAAGCCTCCGTAAGTACGTCGTTGTCACCGCCAGGCTGCTGTGGTCTAGAAAGCTGGAGACCGCCTCGACCGTATCGCCGGCATCGCGCCGGAGTTTCGCGGCGCTGTGGCGGAAGATGTGTACACCGCCAAGTGGCAGGCCTGCCGCCTTCAGGTACTTGCGCAGGTTCGTGTAGAAAGTCCCGCTCGTGATCCCACGACCTGTCCTGAGGTCTGGCCAGAGCGAGTCGTCAGAGCTTCAGGGTAGCCTCGTGCCGCCCACGGCGCAGAATCGAAGTTGGTGCCGAAGGTGGGGGTCGAACCCACACGAGGTGTTAGCCTCAACGGTTTTTGAGACCGTCGCGTCTGCCTATTCCGCCACTCCGGCTCGCGGTGCTCATCTCTAGTCTAGAGGCGAAGCGGCCAGCCTCTCAAGCTTGTATCAGGTTCAGCGGCGGGTGTAACAGGGTTCTTATGACGAGCTTCTGGTAACATGTGCGAGTTGAACGCACTGCCAGGGGTACCCCGCCCGTGACACCCAACTCGAACAATGGCCGGCCTCCGGCCCCGCGAACATCCGCAAAACCGTTAAACGGCAACGGACGCGCTAAAGGCAGCGCCGACCAGGGCGACCTCTGGTCAGACGCGCCTGCGAAGCCCGTGGCGCCGCCGTCAACTGCGCCTGCGGCTATCGCTGAGTCGTCCGCTGCCGCGCCTCCGGCTCCTCCGATACCGGTCACGCTTCCGGTGGATGAGCCCGCCGCCGGGGCGATCGAGAAGATGGTGGCCGCCGAAGATGAGCCGGATGACCTCGATGCGCTCGACCTAGATTCGCTCGAGGACGATGACCTCGAACTGGATGATGCGGAAGAGCTTGAAGCCACCGATACCATCCTAACGCCGCCTCTGAACGGCCGCGGCACGCGAGCGTCACAGGCGGCGCACCCCGCCACGGAGCCCGAGGTCGATTCGCGGCCCAACCTGCTTGAAACCGTGCCTGCTGCGGCTCCCTTCGCCGAGCCGGATGTCTTCGAAGATGACTACGCCGACGAGGAGTACGAAGACGACTACGGCGAGGGCTACTACTACCGCCAGGACGACATGTCGCTCCTGCGCAATCCGTACGTTCTTGCCGGCCTCGCCGTCGCGATGGCGATCATTCTTGCCGTCGCCGTCGTGTTCTTGTTCGGGCGCGGTGGAAACAACGGAGGCGGCAACAACGGTGTCTCCGTCCAGACACCGACAGTTCCAGCCGGCAACAATGGCGGTGCGGTCCCCGGCGGTCTCGGTGTAAAGTCGATCGCCACTGCCACTGTGCGCGAAGGCCCCAGCCTCGACTACCTCGAGTTGGGTCTCCTGCGCGCGAACCAGGACGTGCAGGTCGTCGGCCGCAACCAGGACAGTTCGTGGTATCAGATCGTCTACCCGCGCGACTCGCAGCTGCGAGGTTGGGTGCCGAAGTCTGCCCTGAGTGTCCCCGAGGCCGCCGCGGCCGGGCTGGTTGTGGTCACGGTGACGCCAATCGACCGTCCGACCGTGACCGTTCCGACGGCAACGCCGCGTCCCGCTGAGCCGTCCGCGACGCCAGACGCGACGGAAGCGCCGAACCAGCGCGCCGACATCGGCGTCGTCATCGCGTCCGACTGTGCGCCGAACGCCATTATCTCGCTGCAGATCACCAACCCCGGCAGCGTGCCAATCAGCCATAGCGTCCAGGTCATCGTTTCTAACGACGGGAGCGTCGAGTACGACCGCGTGTTTGAGGCCACAATCGCGCCGGGCCAGGCTGCGGCACTCAACACGGGCGTCCGCGCCGAAGCGCCTTCGATGACCGCCACCGTCATTCTCCAGGGACTGCAGGATGTTAACGCCGCCAACAACGTCGCCAGTTGCGCCGTGTCCGGTGGTAGCCCCGGCGGCGGCAACAATAGCGGTGGCGGCACCAACGTCCCGCCGCCTGTCGCCACGCCAAGGAACTAGTCCCGTGTCAGGCGTCGAGATCGATTCCCTGCGTCGCGACCTCCAGGTAGGACGCGAACGTCTCTTCGCCGTGGTAGCAGGCGTGACCGAAGAGCAGTTCAAGCGCCGTCCGCCCGCGGATGCCGGCGCTGCCGGTCCGGTCTGGTGCATCGCCGAGGTCCTCGCGCATCTCCTGCAGCAGGAGCGCCTGCGCGCGGAACGAATCGCCCTTGCGCTGGAGAAGGATGGCGCTGAGGTTGTCCCCACAACGGAGGAGGAGCATTACGAGGCGGCCCGGGCCGGCAGAGCATCGCCGGTACCGCAACTGATACACGGCCTGCTGGCGTCGCGGCGGGAGATCGAGCGGCTGCTCGATGTGGCCGCCGGCATCGAGGGTGGCCTCCAACGCACAATCGCCCATCCAGTCCTGGGTCGCCCGAATGTGGGATGGATGTTGCGCGAAAAGGTGATCGCGCACGAAGAAGAGCACGCGCAGCAGATCGAGGCGATCAAAGTTGCACTCGCCGAAGCGAAAACAGCAGCGGGGTGACGAACACCTATTGACGAACGTGCCTTACGGGGTGCTATTTCAGTGGTACACGACAGTACGGCGATTGGCGTCGCCGTCGGGCCTTTCGCGATCCTCTAGCTGCGGTTTTAACCCGCAGACGCGGCAGGCTCAGGATGAGCCCTTCGACAGGCTCAGGACATGCGGGGTAGTGTGGGCGCGGTAGACGACGTCAAGCAGCGCACCGATATCGTCGACCTGGTCGGCAGCTTCGTCACGCTCCAGAAGGCGGGCCGCTACTTCAAGGCTAACTGCCCCTTCCACACCGAGAAGACGCCGTCTTTCTACGTCTATCCCGAGCGCCAGAGCTGGCACTGCTACGGCGCCTGCGCAACCGGCGGCGACGCCATCGCCTTCCTCCAGCGCAAGGAGAACCTCGATTTCGGCAGTGCCCTGAGGCAACTCGCCGAAAAGGCCGGTGTCGAGCTGACGAACGACGGGCCCAGCCGGCAGGCGATGAAGACGCTGCAGGACGCCAACGAGGCGGCGGCGCTGTTCTTCCACAGCCAGCTGCAGACGTCGGAGCGTGGGCGCGGCTATGTCGAAGAGCGCGGCCTCGACGCGAAGACTGTCAGCGACTTCCAGATCGGCTATGCCCCGCCCGGCTGGGATACGCTGCGCAATCACCTCACCAGTCGCGGTTACAGCGTCGAGCAACTCGTCGAGGTCGGGCTCCTCGTCGAAGGAGATCGCAGTCCCTACGACCGCTTCCGTGACCGTCTGATCATCCCGATTCGCGATGACCGCGGCCGCGTCGCCGGTTTCGGAGGGCGCGAGTTGCCTGGGGGCGAAAGCTCGCAGGGCGGCGCGAAGTACGTGAACACGCCCCAGACCTCGCTGTTCGACAAGAGCAGCCTCCTTTACGGCCTCGACCGCGCAAAGGATGAGGTGCGGCGACTCGGCACCGTTGTCATAGTCGAGGGCTACATGGACGTCATCGCGGCGCATCAGCACGGTCACCGCAATGTCGTCGCCTCGATGGGCACGGCCCTGACCGAGCGCCAGGCCGCGCTGCTCCAGCGCTTCGCCGAGCGCGTGGTCCTCGCCATGGACGCGGACGAGGCCGGCAAGGCGGCGAACCTGCGCGCCATCCAGGTCGTGGCCGCCGCGGAGCGCCCGACGCGCGCTTCCGGCCGCCCCAAATCACTCGACATAAGAGTTTTGGCGCTGCCCAAGGGCAAGGATCCGGATGAGCTGATCCGCAGCAGCGAAGCTGACGCCTGGCCGCAGGCTGTCGAGTCGGCGCGACCGGTTGTCGATCACCTCATCGCGGTGGTGAGCGCGGGGCTCGACCTGGCTGAGCCGCGCGACCGTTCGACTCTCGTCGCCGAGGTGCTACCCGCAATTGGCGACGTCCTCGATCCCGTGCTGCGCGCCCACTATCTGCAGCGTCTGAGCAGGCTTGCGCGTGTCGGCGAGGAAGCCTTGCGTCTGGAGTTGCCACGCCGCAACCGGCAGCGCACGACCGCCGTGCCTGCTCCGGAGGCCGGCGGGGCAGCGGTGAGGGCGGCTCGTCCGGCTGCGACGGCCTCGAAGGAGGCTTTTGCGCTGGCGTTGCTGTACAACGTGCCCTCTCTGCGGGAGAAGGGGGAGGAGATCAGCGAGTTTCTCTTCGCAATGAGTGAGAATCGGGAGCTATTTCGTCGTTGGCGAGACGAGCAATTGGTGCTTGAAGACGAGGGGGCATTGTACGAGCACTATCAAAATGTAATAGCGACACGAATTCCCATGAATGAAACAGACGAGCTTGAGCGCGCGTTTTTAGATTGTGTGGAGAGGCTGCACAGAGTTACAATTATGGCGGTCAAGGAGGCCAGCGCCCTGGCCCTTGCCGAAGGAGAGGCAGGGGTTCGGCCGGGGCAGGTTGCATCCATCGCCCGAGCACGGATGGGAGCAGGCAGCACAGAGGAGTCAGAATCGGACCAAGAGGCATCCGCTGTTGCGTCCCAACTCCTGGAAGACATGGAAGCCGGCCTGCGCTTCCACCGGCGCTTGATCGAGGGTTATCGCCCCGACCATCCAGGCTCACAGAACGGCTGATTTGGCCGAAGGGGGGTCGTCAATGACGACTGCCCCTAGTTTCGTCTCTACGGGGGAGAAAGCAGGTTAGCATGACCAATCGCATGTCAATCGACGGCGTCAGCGACGGCGAGTCGGGCGAAATGCTAACTACTAGCGCTGTCGGCGAAGACGCATTCCGTCGCGTCGCCGATATGATCGAGAGTAGAACTCGCGACCTGGGTTCGGACATCTGGTCCGAGCCCGACATCAAGCAGACCGAAGAAGCCGAGGAAGAGCGCGAAGCGACTCAGTCGAGCGTGCCCCTGGAAGACCAGGAGGGCATCGACGACCCGGTACGCATGTACCTGCGCGAAATCGGCAAGGTATTCCTCCTTTCTGCCGCGGACGAGAAGCACCTCGCGCGCCAGATGGAGGAAGGTCAGCACATCGAGCAGATCGAGGACGCCTGGCGTGATGAGAAGGGCAGCGAGCCCAAGGCGGCCGAAGTCGCCCTCATGCTGTTCCAGCAGATGAGCGTCCTCGAGCCTGTGCTCAACGTAGCGGTAAAGCATCTCAATTTGCCCAAGAAGGCGACCATCGCCGAGCGCGTTGGCGACCCTTCGTTGCGTTCCCTGTTGGACGGCGAGATGAACCCTGAGTTCCTTGAAGCCGTCGCCAAGGCCCGCAAGATGGAGCCCGAGGACGCTGCCCGCTCGATAGTCCAGCTGTCGATCGTGACGCACATCCTCAACCCGGACATTGTCGGCGCTATGTCGGACGCCGCCGGTGACGAGTCGCTGCTGCCGCCGAAGTTCGAAGCGGCGGCCCAGCTCGCTCCGGCCGAGGGTAAGCTGCACGACTACTTCGCCAAGCTGAAGCGCGATGGCCTCGCCGCCGAGCGCCGTCTTACGGAGGCCAACCTCCGCCTGGTGGTCAGCGTGGCGAAGAAGTACATCGGCCGCGGCATGTCGCTCCTGGACCTGATCCAGGAAGGCAACATCGGTCTCATTCGCGCCGTCGAGAAGTTCGACTACCGCAAGGGCTTCAAGTTCTCGACCTACGCGACGTGGTGGATTCGCCAGGCGATCACGCGCGCGATCGCCGACCAGGCCCGCACGATCCGAATCCCTGTGCACATGGTCGAGACGATCAACAAGCTCGTCCGCGTCAGCCGCCGCCTCGTCCAGGAGTACGGCCGCGAGCCGACCTCCGAGGAGATCGGCCGGGGCATGGAGATCGCGCCGGAGAAGGTGCGCGAGATCATGAAGGTCTCGCAGGAGCCGGTATCCCTGG
>Ga0247825_10002706_pt1 | contig 11705 bp, 11 predicted proteins | sample 13C_Vanillin_Day_FD_194413 | JGI IMG/M metagenome (GOLD analysis project Ga0247825, IMG submission 194413) | Soil microbial communities from agricultural site in Penn Yan, New York, United States - 13C_Vanillin_Day48 | ecosystem: Environmental > Terrestrial > Soil > Agricultural land | place... | reverse complement strand
AAGGTCGTCGTCGAATCCGACGAGGACCTCAAGCTCGGCGAGGGCCTCGTCGCCGGTATCGACCCGGCGCAGGGTGTGCGGCATGGTGCGGGCGGTATCGGCGATGATGAACGCGTCTCGGGCGTCTGTTTTCGCCTGTCCGGGGTACAGGTCGGCGATGCGGCGCATCGCCAGTCCGGGCAGGTAGCCGACCTCGTGGCCGCCTACGCGGGCCACGGTGACCGGCAGGGCGCCGATCGTATTGGGTTGGTCGACGACCACCAGCACCGATCCGTGGCTGGCCAGGCGGTCGAAGACCGCCCGCAGCTTCGCTTCGTCGTTCGGCAACGCCTTGTCGTAGATCTTCTTTCCGGCGGCGGTCAGTCCGACGGCGTGGTGTTCGCCTTTGCCGACGTCGATGCCGCAGTACACCGCATAGTTCGAGTCCATTCAGGGGTCGTCCCTTGTGTCTCGGTCGGCCGGTCGCCGATCCGGCATCGACGCCCGGCACCCACGTTACAAAGAGACCTACCCAATTTCGGTTGGCCGTGTCCCTATCAGCGGTCCGTCGACGCCACCACACCCGGCGACACCACCCCCCGGATCATGCGAGAGACAGGGGCAAGGAGTCATACCGGGTCTGGCGACCGTAGCCCTTCTGTGAAGGACCGTGAATAAGGTAACGGGGATGCTCACCAGAACGTATCCGAGTCTACGGATCGCCACCGACAGGAAATCGGGCGGCCGGGATTTTTCAGTCAGTCAAACTTGAGTGGAGTAAACCACCGGTCGGCCTGTGGTTGCGCACCGGAGCAGGGCGGGATCCGCACCGTCTCCCCGCTTGAGGCTGGTGGTAGGACGTTATTTCAACGTGCAGTTTTCGCAGACCAAGCGCGTCTCAGGCATGGACCGGCCACAGATGAGCAGTGAGACCTTCCCCCAAGTGAAGGGCGAGCGTCCTAACGGGCAAACTCACCGCCCGTTCGGATCTGTGAAGGTCAGCCCACGGCGGGCGGCTCAACTTGCCTGCGAAGAATTTTGCCGGTCGGTCCTTTCGGGAGGCTGGGGACAAACCAAATCTGCCGGGGGTACTTGTACTCGGCGAGCCTGGCGCGAACAAACTCGATTATCTCAGACGGCTCGACGTGCGCTCCGCGTTTGAGCGATACGGCAGCTCCGATTTGCTCCCCGAGATGGGTGTGTTTGATACCTACAACAGCTGCCTCGGCAACAGCTGGATGCTCGTACAGAACCTCTTCCACTTCGCGTGGGTACACGTTGTAACCACCCCGAATGATGATGTCCTTTTTCCGGTCAACGATGCTGTAGTAGCCATCGCTATCTCGTGTGGCGATGTCTCCTGTGCGGAACCAGCCGTCGCTTATGGCCTCCGCGGTGGCCGCCGGACGAGCCCAGTATCCCTTCATCACGTTCTCGCCGCGAATTTGGATTTCTCCGGCCTCATCACATCCGACAATTTCGTTGTCGCCGTCGTCGACTAGTCGCAGCGTGCATCCGCGCACGGGAATCCCGATCGTGCCGGCTTTGCGTGGGTGTCCGGGCTGGTTGAAACAAGCGATGGGTGCGGTTTCAGAAAGTCCGTACCCCTCGTAAATCTCGCATTCGAATGTTTGTTCGAATGCCTTGAGAACCTCGACAGGCATCGGCGCCCCCCCTACGATGCAGCAGCGAAGATGGGATAGCTCGACGGAGTCGGCGTCGGGAGAGTTGAGCATCGCGGAGTACATGGTGGGGACCCCTTCGAGAACTGTAACCTCATCTCGAACCAGAACACGCAGGGCTGATTCCGCGTCAAACTTGGGGATCAGAGTCAGGAGCGCTCCTGACTTCACCGCGGCATTCAGCCCACAGGTTAGGCCGAACACGTGGAACAGTGGCAGGCACCCCAAGATGACATCACTGGACCCGGTCTGAATCAGAGTCTCAGCAGTCGTCGAAGCATTGGTCGACATATTCTCGTGGGTGAGTTCCGCTCCCTTAGGACTCCCCGTCGTCCCAGAGGTATAGAGAAGAACTGCGGTGTCGTCACGGCTACGCTCCACAGGTTCATCGATCGGGTTCCCAGTCAGATCAGCGTCGCTCGGACCACGGTCGTCGACCAACAGCGCGGGAATCTTCTTCGCTAGTGCGGCTTTCGCAACCAGATCCCCGCGAGACCGCGAGCCATAGATGAGAGCCATCCCAGAATCGTCCAAGTAATATGTGATCTCACGCTCCTTGAGCATGGGGTTGATCGGAACTGCGACGGCGCCTGCCATCAGAATCCCGTAGAAGATGACCGGAAACGCAGGGACGTTCGGCAGTACGATGCCGACCCGATCGCCGGATCGAATACCTCGCGAATGCAGGTCGCCCGCCACTGCCGCAGCGGCACGATGGAACTCTGCATAATCCAAGGTGGTTTCATCAAGCCGGATCGCGGGTCGATCGCCCAGTAGCCGAGCAGTCTCGACAAGATTGTTCGCAAGATTTGATGACATCGAAACGACTTCTCCTGGGTTGGCGTGGCGTCAGGAGGGCTACGGATGCGCCAGCGCTTCGGGAAGTGAAAGAGCGTCGCGCAAGTGAGCGTACCGACCTGAATTACGAGTTACTACGCGAGCGGGTCTCGCCAGCGTGCCGATGAACGTTGCCCGTCGTGGTTCACATACGTACAATAGACGATGTGTCGAGTATAATCAACGTACAGTCGAGGCACTTCGCCAGTTGCTTGCCTACGCAATGAGGACGAGGGCTGACTTGACGCTGCGCCGTTGATGGTTGACGCTCGCGCGAGCCGAGGACTTTGCACGGAAAGCACATGGATTGTCGAGTCGTGAAATGGGCGCCGAGTCACCAATTCCGCCCCAGTCTTTGACTATCAACATGACCATTAAATCGGTATCTGTATTCCAACTTGGTCAAGACCGAACTGGGAATTTGCCCCCGATAGTTCTACCGAACTGCCGTGCAATCCGAGAGACCATCTCGGGCGATGCAGCATGGCAAATCGTGGACGGACACCGCACCCCCGGCTACATATGCAGGTTGAACTAGCCTACTCTGTAGGCATGGCGACTTCGTTCTCAAACGGTCTCAACGGATCCGAACCCCGGACTGGTAGGCGCAATCTCAAGGGCGACAGGCGCGAGCAAGCAATCCTCGAGGGCGCATATGAGATTCTGCGCACCGAGCCGTTACGGAACGTTTCGATTGATGACCTTGCCAAGCGAGCGGGTTTGTCGCGTTCATCCTTCTATTTTTATTTCGAATCTAAATGGCAGGTTCTTTCGGCGCTTCTATCGAGTGTGACGGCCGATGTGTTCACTGCATCAGCAATGATCTTCGAGCGACCTCCCGGGATTTCTCCGGAGGCTGCCATCGAGCATGCAGTATCGGAGGTCATGGTCGTGTGGGAGCGGCATGGACACGTCCTGCGCGAGGTCGGTGATGCAGCGGCGGCCGAACCCACTTTGGGGGCCCAGTGGGACAAAATACTGGGTCGTTTTGTCGATGCGGCGGCCGCTGCGATCGAGCGCGACAGAGTTGCGGGTGTGGCTCTTGATGGACCACCGGCTCGTTCACTGGCGGCAGCGCTCATTTGGATGGGCGAACGGAACCTGGGACTTATGAGCATGCGAAGCGAGAATGCAATTCGCACCGAAGACATGGTGGAGACGGTCACCACAGTGTGGCTTAGAACGGTATTCGGTTTGGAATGGAGAGGCCGCTCGAAGAGCGATTAGTTCGGGTCGTTCAGAGCAATCGCAGCGAACTGGTTAAAAAAACCGGTTCGCTGCGATCGATTTGTTCTATTCAGCTTTGTCGCGCATGGAAAATGCGGACTTCAGGAAGTGGGTTCTCTTCCAGTCGAAGATAGGTCGAGTTGTTACTGTGGTTGATCGGCGGCCATCTTTGCCATGTTCAGTCCCGGCATCAGCATATGGCCACCGTCAACGTGCATCTCGAGTCCGGTTGTCCAACGAGACTCGTCGGACGCAAGCCACAGCACCGCTTCGCTCATGGCAAGTGGTGGCAGCAACCCGACATCGCGAAGGGCAGACCAGTACTTCGCGCCTTCGAGGTCTTCTTTCACGCCCTGACCGGGGCCTTTACCTGCACAGAGATCATATCCACCCTGCCAGTCGAGGGCTGGAGTATCAGTCGGCCCCGGGAGCAAGATATTGACTCGAATTCCGTACTGACCAAACTCGAGCGCAGCGCTTTTCGCCAGCCCTATTACGCCGTGCTTCGACGCGACATAGTGGGCGTAATGGGGTGACCCTTCCACGCCGTTGCCGGAAGAGGTCACGATGATCGAGCCGCCGCCCCGTTCCGTGATCGCCGGCGACACTGCCTTCAAGGTGCGCCACACCCCGGTGATATTGACGTCTAGAACAGCGGTGAATTCGTCTTCAGGGATGTCGTGGAACGGGTGTACGGTCCAGATCCCGGCGTTGGCGACCGCAACGTCCAGACCACCGAATGCCTTTACGCCGTCAGCAACCAGTTTGTCGAGCGACGACTGCTTCCGGACATCTCCCTCGTGTGCAATGATTCGTCGTCCCAGTGCTTCGACCTCTTTGACGGTGATCTGGAGGTCATCAGATGATCCGGTCGGATACGGGAGTCCGGTGTCCGGCGGACAGTCGATGGCGAGGATATTGGCGCCCTCCTCAGCGAGCCGGATTGCGTGTGCCCGTCCCATTCCACGTGCCGCACCTGTTACCAGGGCGACCTTTCCGTCCATGCGTCCCATTGGTCTCTCCTCTTGTGAGTGTGCATCGGATTGGTTGTGCCTCCCGGTGATCGGCGTACCGGGTACCGGGTGACCACTTGTGTTCGTTGACTTGCCTAATGGCGGTGCAGTTCTGGCCCCGGTTTCTCCCCCACATTCACAAATGGTGGAGGCCGTCGGGAGGCAACGTTCGCAGCGCTACGGTGTGCTTTCCGTCGGGGTGATGAGCTGTAGCAGTATGTCGATTCCAGGTGGCTCGGTCCATACATGCTCTGAGTCGGCGATGATGAAAGGAGCTCCGATCGGGTCCGGTCGTCCGGGCCCGCGGATCGTGCATCCAGCGAGATCGAGTTCGCTCGTGTTTCCGTCGAACCGCAACGCGATGTGGTCGAGCTTTGCCGAGGCTCCGCCCAGCGCGAGATCGAGAACGTCCGGATCGTCGATGGTGTAGAGCTCGACATTGGCCGACGCTATCGCGAGAAACGTCGCGCGGATGGCGAGAGAGGGTGCCTGGAAAGTGTGCGCGATGCTGACGTTGAATCTGCTCTGCCAATGTGTGGTGGCCAACTCGAGATCGCGGACGAGTATCCCCACATGATCCAGCCGCGGAGTGCTGTCTTTTCGAGCATCGTCGGAAGGCGAGGATGGGGAGAGATCGATCATCGTCATTGGTGCCTCGCGGCGACGAAATGAGGGGACACGCCCGTTCGGGGTTCAGTCCAACGTTGGGTGACGACCTTGGACTTGGTGTAGAAGCGATATGCATCGTAGTTGAGCCCGTCATCGCCGAACCGCGAGTCGCCCCAACCTCCGAATCCGAACCAAGAGATCGGAACTGGAATGGGAACGTTGATCCCGACGCTTCCGGCCTGGACGCTGTGAACGAATCGGCGACCGGCCACTCCACTTGCGGTGAAGATGGTCGCACCATTGCCATATGGGCTGGCGTTCACGATGCGCAGTGCTTCGTCGAGATCATCGACGCGGACCACACTCAGGATCGGTCCGAACACCTCGTTCTGATAGAGATCGCTGTCGACGCTTACGTTGTCGACCAAGCTGGGGCCGATAAAATAGCCGGCGTCGGACGCTATGGTGACACGGCCGTCTACAACGACTTTTGCGCCTTGGCTAGGTGCCGCCTCCAACGCACCTCTGACTCGTTCGATGGCGACCTCTGAGATGAGTGGCCCCATGTCGGTGCCTTCGGCGTTCCCCGGTCCGGTACGGAAGGCGGTGGCCCGCTCCGCGGTCTTGGCAACTAGCTCGTCCGCGATTTCCCCGACCGCTACCGCGATGGGCACGGCCATGCATCGCTGACCGGCGGCGCCGTATGCGGCCGACGCCAGTGCGTCCGCTGCTGCGTCCAGGTCGGCGTCAGGCATGACGACCATATGGTTGTTCGCTCCACCCAGTGCCTGCACCTTCTTGCCGGCAGCGGCGGAACGGCTGTAGATCTCACGCGCAACCGGGGTGGAGCCCACAAAGGAAATGGCAGCGACGTCCGGGTGGTCGATCAGCGCGTTCACCGTGTCAACGCCACCGTGCACGACGTTGAAGACACCGTCGGGTAGCTCGGCTTCGGCGAGCAGTTGCGCCAGCCGCACCGAGGCGGATGGCACTCTCTCGCTTGGTTTGAGCACGAACGAGTTACCGCAGGCGATCGCGGCCGCGAACATTGACACCGGCACCATGATGGGGAAGTTGAATGGGGTGATACCAGCACACACTCCGAGTGGCTGGCGGAACGAGTATGTGTCAACTCCCCTGGAGACCTGTTCTGCGTACTCACCTTTGAGGTGCTGCACGACGGAGATCGCAACTTCGACAGCTTCCACAGAACGGGCGACCTCCCCTCTCGCGTCTGCGAGGGTTTTCCCCTGCTCCGAGGTGATGATCGATGCAAGCTCGTCACTGTGCTCGAGCATCAGGGCGCGGAAGCGGTGGAGAGTGGTCGCGCGGACGGGGGCCGGGGTCGAAGCCCAGGCCCCCGCAGCGCTTCGGGCGCTGGTTACAGCCGTGTCGACGACAGCAGCGTCGCCCAGCTCAACAAGCCTCAGTACGTGACCCGTGGCTGGATCGACAACCTCCGACCTCCGCCCGTTCGTCGAGCTGGAGGAGGTGCCAGCGATCCAGTGCGGCACCGTTGCAAGATGGACATCGTTTGTAATCACAGAAACTCCATAGTCACGAAGAGGCGAGTTGATGTTGTGGGCCGCTTAAGCTTTGGCGTCCCGGGGGTGCGGCAACTCGGGGAACATCTCCAAGCCATAGTTCGTCTTGAGATTCTCCACCTCTGCGGCTAGCTGCTCCGGAGTGCGCAATTCGCGATCGCGCGCTTCGTAGAAGTACTTGTCGATGCCGCCGCCGGGCTCGAATCCGCTGCTGTCGGGGCCCGGAACGAAGATCACGAGGATCCTCGCCTCTTCTCCGACTACCTCGTAGGTATGCCGCTGATCCTTGCGCCCCCAGACGAATTGACCCGCGCCGGCATTGTAGGACCCGGCTTCGGTGTGGATCTTGATTTCACCGTCCATCACGAAGAAGCCTTCCTCTTCGCGGTGATGGATGTGCCAGACCGGCTCGGTTCCGCGAACCCAGTTGGTCTCGATGATGATCAGCTGGCCATTGGTGCTTTCACCGGTCGCATGAATCCAGAAATCTACACCGGTCATGAAGTCGCCGGTCATGTTGAAATGCACATCGCTGCGGTGGGAGACGTAGCTCTCCCCGTCTCGGTTTGTCGTCGGCTGAATCTGGTCGACATCGGACTTCGTGACCATGAGGGCCCCTTTTTCGTTGCTTGCCGTGGTGATGAGTGACGTCACGGCTCGGACATTTTTGAGACTAGACTCACAGTCGATAAGAGTCAACACTCTGTCGGATTTCGACAAATCTGCAGTTCAAAGGGATAATCCGGGTGCAGGCCGACGCGCGGCCAGGCCACTGGTCCGCGCATAATCGACACAACGTTGACGAGGACCAACACTAAGTGCAAAGTTGGAACACCGACGTGCGACCCGACTAGTCGACGGTCGTACGCCCCTGACAGCAGCAATGGAGGAGACGACTGGTGAGTCCGCTACGAAAGCGCATAGGTGCCGCGACGAAGATCCGTGCAGGCCATTCATGAGCGATCTGCACCCTCAGGTACTCGAGTTGCTGGCGTCCCTGTCAACGAATCCACCGGCGCAGCCGTGGGAAGTGTCCATCACCGCGTACAGGGCGGTCGGCGAGAAATTGATCGGGTTGGCAGGTGATCTCAATCCACATTGCGACGTGAGGGACTTAGAGATTCCCCTTCGCGGGAGGGTCCTCAATGCCCGGAGTTACTCTCCCAAAGGCACAACCGGGGCAGCGCCGTGTGTCGTGTACTTCCACGGTGGCGGTTTCGTCAGGGGCAGCCTGGACTCTCATGACCGACTGTGTCGCGAGTTGAGCGTCCAGGGCGCTCTCCGCGTGATCTCGGTGGCGTACCGCCTTGCGCCCGAAAATACCTATCCGAGCGCTCACGCCGATGCGATCGAGTCGTTTTGCTGGGTGGCCGATCGTTCTGATGAACTGAGAATTGACGGCGAAGCACTGGCGGTTGCTGGAGACTCCTCTGGGGGGATGCTCGCAGCGGCGACCGCAGCGACTCTCAACGCACGTACAGACGGTGCGTCGGTCAAGGCGCAGGGACTTCTGTGCCCGGTGCTAGATCTGACCTTGAGTAGTGACTCTGTAAACAGATACGGATCGGCGCCTCTTCTTTCGCGTGCCGCACTCGAATGGTGTATCGATCAATACGTGCCCAACGTGTGGCTTCGAAAGTCACCGGAAGTCTCGCCGTTGTTCAGTATGAATCTGAACAACGCCCCGCCTGCGCTCATCATCAACGCAGAGATCGATCCAGTGTCAGATGATGCCAGTCGATACGCGTCTGAACTGCAAGCTTCGGGCGTCGCAGTCATCCAACACGAGTATGCGGGCATGCCGCATAGCTTCTTTCTACTCGCCGGCGTGGTGGACGAGGGAGAGCGTGCTATCACTGGCTTCGCGGAAGGGTTGTCTAGATTGCTGCGCTAGGTGATCTGGGTCGAGCAACTCGCTACGTCGTCATCACTCATCACATCGGCCCGGTTTCGCCATCACATCGGCCCGGTTTCGCTCAGAGCTGCGTGGCTTCATTTTGGCGGTCGATGCCACGCTTTCCAACTTCCCAACTTCACACGAAAGCGGGCTTCGCACGAAAGCGGCGGGCCGCACATCACAATTTCATGCGATGTGCGGCCCGCCGACTGTATTCCCGTTCCTCCTACTGCAGGGCTACGCGGAAGACCTGAAACTCGATGACGGGTCCTGGTGTAATTCGCCCTTGTCCCACGAAGATGGTCTGATTGACCCAGCCGTACCTATCGTCCCCGCACTCGAGGCGCGGAGTAGTGACAAAGTAGTGGTCGCCAAAGTTCGTGCTCGATTCCCCGCCGGTCAATGCGGCTGCGGCAGCTTCGGTCACCTCGACCAGGCCCTGGTAGCTCATGTAGATGACGGCACCGTCGTCGGTATGGAACTGAGCGCGCACATCCAGGCGCCCGAATCCGTCATCTCCAGCCAGAAGCCAGTCACCGCCGCCGATGGCTGCTGTACCGCTCAGTCGATCACCCTTTACAGTGCCGCCGGTAACGGGGAGGACCTGCCGCATTCCGTATGGTCCAGGACCGACGACCTGCGGCGCAGCGAGTTCTGCGGTGTACGAAAATTCCGGGATGAGCTTCACTTGCTTACCTCCAGGCCTGCGGCTGCCATCACCTGGGACATACCCTCGGCAATGACTTCGACGCCGAAGGCTTGTTCGACGATATTTGGATCGAAGTACTCGCGAATCAAGACCACCTTGCCGCCTCTGATTCGCATGTGCGTGCAATAGGTGTTCGCGTACACGTGTCCGTTCTGCGTTACGGTCGCCTCGCCGTGTAGCTCGAGCACGAACAGCTCGGGATCAGTCGTGTCGTGCACAACCAACGAGTCGATCTTCAGGTCGGGCACGGACTTGAAGAACCAGTCGATGAAGTGGCCGATGAGTTGGCGGCCGGGGACGGTTTTCGCAAGCGGCTCAGGGGCGAACGGCATCTCCCAAACAGCATCTTCGGCGAACCAGTCTTTCCAAGCCTCCAGCGCTTTCCCGGTCGGCGGCCCGCTGTCGAGGTCGCCCCAAAAACCATCCACTACCTTGCGATTTTCTGCTTGCGTACTCACAGTCGCCTCCTTGGTGGGCTCTGGCGACGACTGATGCGCCAGCCGCCGTAGCCTCAAAGAATGCCCGTCCTGTCGGTTATAGTCAACAGTGTGTCGACAAGATTCTGCGACAGGCGCACCTAGCCTTCGCCGCATTTGTGGACGGTGTGTTGATTATCGACGACTGTGAGTCTAATCTCAGGGTGGTCGGCCCAAGAATCGACTGGACAGGGTGCCCGCGAAGCCGCATTCCGGCGGGCTCGAGAGGCATTCCGCTTTGGGCATTTATGCGCCACTTAAGGAGATGTGATGAGTACTTTGACCAACCGGCTCTACCGATTGCGGAGTCGTCCGGAGGGGGAAGTAACTGCCGATAACCTGGAATTGTTGGAAGAGCCGGTTGCCGAGATCCTTGATGGGCAAGCGCTTATTCGGACGCACTACTTGTCGGTCGACCCCACGAATCGTGTGTGGATGAGTGCGATGCGTTCCTACATCCCTCCGGTCGAATTGGACGCGGTCATGCGCGGGGCCGGTGTTGGGCAGGTCGTGGCCAGCCGACGTGACGATCTTCCTGTCGGCTCGTTTGTTGTGGGATTGACTGGCTGGCAGGACTATTGCGTAGCTGATGCAGCGAGTGAAGATATGTCATTCACAGTCCTACCCGATCCGCTACCGGCCCCCCTCCCCGCGTTCGTCGGAGTCCTGGGCCACACCGGAATATCGGCGTACCTCGGTGTCGAGTTCGGTGATCCTCGACCGGGAGAGACTTTCTTTGTATCCGCTGCGGCCGGAGCAGTGGGATCTATTGCAGGTCAGCTCGCAAAGCGGCGGGGGGCCCGTGTGGTCGGTATCGCAGGCGGCGCCGAGAAATGTCGATACCTGGTAGAAGAGTTGGGGTTTGACGCGTGCATTGACCGACATGCTGGTGACTGGCAGAAGCAACTCGACGACGCCACGCCTGATGGTATCGACGTGGACTTCGAAAATGTTGGCGGCGAAATCATGGACCACGTTTTCGGCCGACTGAACATCGGGGCACGAATAACGCTCTGCGGGCTGGTTTCCGAGTACAACGACTATAACGGCGATAACGCCCAACGCGGCCTGCGTAATGTCAGTCAGCTGCTCATGCAGAGGGCAACTTTGCGAGGGTTCATCGTTTTCGATCACGTGGATCGCTACGCAGAGATCATTGGACAGCTATCGCTGGCTCTCAGTGCCGGCACCCTGCGCTCCGCGGAGACCGTGGTCGACGGTCTGGAGAATGCGAGACATACTCTTAACCGCAGTCTCGCCGGCGAGAACAAAGGGAAGGTCGTGGTCAAGGTGAGCACCGACTAACCGAACAACGTCAGATGGCTGGGCCTCCCAGTCAAGTCGCGCCAGGCTCGCCTCATCGACTTTTCTGGCGATGCCCTGCTCGGCTGGCGGTAGAGAACTCGAGCGCCCCCCGGGGCCGCTTCGCACCCGTCCTCTCGGACGATCCTCAGTGCGGCAATCGATTACCTCGGCTTCATGGTGTTCTGCCGCTTGCTGGGGCTCACGGACTTGACTCGAAAAATGGACCGTGACGCTGTCCTGTTCGGGGTGGCGAACCATCGGGTGGCGGCACGGTCGAAGTCGTCGTGGTCTTCAGTAGCACTAGGTAGCTAGAAGCGGCGTAGCCGGGTTTTGGGGTCAAGTTTGTGGTGTTCGGGTCACGTTCGACTGCTTGATATTTCAGGCTGCGAGTTGCGCTGTGCCGGTGAGGGTATCGACGGCGGTGCGA
>Ga0247825_10002705_pt1 | contig 11710 bp, 11 predicted proteins | sample 13C_Vanillin_Day_FD_194413 | JGI IMG/M metagenome (GOLD analysis project Ga0247825, IMG submission 194413) | Soil microbial communities from agricultural site in Penn Yan, New York, United States - 13C_Vanillin_Day48 | ecosystem: Environmental > Terrestrial > Soil > Agricultural land | place... | reverse complement strand
TCTCGCCTCGGGCGAAGGGCCCGCTCGAGAAGCTCAACTGCGCGGCATTGCCGAGCGAGCTCATCGAGAGCGAGCTCTTCGGTCACGAGGCCGGGGCCTTCACCGGTGCGACGAAGCAGCGGCGGGGGAAGTTCGAGCGTGCGAGCGGCGGCACGCTCTTCCTCGACGAAGTGGGCGACATGCCGCTGCCGATGCAGGCGAAGCTCCTCCGCGTGCTGCAGGAGCGGGAGATCGAGCGCGTCGGCGGGAACGAGACGATCAAGGTCGATACGCGCGTCGTCGCCGCGACGAACCGCGATCTCGTCAAGGCGTGCGAGGAGGAGGCCTTTCGCGCCGACCTCTACGACCGCCTCAACGTCGTGCCGCTCCACATCCCGCCGCTCCGGGCACGCCGCGAGGACATACCGCTCCTCGCGCGCCACTTCCTCGAGCTCGCCGCCAAGGCGAACGACCGTCCGGGCATGCGCATCGAGGACGACGCCATCCAGGTGCTCGTGGCCTACAGCTTCCCGGGCAACGTGCGGGAGCTCAGGAACCTCACCGAGCGCCTCGTCATCCTGACGCCCGACGACGTGATCCGAGCCGCCGACGTACGCACCTGCCTGCCGGGCGGCGCTTCACCCAAAGCGCTGGGCCTCTATCGACCCGGCGTACCGTTTCGCGTTCTCGTCGAGGAGTCGGAGCGACAGATCCTGCAGGACGCGCTCACCCATCACGGCGGCCAGATGGCGGCGACGGCGCGCGCGCTCGATCTCGAGCGGAGCCATCTCTACAAGAAGGCGCGCGCCCTCGGGTTGCGGGGCGACAGCAAGAGCGACGACGACGAAAGCGCTTGAGGGTCGGGAGAGTCCGTCGTCGATGACGAAACGAGGAAAGCCCGTCGCCATTCTCGCCGCGCTCCTCGCCGCGCCACTCTCGACCGCTCCAGCGTGGGCCGATGAGAGCGCGACGGTCTCGCCGTCCGAGTCCCCCCGAGAGCGGAGCGAGGACGCGGCGCGTGCACACGTGAAGCGCGGGCTCGAGCTGTATGACGACGGCGACTACCGCCTGGCGTCGATCGAGTTCGAGCGCGCCTACGAGATCGTCCCCAGCTACAAGGTCCTCTACAACGTTGGCCAGGTTCGCTTTCAGCTCGCGGAGTATGCCCGTGCGCATGCTGCGCTGAGGCGCTACCTCGACGAGGGCGGCAGCGAGATCCCGCCGTCGCGCCGTGCCGAAGTGGAGGCAGACCTCGCCGCGCTCACGAAGCGCATCGCGGCGCTCACGGTCGAGACTTCGCCGAGCGGCGCGGAGATCACGTTCGACGACGTACCGATCGGAACGGCGCCGCTCGGACGCATGCTCGTCGACGCCGGGACGATCCGCGTGAAGGCGTCGAAGCCGGGCTACCAATCCCAGACGCAGGTCCACACGCTCGCGGGAGGAGACGAGCGCGTCGTCCGGATGTCTCTCGTGAAGGTCACGCCCGACGGCCCGCCCGCCAACGACGGGCTGTCCTCCGTCGCGACGGCATCGTGGATCGTCACCGGTGTCCTGACGACCGGAGCGATCGGCACCGGCATCGCCGCGAGCGCCGCGGCGACGCGGTTCGAGACGATGCGTGACACCCCGATCCGCGGGACGGCTGCCGAAGCCAGGGCCGATCTCGATCGGCAGGGCGACCTCGCCGACACGCTCGCCCTCACGACCGACGCGCTCATCGTCACCTCGATCCTCGCCGGTGGCCTCTCCATCTACTTCACTCTCCGCGGAAGGCCCAAGGCCGACGCCCCGCGAACGCCAGCCGCCGTCCGGGGAGCCTTCGGCTCGCTCTGGTTCTGAACGTGAAGAGCTCGACCCTCTCCGCCTTCGCTCTGAGCGTGCTCGCTGCTGGATGTTCGGTCCTCGTCGACACGGAGAGCCGCATGCAGTGCCGGGCCGACGCCGATTGCGAAGCGAATCCCAATTTCCACGGCCGGGTCTGTGAGCTCGGATTCTGCGCCATCAAGAAGCCGGATCCCGGTCCGGGAAGCACCGGAGGCGAAGGTTGCGTGAGCACGGCGCTCTGCACGCAGGCCAACAGCGGCAAGGCCTCCGTCTGCGCGAAGGCGGGCACGCCGTGCGTCCCGTGGGAGGATGCGGAGTGTCCGACGATCACCGGGCAGTGGGACAACCCGGACGCGATCATGGTCGGCGCGCTACTCCCGCTGACATTCGACTCTCCGCTCGGCTCGAGCACGCCTGCGTATGCGACTCGACTGCAGCGCGCGATCGATCTCGCGGCCGGCGAGTTCGATCGCAAGATCCCGGGACTCAAAGTCGGCTCGAAGACGCGCCCGATCGCGCTCCTCCACTGCAACTCCCGAGGCATTCCGAATCAGGCGCGGAATCGGTTCACGCATCTGACCGACGTGGTCGGCGCCCAGGCCGTCATCGTCGGATGGGACGACGACCTGGCCGCCGTGGCGCCACTCGCCACGGAGAGAAAGACGGCGATCGTCTGTTCCGACTGTCTCGCACCACTGCCTGCTGGTCTCGATGCGAGACGGATCATCCCGCCGATCACGCTCGATGCGCCGCTCGCAGCATGGCGCGTCAAAGACCTCGAGGCGAAGATCAAGCAGGTGGATCCTTCGCCGATCCGGGTGGCACTTCTGATCGAAGGGCTCCGTGTTCCGAAGGCATTCTCCGACGAGCTGTTGAAGACGCTCGAGTTCAACGGAACGAGCGCCGCCGGAAACGGGTCCAACTTCCTGCCCGTGATGACCGAGGACCCCCGCGAGCACACGATCGATCACGATGGACACGCGGCCGCCATTGCCGCTTTCGCCCCACACGTGATCGTGGTCGGGATGGCGTCGGCATTCCCGACGTTCTTCATTCCGCTCATCGAAAAGAAGTGGCCGGCCGACAAGCCACGTCCGTATTACATCGTCACGCAGCTGAACTACGAGGTCGCCTCGTTCGAGGACGCGCTCACGTCCGACGAGCTCCGGCGACGGGTGTCGGGGACCTATCCTCGGCTCGATGATTCGCTTCGGGCGAACGTCGAATCGTACGAGACACGTTATCGCCAGGAGTTCTTCTCCGCCGCGGACGGCAACTTCAGCGGATACGAGTCCTTCTACGCGACCGCCTTTGCAGCCGCCGCCGCGGCATCGGCAGATCCATTCGCGCCCATCGACGGACCACGCATCGCCGCGGGCTTCGAGCGGCTGAGCAATGGACCGTCGGTCGACTTCCACCCCGGCCAGATCAACGCCGGCATCAGTCTGCTCGGTGCCGGCTCGATCGACGTCCGCGGGCTCACGTCCGAGCTCGACTGGAACCCGACCACGCGTGAGCTCGAGACCGAGATGGCGATGTACTGCTTCGGCCGAGACGAGAGCGGCCTCGTGCTCAAGTCGGACCCCGGCGGTGTCTTCTACTCGCCGAAGACGGGACTGATCACCGGCACCTACGCGTGCGAGTAGCGCCAGCGGAGACACATTCGCGTCCGTAGCGGAGAGAACATTGCCCGGCGCCGGATAACTCGCGCCGACGGGCGGGTGTGCCTTGCGACGGTTGCGCTCGTCGGCTACGCCTTACGGCGTGATGCACAACCCCTACGCCTCCCCCGCCAGCCAGCTCGCCCCCGCCGGCGGCTATGGTGCTCCGACTGCCGAGCCGTACCGAAGCGGCGAGCACGCCGAGGTGTCGGCCGCGTCCGTCGAGCTGCTCCGGCAGACCAAGCCCTGGGTCACGTTCCTCTCCGTCATGGGGTTCATCGGTAGCGGCCTCATGCTCCTCGGCGGCCTCTTCATGATGGTCGCCGGCGCCTTCGTGCCGAAGACCGGTCCGACGCCGTTCTCGCCCGTGCTCCTCGGCCTCTTCTACCTGCCGATGGCGTTCCTCTACATCTATCCGTCGCTGAAGCTGTGGGGCTTCTCGAGCGCGATTGGGCGGCTACTCACCCAACACACCGCCGCCAACCTCGAGGCAGCCCTCGAGCAGCAGAAGTCGTTCTGGAAGTTCGTCGGCATCCTCACCATCGTGTTGATGACGCTCTACGCACTCTTGATCGTCGGCATAATGGTGGTGGGGATCAGCGCCGCGAGTCGAATGAACTGACCCTCACGGGGAGCGTCAGTGCCGAGCCCGCCCGGAGCGCGCAAAGGTGTCATCACGAGAATGGTGACCGAAACCTGGCGGCGTCGCCGATCCGCGCGCGGCCGATGCCGGTTTCACTCCATCACTCGCAAACGTTGACTCTGAAGGGGATGCCGCCGAATGGAATCGTGGCCTCCTTGCAGATCTGTCCGACGGGACATTCGGTCGTCGATCCGGCCGTTCGGCAGAGTTGAAGCAGCCCGTTGCACGTGTCGGAGCATGCGGTCGACGCTGCAGTCGTGGGCTGAACGCGTGCTGTGAGTCCACAAACCATGTTGGGGTCTTGTACGAGCGTGGCGCTCAGACAGCACTTCGTGAACGTGGCCCCGCTGCATGAGTCCGCGAAGCACTTGTACGTGTTGCTCGCGCAGCCGCCCCCCACCGCTTGAACGCAGCCTGCTCCCGGGCAGCACACGTTGCCGCTGGAGCATCGTTCAACGCCGCCGTTGCCGAGCGGACAATCGAGCTCGGGCCCCGAGCTCGAGAGCACCTTGCACGACCCGCCGCCGCCGTCTTCGCCAGGACTCGCGTCCGCGCCCGCGTCGTTCGGTCCGCCATCCCACGGCTCGCCACCGCCATCGGCCGACGTCCCGCCATCGATACCCTCCCCCGGATGGAGGCAGACGACGCCTTGGACGCAGACGAGGCCCTCTTTGCATCTGCCGTCCGAAAAGCACCTCGCGCCCTGCTCACCGACGACGCCGCCGTCGGGACCTCCAGAGCTCGTCACGAATGGATCATCGCCGACGCATCCTGCCCAGAGCGCGACGGACGAGATCGTCCCAACGAAGGCCACGAGGAAGCTGAGGTACCGCACCTGGCCAATATAGAGGCACCTGCTCGACAAGGACGCCCATTCGCGCGGGCGCCGATGACGCGCGGACATCTCCCGTCAGGGTGACGTTCGTGTGCCAGGCTCCTGCGTCTCGCGGAGCGATGCGAGGTCACAGCTTCTTGAAGGGCTTGCCGAGCGCAATCGCTCCAACGAGGATCAGCACCGCGCCGGCAATGATCGCCACGATGACCACCGTCTTCGTGTTGCTCGACATGATGGACTTCGGCGTCGGCGACAAGAGCGTGCTTCCACTGCCCCCGAGACCCACGGAGCTTGAAAGCGCAAGGCGCGACGCGGCGTCGAGCACGTTCGGTGGCGCCACGATCGAGAAGCTCTCCACCGCCGCTCGCGGCACCGCCTCTGCCTCCACGGATACGTCCGTCGGCACGCCAGACGTGTCCGCGCTCTCCGCGTGAGCAGCGGACGTCGTTTGCATGACGAACGAGAGGGCCAGAATGCTCGCGATGGCGGGTCGATGTCTCACGACTCGATGCTATCGCAGGTCGAGTCCTCTTCGTCTCGAGAGCACCGAGCGGCTTGCTCCGGTCGTCTTTCCACGCGGTCCCGCAAGTGGTTGAAAAGCCGCCGGCCCGGGGCCGGGGCATTGCGTGTGCGGCGTCCCTACACGAGCACGTCGGGGAGCAAGCGGATTCGGCGCGCCTCGACTCGACCGGGCACGCTACGCTCTCCGATGCGTGGAACCGCGTGACCTCTCGGGAACGACCATCGCGGGGAAGTACCTCGTGAAACGGCGCATCGGTGCAGGCGGTATGGGCACCGTGTACGAAGGCGAGCACGTCGAGATCGGAAAGCGGGTCGCGATCAAGGTCATCGAGCACGCGCATGCGAACGAGAACGAGCTCGCGCAACGCTTTCGTCGGGAGGCTCGCGCAGCGAGCGCCGTCGAGAGCGAGCACATCGTGCACGTGTTCGACGTCGGGCAGGATCCGACCGTGGGTCTCTACATGGTGATGGAGTTCCTGTCCGGGATCGATCTCGCGACACGTCTCGAGCGTGCCGGCGGAGCGCTGTCCGTGGAGGACGGCGTGGCAATCGTGCTCCAGACGGCACGCGGTCTTGCGAAGGCGCACGCGGCGGGCGTGGTGCATCGCGACCTGAAGCCGGCCAATCTCTTTCTCACGACGCGCGAGGACGGGCAGCCGTGCGTGAAGATCCTCGACTTCGGCATCTCGAAGCTCGTACGCCCCGAAAGCGATCCCGCAAAGGCGAAGGATGCCTCGCTCACGCGAGAGGGCGTCGTCATCGGAACGCCGCAATACATGTCTCCCGAACAGGCGCAGGGAATGCCAGTCGATGCGCGGACCGACGTGTGGTCGCTCGGCGTCGTGGCGTACGAGGTCCTCTCCGGAAAGCCGGTGTTCGCGCCGCGCGATACGTACGAGCAGATGATCGTGCAAATCGTTACGACGAGACCCAAGCCTCTCGCCGATGTCGTACCCGGAATCGCTCCTCAGCTCGCCGCAATCGTGGACGCCGCGCTCGCTCACGATGCTCCGAGCCGGCCCGATGTTGCGACGCTCGCGCAGCGCCTCGCCGCGATCGCGGGCGTTGCCGTGCCTCCGTCGGGGCGCGCGCTCTTGCCGAGCGATCCCGACCTTCACGGCGCCGCCCACGAGGCGACGATCGCCGCCACTCCTCCAACGAGCGCCGGGGTCGTCGTCCAGACGCGTGCCGGTCCCAACCACGGAGCTCGTCGCACGATCGGCATTGGACTCGGCGTCGGTGTCGTGCTCGTGGCCGGGGTCCTCGCGCTCTTCGTCGGGTTCCAGAAACCGAAGCCGGCCGTCGGTTCCACGGGGATCGTCGCGACGCCGCTTCCCGAGCCAATCCCCTCTGCAGGCGCGCCGCCGCCGGTGACGAGGCTCGCGCCGCTCGAGACGGCCGAGCCGGTCGCGAGCGCCACGGCTTCCGCCCAGGCAGCCCCGTCGGCGAAGGCGGTGCAGGCCGCTCCGAAGGCCCGGGCGACCGCCGCCGCAAAGGCTCCGCCTGCGAGCCCACAATACGGCGCTGCAGGCGTGTCCACGTCCTACTGATCGTGCGATGCTCGGCACATGCGCTGGATGTTCGTGGTCCTCGCTGTGCTCATGTTGCTCGTGCCGATCGACGCGCGCGCGCAGTCGATCCCGAGCCCGCCGTCGGCGAAGCCGAATGCCGCCGATGAGGCAACGGCGAAGAAGAACTTCGAGAGCGGCCTCAAGTTGTACGGCGAGGGATCCTTCGCCGAGGCGCTGATCGCATTCGAGCAAAGCTACCGGATCGGTGGGCGCCCCTCGGCGTTGAAGAACATCGCGCAGTGCCATCGCAACTTGAAGCACTTCGTCGAGGCGTACGAGGCGCAAGAACAGCTTTTGGCACTCCACGACGCGCAGCTTCCAGTCGCGGACAAGAAAGCGGTGCAGCAGGCCCTCGACGAGCTCGGCGTGCTCACCGGCACGATCCTCGTCACGGTCTCGGTGCCCGATGCGGACATTCTGATCGACGGCAAGGCCGTCGCTCGTTCGCCGATGCCGAAACCGAAGCGGGTATCGGTCGCAACGCATACCGTCCGCGTCACCAAGCCCGCGTTCGAGTCGTCGGACCAGGAAGTCGCCGTCGGCTCGCAAGAGAACAAGACCGCCAACGTGAAGCTCGAGCCCGAGAAGACGACGGGCCACGTCGTCGTGCGCGAGCAGAACGGGCGCGACGTGCACGTATTCATCGATGGCGAGGACAAGGGCGGATCGCCTTGGGAGGGAGACGTGATTGCCGGCGAGCACACCGTCGAGGCGAAGAGCACGCGGTTCGCGTCGGACGCTCGTCGGATCAAGGTCACGTCGAAGGAGCGGATCGACGTCGCGCTCGACGCAGCACCGCTGACGGGCCACCTTCGCGTGACGACGATCCCGGCGAGCGCGAACATCACGGTCGACGGGAAGCTTCTCGGCTCGGGCGCATGGGAGGGCGATCTGCCGGAAGGAACGCATCGCATCGAAGTCGGCTTCGCGGACCAGCCGCCACAGGTCCGCGAGGTGACGCTCGCCCGCGGGCAGCTCGTCGTGCAGGAGATCCCGGTCGTGGCCGCGATCGCGGGGACCGCGCCGCCCGACTATCGCGGTCTCTACGTCCGCTTCGCGCTCGCGGGGATGCTCGGCCTCGCAGGGCAGCCGAACGACGAACAACCAGCACAGACGAAGCAGACCGGAAGCTTCATGGGCGCTGGAACCGCCGCCCTGAAGGTAGGTCATGCATGGGACTGGTACGGCGCGGAGGGCGTCGCGATGTTCATGTTCGAGCACCGCGATCAGGAATACGAGTACGCGAGCTCGAGCTCGAGTGGCACGGGCCCTAGCCACTTCACCGACGAGGCGAACGGAGCCAACGCGTTCTTCGGTGCCGGCGGTCGCGTCACCTCGAAGAACGACAGTATCCGATTCACGTTCGGGCTCGCGCCCGGCATCGCGATCCGGAGCTTCGGTCCACGCCGCTTTCAGGAAGGCGGATGCAATGGCGGGAACTGCGGCTCGTCACCGACGCCCGACGGCGGCGGCAACCGCTTCGTCCAAGGTGGGACGAACAGCCCGATCACGACGACCACCGGCTCGACCGATCGCTCGTTCGCGAGCGCGGGTTACACCGCCTTCGCGCTCGTCATGGACGGCGGCATTCTCTTGGGCAGCACGCCGGGCACGAAGTTCTTCCTCGGCGTTCAGGCCTGGCTCGACTTCCCTCCGGCGACGATCGTGACCGGTCCGGACACGGTCGTGCCCCTCGCGAGCTCCGCGTACAAGCAGCCCGGCCGCGGCATCACGCTCATCGACGGGCCCCAATTCTATTTCGGCCCCTCGCTCGGCCTCCAGTTCGGACATTGACGACCATGCGCGACCTCCAAAAGCGATCGTTCCGAGCGCTCCTCGCGACTACGGCCACCGCCGCGGTCATCGCCTGCACCTACGGCAACTACGACGGCAGTTACAGCGGCGGCGCGGACGGCGGCGCCGAAGCCGCGAGCGGAACGATCGTCGTCACGCGAACGATCGACCCGAACAAAGACGAGGTGCTGACGACCCCCGACGGGGCGTTCGAGGTCACGATCCCGACCGGCGCCTTCGCGAAAGCACAGGCGATCACGATCTCGCAGCTCGAGGACCGCACCGTCGACGCGTTGATCGTCCCGACGTATACCGTAACCGCCAGCGAAGAGCCGAAGCTCCCGCTGCAGATCGTGTTCCGCGGCAACAATCCGAACGGGAGCTCGTCGCGGCTTCTCTTCGTCGCCGAACGAGGCGAAGACGGCACGTTCGTGCCGCTCGTCATGAACGGTCTCGAGAACATCGGCGGGACGAACCGCACGCTCTGGGGCCTCACCCGGAAGCTCGGCACGTTCTCCGTCGTATTCGAGAGCATCACGGCATCGATGGCGTTCCAGGACGTTTCACCGGCGAGCTGCATCGCGAAGTGCTGCAGCGGCGCGGGCGGAAACATCACCAACGCGAACGGGCTCGGGCTGCGAGGTGGCTGCGCCTGCGGAGGGGGGCCGAACCTTGCCTGCTTCCTCGCGAGCTGCCCGGATCTCGACGCGGTCGCCTCGCGGTGTACCGACCTCGGCACGCACAACCCACCGGTCAACCTGTCCTGCCGCCGCTTCGGCGACGTCGGCAAGGCCTGCCCCGGCCAGTGCGGTCCCTATCCGGGAAGCTGCAATGCAGGCACTGGCTCGTCGATCTGTTGCGTGCAAAACGCATCCGGTACCTGCACTCAGAGCGGCAGCGGTCCCGGCGGTCAATGTAGTGGCATCGCGATCCGTTGCGATCTCGACACGAAGTGTCCCGCCGGAACGTCCTGTTGCGTCTTCGACAACGACGCCTACTGCACCGCGAGCTGCCCGACGAATCGACGCCCGTGCAGACAAGACTCCGACTGCAACGGCGGCGTGAGCGATGCAGGCGCGGACGGCGGCGCCTGCCAGAGCGCTCCGGCGTGCCCGTTCAACACGTGCGGAACACCGCCCGCGTCCTGCCTCTGATGCCCATTCGGCCCTGAGACGAGCGACGTCCTCGGGGAGCAGAGGATGCGGGAGAACGTGGCGGGCAGACCTGATTGGGCGAGCAGCGGGGCATCGCTCGGCACGGCCGAGCTCGACGTTTTTCGAATGGCTCGACGATGCTCCGACCAAGTCGAGATACACCCATGCGGTCTTTCCCCGGCGTGCGCCCCCTCCTTCTCGTCTCGCTGGCCGCGCTCGCGGCATGTAGTGGCGGCCTCCTCGACGGAGGCTCACGCGCGGGGACGGATGCGTGCGACGCGGGCCCTTGTACCGTGCCGGATAGCGGAGGGAACGACGGTGCCGTCATCGAAGATCCCATCACCAAAGATCCCATCTGGGGTTGCCTCGGCAACGTCCCGCCGCCGGCAGTATCGGATCCCAACACGCCTCTCGAGCACTCCCGTCGGTTCGTGGGCGTGCTCCATGCGCCGCTCGAGGGGCTCTCGGTCAAGGTGTGCGAGGAGTACGACCCCGCGTGCAGTCAGCCGGTCGCAGGCACACCGAGGTTGACCGACCCGAACGGTAAGGTCGACCTAACTCTGCACCGTGGCTTTCGCGGTTTCCTCGACGTTGCGTCGCCGGCGAGCGATCCGATCGCAGCGCTGATCCACCTCGTCCCCATCCCCGACGAAGACGTGGCCGCGACTGACCGGACAGTCACGTGGCCGACACTGCTGACGAAGAGCGACCTCGAGTTGATGATGGCGAGCCCCGGAAGGCCACTCTTGCCAGATCACGGCCACCTCTTTGTACGCACGCTCGACTGTCAGCAAGAGCCGGCCGAACGAGTCTTCCTGCGCCTTGAGCCGATCAGCGCCAAGACGGTCACGTTCTATCTGGACAGCACGGGCAATCCGAGCATCACGCAGGGCATGACCTCCGCGAAGGGGGTCGGCGGCGCCATCAACGTCCCGGCCGGCTCGATCGCGGTGACCTTCAGTCGCGAGACCGGAGAGCCCATCGGGGAGCAGAACGTCATCATCCGCCCGGGCACGATCACGTACGTCTCGCTCGTGCCGACACCGTGATCAGCCCAGCGCTCGACGACGTCCTGTATTGCCGGTCTCGTCATCGGTCGATCGCAGTGTAGCGTCGACGACGTGAAGCTGAGGACACGTACCGCCTGGCGTTGGGCCGTCGGCTCCTCTACATGGGGATGAACCCCGAAACGAGAGGAACGTCACATGCTGGCCAACAAGGACGCCGTCGCGAACGTCGCGGTCAAGGATCTCCAGCGCGCGAGGAAGTTCTACGAGGGCACGCTCGGGCTCACGCCGGTGCACGAAGAAGGCGAGGAGGTCATCGTGTTCAAGAGCGGAAGTACCGTGCTCAACGTCTATCGGTCACGATATGCCGGTACGAACAAGGCCACGGCCGTGACGTGGGCGCTCGGCGACGAGCTGGATGCCGCGGTGCGCACGCTCAAGCGAAGGGTGTGACGTTCGAGCACTACGACATGCCCGGCATGAAGCTCGAAGGGGACATCCACGTCCAAGGGGACATGAAGGTCGCCTGGTTCAAGGACCCGGACGGCAACATCCTCAACATCATCAATCGATGAACGGTGAACAGCCGGAAGGTTCAGTGCTCGTAAGGATCGGTCCGATCGAGGACCCGGCGGCGCCGGCCGCTCGCGTCGAGCGCGGGCGGCGGCGCGAACGCGGACGACGACGTGATGGGCTGCGCGGGGCGACGGCACGACG
>Ga0247825_10002704_pt1 | contig 11712 bp, 7 predicted proteins | sample 13C_Vanillin_Day_FD_194413 | JGI IMG/M metagenome (GOLD analysis project Ga0247825, IMG submission 194413) | Soil microbial communities from agricultural site in Penn Yan, New York, United States - 13C_Vanillin_Day48 | ecosystem: Environmental > Terrestrial > Soil > Agricultural land | place... | reverse complement strand
GGCGGGAGCGATGAGGCGACTGTGCGAGCGGCGTCCGAAATGTTGGAGCGTCAGATGGGACAGATGGCGCGCCTCGTAGATGACCTGCTCGATATGAGCCGGATCACACGGGGCAGGATCGAGGTCCGCAAGGAGCGCATTGAGCTGGCGCCGATCGTTCACCAGGCCGTCGAGGCCGTGCGTCCGCTGTTTAGTCGTCTGAACCGCGAGCTGACGGTCACCGTGCCGCCGGAGCCTGTCGGTCTCGACGCCGACCCGACCCGACTGACGCAGGTGATTGGCAACCTGTTGAACAACGCCGGCAAGTTTACCGACGAGGGTGGCCACGTGCACCTGGTAGTCGAACCGGGAGACGGGTACGTCAGGATTCGAGTCCGTGACAACGGCATCGGCATCGCCGCCGATCAGATTCCGCACCTGTTTGAGATGTTTGCGCAGGCCGACACCTCGCTTGAACGATCGCGAGATGGTCTGGGTATCGGCTTGACCCTCGTGAAGGCTCTCGTGGAATTACACGGTGGGCTCGTGGACGCGCATAGCGACGGACTAGGCCGTGGAAGTGAGTTCGTGGTTCGTCTGCCGACCGCGACTGCTGCGTCCGCGCCTGTGTCGACACCAACCACCAGTGAGGTACCCGTTCCCGTCAGGGGGCGACGGATTCTGGTCGTTGACGACAGCGAAGACGGCGCGGAGTTCCTGGCGCTGCTCCTGCAGGTATCGGGGCACGAAACGCGGCAAGCACACGACGGGCCAGAGGCGATCGAGGCTGCCGAACAGTTCCGTCCAGACGCCGTGCTGCTCGATATTGGCCTGCCGAAAATGAACGGCTACGAGGTGTGCCGTCGCCTCCGGGAACAGGCGTGGGGACGAGATCTGGTCCTGATCGCGCTGACGGGGTGGGGACAAGAGGAAGATCTCCGCCGATCGCGGGAAGCTGGTTTCAACGCCCACCTGCTCAAGCCCGTCGATCACGTTGCGCTGATGGAACTGCTCGCCTCGTTGCCGGAACGCGGCAACGCCCCCGCACGGAAGACGTAGGGCGGGTTCCGCGTAAGCGGACCCGCCAGCCACGGACGGAATCACGGCTGTGGTGCGACGGCGACCTCGTCGAGCAGGATCGTCGTCACTTCCGACTTGCTGTCCTTCTTGTTGTTGTAACCGCCGAGCGACAGCGTGTGCGTGCCTGCCGGGAGCGTACCGAGCGGAATCGTCACGAGTTGCCAGCCTGTCGCGATGGCGGCGCCACCGTTTCCGTTCCCCCCCACCTGCGCCACGTGGTCGTTGGGCGACACCCCCTTGAGCGCGCGTTGAGGCTCCCGAGCACCTGGCTCAAGTCGTCGCTTTCGTAGTCTGACCCAGCGCTCATGTTGTAGCGGAATGTCAGGGTGAGCGTCGCCGGTGCGGCGATCCGCGCATGCGTCGCTAAACGGGTCGCCTTCTCTGCTATCTTCGGTGCGGCCCGCGCGCCGGCGATCGGCGTGCTCGAGCCAACACCCCGCAGATGTGAGCAGAGCTGGTTCCGCCGATCCGGCCACTCGGCTAGGATTTCATCAGTCGCGTGATTCTTCCCGCTTCAATACTGATTCTCCTGGTCGGCGCCTATCTGCTGCCGCCCCTGCTCTTCACCGGTGATGAACCGCGTTATCTGTTCGCGTCTTATTCGATTTGGTCGGGTCACGGGCTGAGCTTGCCCAATGAGATGTTCAACTGGTGGTTCGAGCGAACGCATGGCTTCGCGGTGGCGCATTCGACGGGCCACGGTCCGCATTCAGTCGTGCACGCCGCGTTGCTCTCACCCATCGTCGGTCGTTGGGGGCTCGAGCCGGCGCGATGGGCCAGCGCGATGGTCGGCGTGGTTGGCCTGGTCGCGTTTCCCACAACTCTGCGTAATCTGGCCCTGTCGCCGCGCTATACGCTGGTGATTGCGCTGCTCATGCTGACGGTGCCTGTCTTGCCGTACATGAAGCTCATATACGGCGAGATCTGGCTGTTTTCGCTCGTCGCGTGGCTGCTCGCACTCGTATCGGCAAAGACGTTCACGACGCCCAAGCTCGTGGCGTCGACGGCGTTGTGCGTGTGCCTTGTATTCATTCATCTTCGCGCCGCGCCCATTGCAGGTGTGTTCGGCGCTTACATCGCTTTTCGAGCGTTTCGCGAGGGAGTCATCGGTCGGCGGCACATTGCGGCGACCGCGGCGGTCCTCTGTCTCGCGATCCTGGTCTGGCTTCGATACCAGATCATGATCTCCGGCGGCGTGACGCAGAGTGCCTCCCCAGCAGTTGCGCCAAGCCCGAGCCTGTTTCTCGATCGACTTGCCATTCAACTCGCCGGGTTTCGGCATGGGCTCTTGTTGTACGCGCCGATTCATCTTGTCGGGTTTGCGGGCGTGCTTGTCGCGATACGCCACAGAACTCAGCTCGGCGTGTTGCTGTTTCTGCTCCTCGTCACATACATGTTCGTGTTCGTCTGGGGCGTGGCATCGGAGAGCTACACGGCGCGGTTCTGGGTGGTAGCCATGCCCATCGTTCTTCTCGGGACGGCCCTGTGGATCGATCGCGCGTGGAACGTTACCGCAGCGGTCGGGGTACTTCCGATTGCCGTTTACACGTTGGCTATGACCGTGGCGCTCTTCAACAGTTCTCAGCTCTTTCTGGAGAATCGATTTCATTCGGTCGTGTTCGACGAGCTTGTCGAGAAGGGCGTGCCATTCAACTTTGCGCTGTACGCGCCGTGGGATCCCTTCGACCTCACGGGGATTGAAATGATTGGCGAGAAATGGACCGCAGGGGTCCTCACCTTGCTGGCAGGGTTCCTCCTTGCATTAGTCCTTCTCTGCGCCCGTGGTGCCAGGGCCAGGGCTGTCGGAATGGCTGCCGCAATCGGGCTGAGCGGGCTTGTCGGCTACTGGAGCCACCTGGATCTGATCGAACTCGGCGAGGCTGAGTACGCCGTTGCGTCTGGCGGCGAGCGTCGACAGGTCGAGGTCGCGTTCAAGGCGCCCACCGTCGTACGGGGGTTTCGCGTTGGGCGTATTTCGGATATTCCGCTCTGGAACGAGCCGAACCGTCCCAAGAGCTTCGAGTATGAAGTGGTCGACGTGACTGGAGGGACCTTGATGCGCGGACGCGCTAGCGGCCGGCAGATCAACACGCTGTCGATTGGTCAGCCCATTGCCGGGATACGTCTACGAGGAATCCCGTCAGAGGCCGAGTGGCCTGTGGAAGACACCAGATTCTTCAGATGAGAAGGAACATGGCGCGGCGCACTAACATACGTCGCCATGAAGTACTCATCCAGCCAGGTCGGCTTCCTCTTTGCGGCCGGAGAGACGCGGACCAATCTCGCGGCCCTCCTCAAGTACTTCGCCTTTCTTCTTGTCATGGTCACCGGGTACGCGGTCCTCTTCCATCTGATCATGGGCCGGGTGGAGGGTCAGCAACACTCGTGGATCACCGGCTTCTACTGGACGCTTGTGGTGATGACGACGTTGGGGTTTGGCGACATCACCTTCACCAGCGACATCGGGCGTCTGTTCAGCATGGTCGTTCTCGTGTCGGGCGTGGTGTTTCTGCTCGTCATGCTGCCGTTCCTGTTCATCCGCCTCTTCTATGCGCCCTGGCTCGAGTCGCGCGTGCGATTGCGTGCTCCGCGCGAAGTGCGCGCCGGAACGAAGGGGCATGTAATCATCACCGAGTACGACGCCGTGGCCGTAGGTCTCGTCGAGCGTCTGAACACCGCCGGCATCCCGTACTTCATCGTCGAGTCGGACGCCGGAAGGGCTGCAGGGTTTGTCAGCGACGAGCTTTCCGTGGTCGCCGGCGAGAACGACAGCCGAGCCACCTACGAGCGATTGCGGACGCCTGCCGCCCGAATGGTTGTCGCCAATTGTGAAGACACGGTCAACACGAACATCACGCTGACCGTCCGCGAGGTCGCCCCCGACGTACACATCGCTGCCGTCGTCGAAGAGGACGACTCGGTGGACATCCTTCAGCTCAGTGGCGCCACGACGGTGTTGCCTCTGAAGCACCAGCTCGGAGAGTCGCTTGCCAACCGGGTGGATACCGGGCGCGCGGAGGCACACGTCATCGGCTCGTTCCATGGCGTACAGGTTGCCGAGCTGCCGGTCCGGGATACGCTCCTGGCGGGTTCACTCGTACGCGACACACGCTTGCGCGAGCTCACCGGTCTGAGCGTCATCGGGTTGTGGGAACGAGGCCGCCTGCAACCCGCCTTCCCACACACCGAGATTCGCCCCGACGCCGTGGCGGTCGTCGCCGGTTTGCCTCCGCAGATTCACGCGCTCAACGCGCTGATCGCTCGAGGGGGCACGACCGCGCCTGTGCTGGTGATTGGCGCGGGAAAGGTCGGGCACGCCGCCGCAAGGGCACTGAAACGCAAGGCGCTGACTGTTTACGCACTCGATCACGATCAGAAGGCGTTAGAGACCCTCGCACCCGACATCGACGCGGTCTACGTGGGCGACGCCTCCGACCGGGAAACGATCGAACGTGCTGGCATCGGTCGCGCCGCTTCGGTGTTGCTGACGACCAACGACGATGCCATGAATATCTATCTCGCCGTTTATTGTCGCAAGCTCAATCCCGATCTCCGCATCGTGAGCCGCATCACGCACGAGCGCAACGTCGAGGCCATTCACCGCGCCGGCGCAGACTTCGTACTCAGCTACACGACGCTTGGAGTTGACAGCATCATGTCGCTCGTCAACGGCGCCGCCACTGTACTGTTGGGTGAAGGGGTCAGGCTCTTCGAGGTTCGCGTGCCGCCCTCTCTGGTGGGGCAGCCACTCCTGACGACCGGCATCGGTTCACGGACAGGTCTGAGCGTCGTTGCCATTCAAGACGACGAGGCACTCACGACTCAGTTGACAGCAGAGACCATGCTCCCCGAGGGCGGCACGCTTCTGATGCTCGGCAACGCCGACCAGCGCCAGCAGTTTGCCGAGGTGTTCGAGCAGGGCGGTCGTTAGCACAAACTAACGTGACCTGTTCGCTGCGCGCGAACTCCGCGTCGGCCATACGGTCAGACGCAGTAGGGAAGGAGACTGAAACATGCAATTACTGCGGATCGTCACGGCCTTCTCAGTAGTGCTGAGCGCGACAGCCGCGCAGGGACAAGGCGTTGTCACGGATTCCCCGGCCTGTGATTTACCACACGGGTCAGGGGTGTCGTCACAGCGTCTCGTGTCGGGGCAGCGCCCGCGCGCCTACAGATTGTTTGTCCCGCGTGCATACGGGGGGCATCAGCGCTTGCCTTTGGTGCTCGATCTGCACGGCAGTGGTGACACCTCGGCAGGCCAGGCCAGAAACAGTGGCTTCGAGATATTGGGCGACGGCGAGGACTTCATCGTGGCGACGCTGGAGGCGGAGGGCGGGCGTTGGAACGTTCCCGTGCAGGACAACAGGGCCGACGACGTCGCCTACGTCCGTGATGTCATCGATCATGTCGCGGCGCGCGTGTGCACCGACGAGATGCGAGTGTATGCGACCGGGTTCTCCGGCGGTGGACGGATGACGTCATTGCTCGGGTGCCGGCTCGCCTTCCGCATCGCGGCCATCGCGCCGGTCTCCGGGTTACGATTCCCCGAGCCGTGCAGTGGTCGCCCGGTTCCTGTGCTGACCTTTCACGGGTTGGCCGACCCACAGAATACTTACGATGGACGTGCCTCAGGCCGAGGCGCGGAGTGGCTGGAGAGCGTTCCCGACGCTCTGGCAGGCTGGGCGCGCCACGACTCGTGCAAGGGGGACGTGGTCCTGGATGACCCGTCGGGTCCGCTGTCCACCATGAGCTACGACGGGTGCGCGGCTGGTACCGAAGTCCGCATGATTCGTATCGATGGCCTGGGTCACACATGGACGAGGAAGGAAGTCGACACAACCGGCGTCATGTGGCAGTTCTTCAAGAGGCATCGCCTGAATCGATAGGCGCCAAGCCTCCTTCTTGTTAGCGCCTGATCGCCTGCAACGTGAACGCTTGATCGTTCATTGGTGTGTTGTAGCTGACCTCCTTTAGTGTCAGTCGCGTACGGGTGCGACGACGCAAGTCGGCCATCTCGAGCAGACGCGCCGTCCAGATGCCCTGAATGCTCTCGAGGTTGGAGCTCGTCAGCCGCTTGACGACTTCGTCGTCCACGAAGTTGTCGAGCCGCACTTGCAGGTAGTTGTCCTTGCGGATCCAGGCGATCGAGTGGGTGTAGTGGGACGATCGGCTTTTCTTCGGCGTCGTTTCGATCTTCCAGGAGTCTGCTCCCTCGATCACTTCGCTGCCGAGCATCTCGTAGTCGTACTGGTCGACGTCGCGTTCCTCGAGATCCTCGAAGCTGAAATCAGTTCCGAAGAACCGGGTGGAACGGTCCTGCAAGGCAATCCGCCGATCCCGTTGCAGCGCCGGCGTCCACATCCATTGGTCGGAGGCCCGATCCGTGTGGTTGTGAATGAGCAACGCCACACCGTTGACCTCTGCCGGTGCGGTAAACCGGAGCACGGCTTTGCTCCGTCCGTTGGACCCGACCCGGTCGAACGTCCAGCGCTTGTCGGTCATCTTGTTCTTTGCGTCGAACGACTGCAGCAGGCCGTCGTATCGATAGAACCTGGCTTCACCGCGGCGCTGAGATTCCTCCATGATCGTGCGAGCGTCCACTTCGTCGTCCGTGCCGGCAATCGCATCGACCGCGGCGCTCAGATACTCGCTGGCGGGTTCGACTGCCACTGGCGGGGCAACGGGCTCTTCGCCACGCGACGCCTCGTCGTCTTGAGGTGTGCTGGATCCCTCCGTTTCCGCTACCAGTGCGTCTGCCGGCGCGAGGTCTGTCGATGACGCGTCAACTTGCTGCGCCTCGGTGGCGCTGCCGCTTGTTCGCGCCCGAGCCTTGCGCCGAGGCGCTGGCTCCTCCGCCGGAGCCTCTTCCGCTTCAGAGCTGACGCTCTTTTGGGCGAGGCGTTGCGTAATCACAACCCACCCTGCGGCCAGCCCAATTGCAGTGAGGCACGCGGTGATGACGACGACTCCGACGACACTTGTCCGTTCTCTGCTCATATTCGCGCGCCTCTGCTCAGATTCGTCACGTAGACAGGTGGCAAGGTGCGACCGATCTCGGTGAAACCATTGCCTTTAGATCACGTATCGGCGCGAGGGGGGAGCCGCTCCAAGCCTGCTCGTAGATTCGGTGGACTGGTAACTGCGCCGTCGTCGGGCGCACGGGTCAACGAGTGCAGGTCACCTCCGGCAGCGTTTCCACCAGGGCGAGGATTCGCTCTAGCGACTTTCCCCACGTGAAGTGACCCGCCGCATACGACCGCGCTTGGTGCCCGAGGTGGCGGAGTCGCAGGCGGTCTGCGTGGAGCTGCCCGAGCGCTGACGCGAGACCGCCAACATCCCCAGGCTCGAAGAGCAAGCCGGTCTTGTTGTGATCGACGATGGAACTGAAGGCGACATGGGAGCTCGCGACTATCGGTAGGCCCGCGGCCATGTATTCCTTGATCGATGGCGGCGCCGCGATCGCAGGCTCGGTATGCGGTGCGACCGCCACGTGCATCTTGGCAAGTAGCGCCGGCATATCGTCGGCCACGCTGCTCGTGAAGGTCACGGAATTCGTGAGCCCCCGACGCGCGACCAGCTTCATGAACTCGTCTCGCTTTGGGCCGTCTCCAACGATCAGGAGTTGAGCGTGCGGCACGCGTGTCGCGACCAGCGTGGCAAAAGCGTCGATCAGTATCTCGAGCCCGGCGCCAGGACCAAGCGCTCCGACGTATCCGACCACGAAGTCTCCACGACCGCAGTCGCCAGAGGACTGTGCAAGAGATCGGGGATCACAGCCTCCGAGGACGACGTGGATGTTGGCCTTGCCTTCAGCAACGGTCTGCGCCTCCGCGGCAATCTCGTCGGAGGGAGCGATGACCAGACGGGCCGAGCACAGTGAATATTTCAGGAACGTGCCTGTCGCGCAGGTGTGAACTGACGTGTTGTCCCCGAGCCCATGGAGAACAGCGGCGTGAAGCTCGAGGATGCCTGTGGCCGACGTCCGAGCGGCGTAATACATCGGCGCAACACTCCAGCGAGAGGCGCGTTCGTAGATGATGTCAAACGGCGCGGAGCTCGCGAGCGCCGCAGCGGTTTCTCCGTTGAGCGTGATCGCCTCACGCCTTTGTGTCTCCGGATCGTCCGTTGTTGGTGCCCGCAGGTCCGTGACGGGCAAGTCCCCCAGCCTGGCTGGAGTGCCGCCGCCCCTGTTGGCGACGAACAGCGAAACGTCGAAGCCCTTGTCCAGCATCGCCACACACATCTCGCGGATGGCGAGCGAACTCGCCCTGCTGGCAAACGCCGGCGTATCCGGATCGGCGGAGACGTACGCCACGCGCATATGAATCGCCTTCCCTTTCGGAATGGGTTCAGAGGCTTTGGGGGGGGATGGGTTTTGTCAGTGCAAGCAGGGTGCCAGGAAGGTTCTGTCCTCGCTGATACCGAAAACCCCGCTGATGCTTGAAACCTCACCGCGCGCGTGGCCGCCACCCAGGGGAGAGCCTGGCGAGACGGCGAATTCCGAGTGCGCTCCCACGAAAACGTGAGAACGACAACAAGCGTCCCAGGATCGCGCCTAGCGGGATGGAACCATTCGTTTCAGCTCTTCGGTCCAGTTTTGCACGACGATGATGCGGAACCGGGGTGAACCGCCTTCGTCATTCGTCGCACCGACAAGGGGCTTTAAGAACAGAAAGCGTTCACCGCTATGTTCCACGTCGTAATTCGGGATAACACCACTGAACAGCCTGTAACTAAACAGGGAGAACAAAGCCTCAGGTGCACCTGCCACGAACGGGTCCGTGCTTCCGACTGTGACCGACATCAGCGCATCGGTCACGACGCCCGTTGAATCGATGGCCCCACGTCCCCTATAGAACAGCGCATGTCCATCGGGTGCCCAACGGGGCTCGACGCCACCGGCCGTGGAGACTTGCCACCGGCCGGTAGTGATGTCAGGAAACGGACGCACGTAAATCTCAAATTGACCGGACTCGTCGGACTCGTAGGCGAGCCAACGGCCGTCAGGGGACAGCGTGGGTCTTATCTCTACGAAGGTTGTGGCGAACAACCGCTCGGCTTTCGGTGTGCCGGCCATCGAGAGCCGCCACATGTCGTTGCGGTCCTGGTAAAGCAGCGTGCCGTCCGCCGCCCATGCTGAAGGACGCGCTGGTGCCCGGCTCTCGAGCAGACGCTGGGCCTCATCGGTGCCGTCACTCGCCTTCCAGAAGATGCCTTTGTCAGGAATCTCAAACGCAATGCGGGACCCATCAGCCGTCCACAGGGGACTGGCCACCTGTGACGCATCGAACGTCAGACGTGTGAGCGCGCCGCGCCCGTCGTCCCACACCCAAAGGTCGCCCGCGACGACGACCGCCACGCGGGACCCGTCGGGCGCCACCCGAGGCTGCTGATACGGCCTGACAGGGCTGGCGAGGGGCGTCTCCCGACCCTGCCGGTCCACCCAGACGAGTCCGAGGGGCCCAAAGAAACCACCCGCGACATACACCAGCGCACCTTCAGTGGAGACATCGTAGTTCGCGGTGCCCGAGGCACCGGCAGGGCCCACCACTCGCGTAACCCCCGTCACGAGCGGCACTGCGGTACCGGAGACACTGCGACTCGCGGGGTCAAATGCGACGGCAAACAGGCTGTCCTCCAGAGCGTAGACGACATGGCCTGTCGGCACGTACCGCGCATCACTCCCGCCCTGTACAACCACGGTTCGTGCGCCGCTCGTCAGCGACTGCACGACAATCTGCGCCTGGTCCCATCTGGTTGAACCGGAGGCTGTTGTGACGGTGAAGAGCACGGAATCGCCGTCGGGGAGCAGTTGCGGGCTATCTACCTGTTCACCCTCTTTCGCCGGAATGACCAGTTCCGGTGTGCCGCCTGCTGCCGATACGCGCATGATGCCATTCTGCTGGCCGAACAGAATGGTGCCGTCTGCGCCCCAACTCGCACCGAAGGGATTCGTGACATCCGCGATCTTGACCGACGCTCCTCCAGTGATAGCGATACGCTTCAACTGACTTCCCGCGAAGGCGTAATACCCCACCGATTGTCCGTCTGGCGAGAAGAACGGGCCGTTCAAGTCCTCCTCGGTGCCCGAAACCAATCGCGCCTCTAGCTCTCCCATCGTGCGGAGATAAAGGCCCCTCCCAGTGTTGTAAACGAAGCGACGGCCGTCGGGGGACAAGGCAAACACGGGGCGTCCCGCGCGCCTGAAAACTTGGTCGGCCGGCAACGTATACTCGAACCGACTCACCGCCTGCGGTTCCACAGTCGGCCAAAGGCTCCATGCAGTCAGGCCAGCGGCCACTATGGCAGTGGTCCCTGCAACCATCAGCGTCCGTCGCCACCAACCCCGCGTGACCGCCACGGACTGTGTTACCTGAGACGCCGTTGTCTCGAACGCACCGTCGAGCGCGAGTCGGAGACTCTGCGCATCACCGATACGCTCATTTCGGTCCTTGTGCAGACATCGTTTGAGGAAGGCGGTGAGCACAGGAGAAAGCTCGTGAGGCAGCAGAGTCCAGTCGGGCTCTCGTGCCAACACCGACGCCAGTACGTCGGAGACTTCATCGCCCTCAAAGGCTCGTCTGCCCGTGAGCATCTCGTACAGCACGCACCCGAACGCCCAGATATCGGTCCGCTTGTCGCTCGTCAGGCCGCGCACCTGCTCGGGGCTCATGTACGTCGGCGTGCCGAGTATCGCGTCCCGCCGCCATTCCGTGGTCGTCATCATGACCACGGCCCCATCCGGCACCAATCCGTTCCCCGGAGCCACCTTCGCCAAGCCGAAGTCCAGCACCTTCACGGTGCCATCCGGCGTGATCTTGATGTTGGCGGGCTTCAGGTCGCGGTGAATGATCCCTTTCTCGTGCGCCGCCCCGAGCGCCTCGGTCATCTGACGTGCGATCCCGAGTGCGTCGGTGAGGGGGAGTGCACCCTCGGCCAATCGGTCAGCCAAGGTCGGCCCTTCGATCAGTTCGAGCACCAGGGCACCCACGTCGCCCGATTCTTCGAACCCGTAGATGGCACCGACATTGGGGTGATTGAGTGCGGCCAGTACGTGGGCCTCGCGCTCGAGTCTCGCCCGCCGCTCGGGGTCTTTGGTGAAGATCGTGGGCAGGATCTTGATGGCCACATCGCGCCCCAGTCTGGTATCACGCGCGCGATATACCTCGCCCATGCCACCGGCGCCGAGCGCGGCCACCACTTCGAACGGGCCGAGGCGTGCACCGCGTTGCAGCCGCGGGTGCGGAGCCACCCGCGGTGCGTCGAGATCGTCCGCTGCGTTGTCGTGTGCCCGAAGCAGAGCAGCGACTTCCGCCTGCAGATTGGGACGGCCGGCGCAGCGTTCGGCCAGGAAGGCCGCCCGGTCGACCGGCGCGCACGCGAGAGCCTCGTGAAACAGCGTTTCCAAATCCGACCAGGAGGGAGCGCTCATAACGTCGCTTCGCGGTTCAGACTGTGGAGCAGCCACGCACGCGCGACCGCCCACTGGCGCTTCACCGTCGCCGGCGAGAGACCCATCGCCTCGCCGGTCTCCTCAATCGTCAAACCACCAAAGAACCGCAACTCCACGAGGCGGCCCTGCTCCGGGTAGAGACCCGTGAGGCGCGTCAACGCCTCATCGAGTGCCAGGACATCGACACCGCGCGCCGGTGA
>Ga0247825_10002703_pt1 | contig 11717 bp, 10 predicted proteins | sample 13C_Vanillin_Day_FD_194413 | JGI IMG/M metagenome (GOLD analysis project Ga0247825, IMG submission 194413) | Soil microbial communities from agricultural site in Penn Yan, New York, United States - 13C_Vanillin_Day48 | ecosystem: Environmental > Terrestrial > Soil > Agricultural land | place... | reverse complement strand
ACTGCTACGTGGACCAGATCCGGGAGGCAATGGATCTCGCCGGCATTTCGAAAGCGGTCGTCGCGGGCGTGTCGTACGGCGGCCTCATTGCGGCGGCTTTCGCAGCCCATCATCCGGCTCGCGTGTCCGGCCTCGTCCTGGTATCGGCGATCCCGCCACGGTGGTCGCCGGATATGCGGGCCCGTTTCTATCTGCGGGCGCCGAGACTGCTGTCGCCGTTGTTCATACTCAACTCTCTGCGAATGTACTGGGAGATCGCGGCGGCGTCGCCAGGCGTCTTACCAAGTGTGGCCACATCGCTGCGCCACGGCATGAACGTCCTGAGGCACACGATGTCGCCAGGGCGCATGGCTCGACGTGTGCACCTGCTGGGGTCGGTGAAGCTCGACCGTGAGATGGCGGAAATGAACGTGCCGACGTTGATCGTGACCGGCGAGCCGGCGCTCGACATGGTGGTGCCAGTGCGCTTCACCGAAGAGTACACGCGCCTCTGGCCGCATGCCGAGCGTGTGACGATTGCGCGGACGGGGCACATCGGGTTGATCACGCGGCCGGACGCGTTTGCCGAAGCGGTGGCGCCGTTCGTCGAACGCCATGCAGGGGTCCGGCTAACCAGGCCTGAGCAGAGTCGAAGGCAGCCGGACACTACGCAAGTCAAGGAGCAGAAGGTTGGGTGAGGCTGTTCGTGAGATTGCCGGTCCGTCGGGCCCGCTCGAGGTGCTGATCGACCTTCCCGCTCCCGGCAGCGCTCCGGAGGGCAGGCCGCGCGCCGCGGTCGTCTTTGCCCACCCGCTGCCGATCGAGGGCGGGACCATGCATACGAAGGTCGTGTTCCAGAGCGCAAAGGCGCTGACCCGGATCGGATGTGCCGTGCTCCGATTCAATTTTCGCGGCGTCGGACGCAGCGCCGGGTCCTGGGATGAAGGCGACGGTGAGAAGGACGACTATCGCGCGGCGCTCGACTACTTCGCCAGCCGCTATCCGGACACCGAGCTCTGGGCGGCGGGCTTCTCGTTCGGCTCGTACATCGCGATGACGTGCGGGGCTGAAGACCAGCGAGTGTGCACGCTCATCGGCATCGCACCGCCGGTTGACCGTTACGACTACACGACAGTGACACAGTCCACGAAGCCGAAGTTCATCATTCACGGCGAGCGCGATGAGCTGATCCCGCTGCGCGCGGTCCGCGAGTTCTATGCACGGCTCGACGAGCCGAAGGAGCTCGTGGAAATCGACCGGGCCACACATCTTTTCGACGGCCAGGCGAGCGAGGTCGGCGACGCGCTCGAGGATTTGCTGGCGGATTTCACATGCAGGACGCAGTAATCGTTTCGGCAACTCGAACCGCCGTCGGCAAGGCGCCGGCCGGCTCGCTGCGCACCGTCCGGCCAGACGACATGGCCTCCGCGGTGATCAAGGAGGCCATGCGTCGCGCACCCGGCGTGGACGCGGCCGCAATCAGTGACGTGATCATCGGCTGCGCGATGCCGGAGGCCGAGCAGGGGCTCAACGTCGCGCGGATCGCGAGCTTGCGGGCAGGCATTCCGGTCAGCGCGTCCGCGGTCACCATCAACCGCTTCTGCTCGTCGGGCCTGCAGGCCATCGCCTTCGGCGCCGAGCGAATCATGGTTGGTGCGGCGGATGCGATCATCGCCGGCGGTACCGAGTCGATGAGCATGGTCCCAATCGGGGGCAACAAGGTCTCGCCGAATCCAACGCTCGTTGACAGCTACCCGGACGTCTATCTGAGCACCGGTCTCGTCGCCGAGAATCATGCACGCGAGGCGTCGATCTCCCGCGAGGAGCAGGACGCCTTCGCGCTGCGCAGCCACCAGCGCGCACTCGCCGCCATCGAGGCGGGCCGCTTCGCGGACGAGATCACGCCGTTGACGTTTCACGTCATCGATTCAGGCGAGTCGCCCCTTAAAGGAGCTATCCGAGAGGTCACGTTCTCGCAGGACGAGGGCCCGCGCCGCGATACATCGGCGGCCGCACTGGCCAAGCTGAGACCGGCGTTTCACGTTGCCGGCACCGTCACGGCCGGTAACACGTCCCAGACCAGCGACGGCGCCGCGGCGGTTCTGGTCACCTCCGCTGCTTTTGCGAAGGAGCACGGGCTCCAGCCGCTGGCGCGATTCGTCACCTACGCGACGGCCGGGGTGGAGCCCGAACGCTTCGGCATCGGTCCGGTTCCGGCAATCCGCAAGGCGCTCAAGGCCGCGGGGCTGACGCTCGACGACATCGATCTCGTGGAGCTGAACGAAGCGTTCGCCGCACAGGTGCTGGCGTGCCTTCGCGAGCTCCCGATCGATCCGGAGAAGCTGAACGTCAACGGCGGCGCCATCGCGCTGGGCCATCCACTCGGATGCACCGGAGCAAAGCTGACGGCGACGCTGCTCTACGAGATGCGGCGGCGCGGCAGCCGCTATGGGCTGGTGTCGATGTGCGTTGGCGGCGGCATGGGAGCCGCCGGGATTTTCGAGCGACTGTAGGGGACGATGACGACAACTGCGCAGATTCGGAAGGGCGGTTCGTGGCTGATCGAGGACACGACGCCGGCAGACGTGTTCACGCCGGAGAAGCTGACCGACGAGCATCAGCTGATGGCGCGGACGGCCCAGGAGTTCGTGGACAACGAGGTACTGCCGGCCACCGAGCGCCTGGAGGCCAAGGATTGGGAGCTCGCGCGATCGCTTCTTCGTCGCGCGGCTGAACTGGGCCTCTTCGGCATCGCCGTCCCCGAGCAGTACGGCGGACTCGACCTCGACAAAGCCTCCTCCCTCGTCGTCGTCGAACGCCTTGCCCGCGCGGCGTCATTCGCGACGACGTTTGGAGGACAGGCGAATCTCTGCATCCTCCCGCTCGTGATGTTCGGCACCGACGCGCAGAAGGAGAAGTACTTGCCGCGGCTCGTCGCCGGCGAGATCGTCGGCGCGTATGCGCTGAGTGAATCGGGATCGGGATCGGATGCGCTGGCGGCGAAGACGCGTGCCGTCCGGCAGCCTGACGGAAGCTGGCTGCTCAATGGCGAGAAGATGTGGATCAGCAACGGCGGCTTCGCCGATCTGATCGTCGTCTTTGCCAAGGTGGACGGCGAGCAGTTCACGGCGTTTCTCGTCGAACGCACGTTTCCAGGCGTCAGCTCGGGCAAGGAAGAGCACAAGATGGGCCTCCATGGCTCGTCGACGACGCCGATCATTCTGCAGGATGCGCGGGTGCCCGCCGAGAACGTGCTCGGTGAGATCGGCAAGGGCCACAAGGTCGCGCTCAACACGCTGAACTACGGACGATTCAGTCTTGGTGCGATGTGCGCCGGCGGCTGCCGCGGGCTCATCTTTGATTCGGTCACGTACGCGAAGCAGCGCCGGCAGTTCGGCCAGCCGATTGCGTCGTTCGGCGCCATCAAGCACAAGCTGGGCGAGATGATCGCGCGGACGTATGCGGCCGAGAGCCTCTCGTACCGGACAGCCGGCCTGATCGATGAAGCGCTCACCGGCTCGCACGACGGCGCCATGCTCCCGCGAGTCTTCGAGGAGTACGCGATCGAGTCGTCTATCGCGAAGGTCCACTGCACCGAGATCCTCGACTACGTCCTCGACGAGAACGTGCAGATCCATGGCGGGAACGGCTTCGTGAAGGACTACACCGCCGAGCGGTACTACCGTGACGCCCGCGTGAACCGCATCTTCGAGGGAACCAACGAGATCAACCGGATGCTTATCCCGGGCATGCTGGCCCGGCGCGCCGTCAAGGGAGACCTGGCGCTCATTCCGGCCGCGAAGAAACTGCAGGACGAGCTGCTGACGCCATCGGCGCCCGGCACCAGTTTCGGCGACTCCTCCCCGCTCGGCGACGAGGCGAAGACGGTCGCGGCGTTCAAGAAGGTCGTGCTCATGGTGCTCGGAACCGCCATGCAGACCTACGGCGACAAACTGGCGGATCAGCAGGAGGTCCTCAGCTACATCGCCGACATCATCTCGGAGACTTACGCTTCTGAAAGTACGGTACTGCGAGCGAGCCAGGCGATCGCGACTGGTAATCGTTCCGCCGCCCTTCACGAGGCCGCGGCACGTGTCTACGTGAACGACTCGTCCCAGCGGCTCGAGGCCGCAGCGCGCAGCGCACTGGCCGGCATGGCCGAGGGCGACACGCTACGGACGCTTCTGGCCGCGCTGCGACGTGTCCTGAAAACCTCGCCGATCAACACGATCGTGCTGCGCCGGCAGCTGGCCGACGCCGCCATTCAAAAGGGAGGGTATATCCTGTAGGTAGTGCTCCCGAGGGTCTTCCCGGTCATTCTCCTTGGCGCCCTCGTCGCGGCGGGCTGCACGTCAGCTCCGACCGACGACGCCGCGTATCTCCAGAAAGTACAGGAGTGGCGCGTGCAGCGGGACAAGACCTGGAGCGAATCCACCGACCCGATTCCCGCCGAACGACGATCAGAACTACTGCCGCTGCCCTACTTCGCGCCGGACATCAGTTACGAGGTTCCGGCGGAGCTGCGCCTGTCCGAAACGCGTCCGGTCGTGGAACTGCCGACGTCCACCGGTGAGCTGCGCAAGATGCAGGTGGTCGGCACGCTCGAATTCACGCTGCGGGGTCAGAAGTTGAGCCTTGGAGCGCTCTCGCCGGCCGGCGAGCCGATCCGCTCGCTCTTCGTGCCGTTCGCGGACCTGACGACGGGCAAGGAGACCTATCAGGCAGGGCGATATCTCGACATCGATCCGACCGCCACTGGTCTTTACACCATCGACTTCAACTACGCCTACAACCCGACGTGCGCGTACAACAAGGCGTACTCGTGTCCATTTCCGCCACCCTCGAACCGGCTCAAGATTGAGGTGCGCGCGGGCGAGAAGGCTCCAGGCACTCCACACGAAGATAAGGAACAGAGGCGGAGGTCGTGAGCCGGGCGCTCCAGGCGATCGTCTTCGACTTCGACGGAGTCATCGCCAACAGCGAGCCTCTCCACCTCCGTGCCTTCCAGCAGGCGCTTGGCGAGGACGGCATCACGCTCACCGACAGAGAGTACTTTTCGCGCTATCTCGGCTACGACGACGTCGGCGTGTTCGAGGCGCTGGCGCGCGATCGCGGGCTCGCGATGTCAACTGACCAAATCGCGGCCCTGGTCACGCGCAAGGGACTTCGCCTGCAAGAGATGCTTCGCGCGGGCGAAGTGCTGTTTCGTGGCGCCGCCGATTTCATCCGCGAGGCGGCCACTGCCGTCCCGATCGCGATCGCATCAGGTGCGCTGCGCCACGAGATCGAGGAGATTCTCGGCGCAGCTGGACTGCGCAGCCACTTCGCGGCGATCGTCGCCTCAGGCGATACGCCCCAGAGCAAGCCGTCACCTGATCCGTACGCACTGGCGCTCCAGCTGCTGCAACGGGCTGATGGCACGATCACAGCGGACCGTTGCGTTGCCATCGAAGATTCCCGATGGGGTCTCGACTCAGCGCGTGGCGCCGGGCTGCGGTGCGTTGGCGTCACGAACAGCTATCCGGCGTCAGAGCTGACCTCGGCGGAGCTGGTCGTCGATGGCTTGCATACGCTGACAGTAGGAATGCTCGAACAACTGGTTGGGCGTCGTGAGAACGTCGGTGCATAAGGAGCTGGCGCAGGCGCTGTCGGCGGCCGCGAACGCGGCCGGGACGAGCCTTGCTCCGGCGGCGCTGCTGATCGCACGGATCGAATATCCGCGCCTCGACGTCGAAGCCTATGTCGCCAAACTCGACGCCCTGGGCGAGCTCGCGCGTCAGGCCGTCCAACGCCGGGTCGAGCGAACGTCCGACACCTCGCGGATGGCCTGCATCAAGGCGGTCAACGAGTGCTTGTTCGACGACCTCCACTTCGTCGGGAACCGGGATCGGTACGAGGATCCGCGCAACAGCTGCCTGAATGAAGTTCTCGACCGCCGCACGGGCATTCCCATTACGCTATGCGTCGTGTACATGGAGGTGGCGCGGCGGGCGGGGCTCCATATCGACGGCATCAACTTCCCCGGTCACTTTCTTGTGCGCTGCCCTGAAGTCGGCACCCGCGGAAGCAGCGGACAGATCATCGATCCTTTCCACGGGGGCGCTCTGCTGTCCGAGCAGGATTGCCGCCTGCTGCTGCAGCGTCAGGTCGGCAGCGAGGTCGCGTTCAGCAAGTCGTTGCTTGCGCCGACGACACGGATGCAGATCATCGTGCGCATGCTGATCAACCTGAAACGGATCTACGTGCACATGCGGTCGTTCCCGCAGGCGCGCGACGTCACGGAGCTGCTCCTGTCGCTCACGCCGTCGGCCCTGAGCGAGCTCCGCGACCGCGGACTGCTCGCCTACCACTTGAACGACGTGACTGGCGCTCTCCGTGATTTGCAGACGTATTTGAAGCTGTCATCCCTGAGTGAGCTGGACAAGGAATCCCGCGAGGAGCAGGAACAAATCTGGGAACACGTTAAAACCCTCCGGCGTCGGGTCGCTTCGCTGAATTGAGCGCAGGCGTATACGGGAACGACGCGGCGGCCCGTTCTTTGCTGTGACCCGAGCTGAGGAGACACGATGGTCCGAACCTTATTGAGTGCTACGGCGCTCGTCGCCGCCCTGGGTGGGGCCGCCGCCTCCGACAAACCGCTGTCTCAAGTACCTGAGAGATCACAGGCGCCTGAGAAGCCGCAGGTGCCGGAGAAACCGCAGGCGACGACGGCGAAGGCGGAGCTGAAGTCCGACCCGTCGGGGATCTACCTGTGCGAAGGCGTCAATCCTGACGGTCACAAGTACCGGGGGATCGTTCAGATCGCGTCGGTGCGCAACACCTTCCTCGTGAAGTGGACGCTCGCCGATGACGTGGAAGTCACCGGCGTTGGGATCCTGCAGGACGGCCGGCTGTCAGTGAGCTACTTCGGCGGAACGCCCGCTGTGGTCGTTTACAAGATCGACGCGGACAAGCTCGTTGGCGAGTGGACGATGGGCGGCACCGAAGGATCGGTGTACGCCGAGACGCTGACGCCCATGCCGGAGGGGATGCTCAGGCAGGCGCCTACAGCACCGCAATCGCCGCAGCCGCCAAGAGTCCGTCCGGGACGCCCCACGCCGATTCCGGGCACGAATCCGATCTAAGCACCGAGCAGGTGCGAACGCTCTGACGCGAAGGGTGCTGTCACCCTTCGCACCCGTCTCAGTTCGTATTCGCGATTTCCTGATACAAGAACGCCGACGCGATGATCCCGTTGTGGAAGTTCCCGAGATCGAGCTTCTCGTCAGGGGCGTGCGCGTTCTCGTCCGGCAGGCCGACGCCGAAGAGCACGCCGGGAATCCCGAGCTCACGCTGAAACGTGGCCATCACCGGTATCGAACCGCCCTCGCGGTTGAACACCGGGGTCTTGCCGAAGCCCTGCTCGATCGCGCGGCCGGCGGCGCGGACGAACTTGTTGTCGAACTCCGTCATCCACGGATTGCCGCCGTGCATGCGCGTGATCTTCAGCTCGACGGTCTTCGGGCAGATCTTCCGCAGGTACGCCTCGAAGAGATCGCCGATCTTCTGCGGGTCCTGATCCGGAACGAGCCGCATGCTGACCTTGGCCATCGCCGTCGCCGGCAGCACGGTCTTCGCGCCCTCGCCCGTAAATCCTGAACGGAGGCCGTTGACGTCGAACGTCGGACGCGCCCACACGCGTTCGAGCGTGCTGTAGCCGGACTCTCCAAACAGCTTCGGCGCGCCCAGCTCCTTGCGGTAGCGCGTCTCGTTGAACGGCAGCTTCTTCCACTCGGCGCGTTCCGCGTCGGTCAGGGGACGCACGTCGTCATAGAAGCCAGGAATCTTGATGCGGCCGCCGCGATCCTTCATCTGCGACAGCACGTGCGCCAGCACCATGGCCGGATTCGCGACCGCTCCGCCGAATGCGCCCGAGTGCAGATCCGATTTGGTGCCGCGAACGTCAATCTGGAAATAGGCGAGACCGCGCAGCGCGTAGCAGATCGAGGGGACGCCGCGATCGAACATCGGCGTATCGGAGATGACGACAACGTCGGCGCTCAGATCCTGCTTGTGATCGCGGACGAACTCGTCGAGGTGAACACTGCCGACTTCCTCTTCGCCCTCGACGAAGAACCTGATGTTGCACGGCAGACTTCCGCCCTGCTTAAGGTGCGCCTCGATGGCCTTGATGTGCATGAACACCTGGCCCTTGTCGTCGGCCGAGCCCCGCGCGTAGATCTCGCCGTCGCGCACCGTCGCCTCGAACGGCGGCGTCGTCCACAGCTCGACGGGATCGACCGGCTGCACATCGTAGTGCCCGTAGAACAGGATGGTCGGCTTGCCGGGCGCGTTCAGCCAGTCGGCGTAGACCACCGGGTTCCCCGGCGTCTCAAGGAGCTTGACGTTCTCCATGCCGGCCGCACGCAGGGCATCGGCAGTCCATTCAGCGGTCCGCCGAACATCGCCGGCATGCTCCGGCTGCGCGCTGATGCTCGGAATCGCGAGGTACTGCTTCAGCTCCTCGACGTAGCGGTCACGGTGGACGTTGATGTAATCGACGACGGCGTTCATGCGTCAATCATATTCCACAGGTCATCGCGCGCCCCGGCGCGTTTTTCCTGCTGCAGCTTCAGAAGATGCGCCTTGACGCTCTCCAGCGCGAGCGGCACGAGCGATTCCTTGAGCCCCGGATAGACGCGGGCAACGATGGCCTCAGGCGTACGCTCGCCGGCGCGCACGGCAGAGATGATCTGCTCCTCACGCTCGAGCCGGTGCGTCACGTAGTCGCGAAGCAGGCGCATCGGATCGTCGATGACGGGACCGTGCGCGGGCAGCATCCGGGCCGGGTTCAGCGCGATGATTCGTTCGAGCGAGGCAAGGTAGTCCGCAAGGTTCCCGCCGAGCCGCGCGGGAATCCAGACGGACGATCCCTGGATCGCCATGTCGCCGCAGAACACGGTCCGTGACTGTTCGTGCCAGAAGCAGAGATGGTCCGGCGCGTGCCCGGGTGTGTGAATCGCGGTGAGCTCCGTGTCCCCGGCCGGCACGCGATCACCGTCGCCCAATGCGTCCCACGACACAGGCCACTTCGCATCACGTTCAGGCCACGGCATCTTTCTGAAGCGCGACACGCCAAAGCGCTGCTGCAGAACGGGCGCACCAGACGCATGGTCACCATGCCCGTGCGTGACCAGGACCTGCGCGAGGCTGGCGCCGTCCAACGCCTCCTCGACTCCCTCGAGGTGACGCGACTCGCCCGTACCGGCATCGATGAGCGTGGGCACGCTCCCGGGAATGAACCACGTCCAGTTCCCCTCGCCGGTGATCGGACCGGGGTTGAACGCGAAGACGGGCACAGCGTTCAAAAGAACACCTTCAGCCGCGCGTAGGCGAAATCGCGATTCGTAAACCTGCCGATCACGTCGAGAGACGATCCAGTGAACAACGCTGCCGATCCTTCAACCCATACATTGTCTCGAATGCTGACCGCGGCGATCACGCGCGCAAATGTCGTCGCATCCGCCGGGTCGTAGACGGCGAACAGGCGCACGGTCCGCGTCTCGCGCGCAAATGCACGGTCCGCAGCTAAGACGATCGCGAGATCCGTCCGTTCGACCTCGTCGTCGCCCGCAAACACCTGACCTGCGGGATCGTCGTTGTCCACACCGCTCCACGACCAGAGGATGTTCCCCGCAACGCGATAGTCGCCGGCCCTGCGATCGATTCCGACTCCCGCGCTGACCGAGTGACCGGGAACGCCTCGTGCGCCCAGCGTGGACTGCAGTTCGTCATCCACGAACGCCGCAATCTCGCCCCTCACGCCCCAGAGCCCGCGCACGGTCTCGAAGTCTCCGCCAATCATGGTGAAGCGGGGAAACGACTCGCGAATGACGAACGACACCGGGGCAAGGCCGGCCTCCACGATCGGGGATGTCAGCGTCGAGATAGGAAAGGCCCTGATTCCGCGATAGGCCGAGACTGCCCAGTCCACCCGCGAGGTTGTCGAGGTCAGCCTGGCGCCACCCTGCAGGCTCTGAGTGCCGAAATCCGGTTCATCCCTGATGCGCGGAATGCTTCGTAGGGCACCCCCTTCAGGGGCTGGAAGATCTCGTAGGGCACCCCTTTCAGGGGTGCCGTCCACCAGCGTCAGATTGAACGGCGAGGTTGGCTCGTCCAGCTGATCGAAGGTGCCGCGTCGAAACACCGGAACCACCACGCCCTCGATCGTGGTCGAGCGCGGCAGGAAGATCCGCCCGCGGACGAGACCCACAGGCAACCGCGCTTCGCTTCGCCCCTCCATCAGAAACCTGGACAGGTCGATCGGATTGACGACGTCGGTAGGCTGAAACTCGTCGAGGCGGCCCCAGACCAGGCGCGCGGAGCCGGCGCGTACATCGAAACGGCTCGTCACGAAGTCGACGAACAGATCCGCGGGCCGGACGATGACGTCGCGCGTCGTGCCGTGTCCGCCGGTGCTGGTGCGGTCGGCAATCAGGCCATCGACGTAGCCGCCAAGTGCAATCCTCAGGTGCGGACCGAGCGTGGCATAGCGTTCGGCGAAGAGCCGTACCCGCATCTCCGTAACCGGCTGCGAACCTGCCGCGGGATCGATGTCTGGGAATGCGTCAGCAATGACCGAGACCTGGCCGTTGATCTGAGCGGATGCCGGCGCCGCTGCGAGGATCGCGACGATCGTCGTAGCGACTGCGGCGCCCCTGAAGCTGGCACCCCTGAAGGGGTGCCCTACGTTTCTCACGCCGCGTGTCTCACGCCGCGGATCCGAGCCGCTCGGCCGCCGGCGCGCCAAAGACCCTCGGGAACAGTGTGATCACCGCGGGCACGACCAGCACCTCCGCCAGAAACGCGACGACCATGGTCAGGGCCAGCAAGCCGCCGAACCACGCGGTGGGCTTGTACGCCGAGAAGACCATGATGCCGTAGCCAAGGCTGTTGATGATCGCCGTCGTCAGCGACGCCCTGCCCTCGTGCATCGTGGCCGCTTCGATCGCCTCCTCCGTACTGGCCCCGGCCGCCCGCTCGCGCCGGAACCGCCCTATGAAGTGGATGGTGTCGTCGTCCACGATTCCAAGAGCCACGCTGGCCACCATCACCGTCGCGACGTTGAGGGAGATGCCCAGCCACCCCATCACGCCGAGCACGGCACACACGGGCAACGCATTGGCGATGATCGCCAGCACGCCGTAGCGCGCCGAGCGGAACACGACGAAGATCACGCCGAAGACCGTCAGAAAGGCGGTCCCGAAGCTGCTCAACTGCGAGACGACGATGTAGTGATCGAGCGTGGCGAAGATGTGTCCCGAACCAGTGACGGTGGTGGTGATGCCGCTTCCTTTAAAGACCGCCCTGGCCTCCTCCTCCGCCCGGTTGATCTGCTCGAACACCAGATCGGAGCTCATCGAGGCAAGGCGAACGGAAATCTGGGCACGTGAATAATCACTGGCCACGACGCGATCCAGCTCTCGACGGCCCTCGTCCGACAGTCCGAAGACGAAGAGCTCCTGCGCAATCGCGTCCGCACCGGCGGGCACGACGGCCGCCGATTCGGCTCCACCATTGAGTTCGCGATTGACCCGCTTGACGTAGTCGGCGACCGACACGATCTTGCGGACGAACGGCAGCTTCTGCAGCCGGACGCGCAGCTCCTCCATCCGGCGCAGGGCGTCGGGCGACTTCATCGACTCCGGCTCGCCCTCGAGCAGGATGTTGAAGCTGTAGATTCCCGATAACTCCTCGTC
>Ga0247825_10002702_pt1 | contig 11720 bp, 2 predicted proteins | sample 13C_Vanillin_Day_FD_194413 | JGI IMG/M metagenome (GOLD analysis project Ga0247825, IMG submission 194413) | Soil microbial communities from agricultural site in Penn Yan, New York, United States - 13C_Vanillin_Day48 | ecosystem: Environmental > Terrestrial > Soil > Agricultural land | place... | reverse complement strand
CCCCCATCCAGGGAGGCAGGTTCAATGCGGGAGGAACCCCCATCCAAGGCATCCCACCAGCCCCCGGCTGAGCAGCCCCAATAGGCGGCTCCACGTGCTGCCGCGTCCCCGCCGCTCCCGCACTGGAAGGATCTGTCCGCGGCGCACCAGCCCCTGCCTCGGCGCGGCCCCGAGCCTTCTGCTGCAAGAGCGCCTCGAACAGCCGGCGGCGTTCATCGGGCAGGCGCTCGACCCGTTCTTTCTGAGAGCCCTGTCCGGCGCCGTCATCCCCTGCGGCCATCTATCAACGCTCCGTGTTGGCCGCCCCTCACCCAAATCCCATGGGAGCGGTAGATTTTCATGATGCCGTCTCTCTTGTACCTTGGAACCCTCCTCATCAGCGAGCGAACTCCGCGAGCATGCGCTTCACCTCCTCCTCGGAGAGGTTCTCGACCATGGCCAAGGTGGCGGCGACGGTGTCCTGGCCAACCTGAGCGATGGGCTTGAGCCGCTCCAGCCGCTGCGCGAGCCCCGCGATGGTTGGCACATCGAAGAGCTCGTTCACCTGGAGTTCCACGCCCAGCCTGTCCCGCAGGCGAGTGCTCAACTGAATGGCCAGCAGCGAGTCACCACCCAGTTTGAAGAAGTTGTCCTCTACGCCGATGGACTCGATGCCGAACACCTTCTGCCAGATATCCGCCAGCGTCCGCTCGACCTCGTTGCGCGGCTCGACATAGGAAGTCTCGAGCGTCGGCCGAGCCCGGCCACCCCGGGCGCGCTGCTCCTCTCCCGAGGCCGGCCGGGTTTGTTGCTTGAGCCTGCGCTCGCGCTCCCTGCGAGCCTGCAACTCGCCGGTTGAGACCGCAATGCGCTCCACCTCTGCGAGCGCGAGAGCCGACTCGAACACCGCGCCCCCCTCCTCCGAGCGGATGGCCATCCCGGCGAGGGCCGTGAGGCCACCGAGCCCCGGCGTTCCCTCGGGGGGCGCCCAGGCATCCCAGTCCACTGCAACCCAGCGGCACCCGCCACGCTGATTCCGCGCGCGCACGAACGCGTCCATGAAGTGGTTGGCCGCCGCGTACGCACCGAGGCCAGCGCCACCGAGCACCGTTGATAGCGACGAGCACACCACGCAGAAGTCCAGCCCATGCGGCAGGACACGCGCCAGGGTCTCGAGACCCTGGATCTTCGAGTGAAAGTGCGCCTCGCAGTGCGCGGGCGTGGTGTCCGCCAGTGCGCGCAGCGCCTCGACGCCCGTCACTCCCGCGGCATGCACCACGCCATGCAGCGCGCCGAAGCGCTGCAGCGTCTGCTCGACGACACGCCGCATCTGCACCTCGTCAGCCACGTCCGCGCTGAGGACCAGCACCTCGGCGCCCAGCGCCTCCAGCTCGCGCACCTTGCGGATCAGGTGGCTGGTGCGGTCATTCTCGCCATGCGACGCCAGCCATCTGTCCCACTCTTCCCGGGGCCCCAGCCCCTTGCGCGCGGTGAGCACAAGCCGCGCACGCACCCTGCGGGCCAGGTGCTCCGCCAAGGCCAGACCGATGCGGCCCAGCCCGCCAGCAATGAGGTAGACCCCGCACTCGCGCAGCGCGGCCCCGCCAGCGCCGCGCGCCGGTGGGAGCGGCTCGAAGGTGCGGACCCAGCGGCGCCCGCCTCGCCATGCGACGAACGGCTCATCAGCGTCCGTGACGAGTTCGGCCATGAGGCGCTCGGCCAGCGTCGGCGCCACGTCCGCGTCCAGCGCGCCAGGCAGCACGTCCACGACGCGGCAACGTACAGAGGGCCACTCCTGTCCCACCACCTGCCCCAGAGCCAGCAGTGGCGCGCGCCCCGGATACACGGCCTCATCGCCCAGCACGTCCGCCACACCACTGGTCACGATGGCGAGCCGCGTGGGACCTGCGTCTGAACGCCCAAGAGCCTGAACGAGGAAGAGCGCGCTGTAGAAGCCCGCTGCCAGCTCCGCCGGGAGACTTCCCGCCAGTGCCGCGCCCGCCCCCCATAGATGGAGCAGATACTGCGGCGCCGCGCTGGCCCCGGCGAGTTCCTGGAGCAGCGCCGCATAATCGGCCGGTGCGGCCGGGTCGAGCTCGTAGCGCCCAGCCGCGATGCGCCGCAGCCCGGGGCCCGCCACCACGGTGACAACGTGGGCGCCCACGCCTCTCAGGCGCTCGCTCACCTCGGCGGCCAGCCGCGAGCCATCATCGAACACGAGCCAGCGCTCGCCTGCTGCGACTGCGGGCCGCAGCGGGGCCGAGCGCTTCCAAGACGGTGCATACAGCCACTGCTCGGGACTCACGCGCCCAGCAGACGTGGCCACTTCGGGCACGTGCGCGGAGCCGAAGACGGACCGGGAGGCCTCGTACTGGTAGGGGTACCGCTCGAAAGGGTACGTCGGCAGCGGCACCCTGCGGCGCTGTTGGCCGGCATAGAACGCTCCCAGGTCCACGGGCACATCGCACAGATACAGGCGACCGAGCGCTGTGAGCAGCGTGGCCAGCTCGGAGGCAGCCTCACGGGGGTGTCCCAGAGAGGCGAGCGCGCGCTCCTTTGCCATGGGCCCATGCGCGCCGACGAGCGTGGTCAGTCCCCGGCCAGGGCCCACCTCGAGCAATAGGCGGTCCGGCTCAGCGAGCAACTCGGAGACGCTGTCGGAGAATCGGACGGCGTGGCGCAGGTGGCGCGCGTAGTAGCCCGGGTCCATCGCCTCGGCCTGCGAGATCCACGTGCCCGTCAGGTTGGAGATGTAGGGGATTCTGGGGGCCGAGCGCTGCGTGCGCGCCACGGCCGCCCGGAACTCGTCGAGCACGGGCTCCATCATCCTCGAGTGGAAGGCATGAGATGCATGCAGCCGCGAGCTCCAGACGCCGCGCGCGCGCAACTCCCGCTCGGCCGCGTCAACGGCATCCGTCGATCCGGAGAGCACCACGGAGCCCGGTGCATTGAGGGCGGCGATGGTCACCCCAGGCACGCGGGCCGCCTCGGCCTCCGAGAGCGCTGCGGCGAGCATGGCTCCTCTCTCCAGGCGCTGCACCATGGCTCCGCGGGTGGCCACAAGCCTCAGCGCGTCGTCTCGTGAGAAGACACCCGCGAGGCTTGCAGCCACGTACTCGCCGACGCTGTGGCCACTCATCGCCTCCGGCTGAATGCCCCAGGACATCCACAGGCGGGCCAACGCGTACTCGATGATGAAGAGGGCCGGCTGCGCCAGGCGCGTCTGCATCAGTTGCTCAGCGGCCTCTGCCTCCCGGTCAGGCGCCGGGTAGAGCACTTCGCGCAGGTCGAGCCCGATCTGAGGCCGCAGCAACTGCACGCACGCATCCACCTCCTGGCGGAAGAGGGGCTCCGACTCATAGAGCTCCCGCCCCATGTTGACGTGCTGGGCGCCCTGGCCGGGAAACAGGAAGGCCACCCTCGCCCGGCGCGGCTCGCGGTAAAGCGCCGGGGCTGAGAGCAAGGCGGCGCGAACCTCCTGTGAGGAGTGGCCCACCGCCATGCGGCGATGCTTGAAGAGCTGCCGTCCGGCGAGCAGCGTGTAGGCGACATCCGCCAGTGGCTGCTCCGGATGCGCCTCCAGGTGCGCCACCAGCCGGTTCGTCGTCTCACGCAGCGCGGTCTCCGAGCGTGCTGACACCACGAAGAGCTGCAGCGGCCGCGACGCGCCCGGGGGCGGGGACGGCGGCGCCTCCTCCAGGACCACGTGCGCGTTCGTTCCACCCACGCCGAACGAACTCACGGCCGCGCGCCGGGGCTCCCCGTTCTTCTCCCACGGCCGCAGGCGCGCATTGACATAGAAGGGCGAGTTCGCAAAGTCGATGTTGGGATTGGGCGCCTCGTAGTGCAGGCTCGGCGGCAGCTGCTTGTGCTTGAGGGCCAAGATGGCCTTGATGAGGCCCCCCACGCCCGCCGCTGAATTCATGTGCCCGACGTTGGACTTCACCGAGCCAATGGCGCAGTAGCCCTTTCGATCCGTGTAGGCGCGGTATGCGTCGGTGAGGGCGGCAATCTCCACCGGATCCCCCAGCTCGGTAGCTGTCCCATGACACTCCACATAGCCGATGGTGGCCGGGTCCACGTCCGCCATGGCAAGGGCCAGGGTGATGACCTCGGCCTGCCCTTCGACGCTGGGCGCGGTGAAACCCACCTTCTGCGCCCCGTCGTTGTTGATGGCGGCACCGCAGATGACGGCATGGATGGTGTCCCCGTCAGCCAAGGCATCGGCGAACCGCTTGAGCACGACCACGCCCACTCCGTCGCCCCCCACCGTGCCGCGCGCACGCGCGTCGAAGGGCCGACAATGCCCGTCTGGAGAAGCGATGCCCCCGGGCTGATAGAGGTAGCCCGCGTGACGGGGGAAGACCACGCCCACGCCGCCGGCCAGCGCCATGTCGCACTGGAAGCCGAGCAACCCCTGACAGGCGGCCTGGATGGCAACGAGAGAGGTGGAGCACGCCGTCTGGATGGTGAGCCCCGGCCCCCGGAGGTTCAGCTTGTAGCAGACGCGCGTGGCCAGGTAGTCCTTGTCGTTGCCGATAAGGCTCATCACGTCATACGTCCAGAGGCTGAGCGCCCCCAGCACGTACGTGTTGACGTCGGCCCCCGCGTACACCCCGATGAGGTCCGGGTAGCGCGCCGGGTCGTAGCCCGCGTGCTCCAGCGCCTCCCATGCGCACTCCAGGAAGAGACGCTGCTGCGGGTCTGTCAGCTCCGCCTCCGTGGGGGTGAAGCCGAAGAATGGGGCGTCGAAGTGGAGCGCGTCCTCGATGACAGCGCGGGCGGGCACGAAGTCACGCGAGGTACGCACAGCCTCGGGAACGCCAGCCGCCGCCACCTCCTCCGGCGAGAAGAAGGAGATGCACTCGCGGCCCTCTGCGATGTTGCGCCAGTACGCCTCCACGTCCCTCGCCTTGGGGAACCGCCCCGACATGCCGACCACGGCGATGTAGGGCGCGTTCTCAGCCAGCTCCTGGGGCTGCTGGTCGCTGCTGCTCATCTCCCTCTCCTGTCATGCGTGCCACCGCGCGGCCGTGCGCCGAGCCGCTGCCGCACGGCGTCCTTCTGCTTCTGCGCTCGCTGCGCCGCCTTCTGGATGGATCGCCTCGGCGCTGCCTCGGTCCGCTCCAGATGGCTCGCCAACGAGCTCACTGTCGGGTAGCGGAAGAGTTCCACGACGGAGAGCTCCCGGTCCAACGCGGCATGCAGCCTGCTGAGCACCTGGATGAGCAGCACGGATTGCCCACCCAGCGCGAAGAAGCTGGTGTTGACATCGATGGCGTCCACGCGCAGGACCTCTCGCCAGATGGCGGCGATGGTCCGCTCCAGGCCCGTGCGCGGCAGGATGCGTTCGCGCGAGGCCCCCTCCGCGGGGACCAGCCCCGCGAGCACCGCGGTGTCGATCTCCCCCGAGGCCAGGCGCGGCATCTGCGCCACTTCGACGATGTCACAGAGCACGGGCACGCCGAAGCGGTCCAGCACGGGCACTGCCGGCAATTCGAGCGCGGGCGTACCCGGTGAGCGCTCGACATAGGCGGCAAGGCGCTGGGCCGACGCGGTTGGGGCGAGCACCCGGCGCCGCACGTGGGGCTTCCGTGTGTCGAGCCCGATGACCAGCTCACATCGCCCGCTGCGCAGCCCCGCCTCCAGCGAGGAGAGCCCGCGCCGCCTGCCCACCATGGCATATCCCAGCTGAAGCGATTGCTCGGCGAGCTGGTAGCCCCGGCTCATGCCCAGCTCCTCCCAATGACTGAATGAGAAGACGAAGCGCCGTGCGCGCCCCAGACGCAGCTCCTCCGCCAGCAATGCCTCGAGCGCGCAGGAGGCCGCGGCGTAGGCGCCCACGGCCGCACCGCCGAAGATCCCATAGGCGGACCCGAAACACACCAGGAAGCCCTCCTCGCCTAGCAACTGCCGCAGCACCCATCCACCCGCCAACTTCGGGTACACCGTCTGCGCGAAGCTCTCCGGTGTCTCCTCCGCGAGCAACCGCGTGGGCAGCACGCCAGCCAGGTGGAAGGCGCCGGCCAGCCTTACCCCGAAGCGCCGCTCGGCGCGGGAGACCGCCTCCCGCATACCCGCGAGATTCGCCACATCCACCGCCTCATAGACGACCCGCTCGGACGACGCGAACTCGTCGAACGCCCTGCGCCGCTCCTGCGTGCTCTGCCACTCAGCGGGCACCTCCCGCGCGCCGTCAGGTCCGGCGGCGCCTTCCAGCGGTGTGCGCCCCACGAGCAGCAAGCGCAGACCATGCGCCTCCATGAGGTGGCGCGCCAACTCGACGCCTACCCCACCGAGGCCGCCCGTCACCACCACGAGGTCCCCACGCTGCCACGGGGCCTTCTCCTGGGCCACCGGCCGCACCGGCTCGAGGCGGGGCACGAAGCGCCCCATGCCGCTGTAGCGCACTTCGCGCTCCTTCGTCGCGACGCGCGCCTCCGCAAGCAGCCTCTCCGCGTCCTCGCCGGCCTCGTCCGCCGGCAACTCCACGTGCTGGCATGAGAGCGCTGCCCACTCCTGGGGGATGACCTTCGCCAGGGCCCGCAGCGACGCGCGCTCGTACGCCACGCGCCGGCCTGACGAGCCCGAGGAGGCATGGCTCGCCGCAATGATGATCTGGAGCGTCTCCCTGGACAGGGAGCTGCGCGAGAGAGCCTGCACCAGCAGCAGCAGGCTGGCCGTGGCCGCCGTGTTCGCGCGCACCAACTCCTCGACATCCCGAGGTTCCGGGCCGGGATCACCGTAGGCCCATAGGTGGAGGATGCACCCGATGCGGTGCCCCTCCTCGGCAAGCGCGGCCAACAGCGCGTCGTAGTGCTCCGGGCTGCAAGGATCGAGCGTAAAGCCTTCAGGCCCCACGCGCGAGAAGTCCTTCCCCTCCCAGACGCGCACCACCGCCCGCGAGCCCAGGCGCGAGACCACCGCGTCACTCAACCCGCCGTCCCTCCCCAACAGCAGCCAGGTGTCACGCTCCGGCCGTACGGGGCGCGGGGGGAGTTCCTGCCGCTGCCATACAGGGCGAAGAAACCACTCGGGCACGGCCTTTTCGCTGTCGGAGGCCAGGTCGATGCGCTGGATGAGTTCGTCGAAGCGCCCCTGCACCAGATCTCTCTTGAGCTGCGTGCGTTGCACCTTTCCACTCGTTGTCTTGGGAAAGGACTCCCGGTCAATGGGGATGAGGTACGCCGGCCAGAGACCAAAGTCGGCGCTCACCCGCTCACGGATGGCGCGCAGGAGCGGCACGTCAAGCCCGGGCCGACGCGGAGAGAAGAAGAGGGCAATGCCGTCCGTGCCCGTGGAGGGATCGTCCACCGAGCAGGCCGCGACGAAGGACGGCTCGACGCCTTCCACGGCGCTCACCGCGTCCTCAATCTCGTAGCAATAGAAATTCGCGCCGCGGATGACGAGCGTCTCCTTCTGCCGGCCGGTGATGGTCAGCCGCCCCTCGCGCAGGAAGCCCAGGTCACCAGAGCTCAGCCACCCGTCACCGACGAGCGCCTCCCGGTTGGCCTCCTCGTTGTGCAGGTAGCCCGGCATCACGGAGCGGCCGCGCACCTGCATGACCCCGATCACCCGCTCCGGCAGCACGCTCCCGTCCAGACCGACAATGCGCACCTCCACCCCTGGCCGCAGGGGCCCCAGGTCCACGAAGGCCATGACGTCCGTGTCGCCCTCGAGGGCCTCCTCCAGCTCCCCACTCAGTGAGCTCTTGCGCACGCGGAAGGCGCCAGTACCCGGCGTCCAATCGTTTGCGTAGCAGATGCAGGTGCACACCTCGGCCATCCCGAAGGACGGCTGCATCGCGCCAGGGTGCAGGCCGAAGGCGGCCATGCGCTGCAGGAACTCCTCGGCCACGGGCACCGTCACCTGCTCGCCGCCGTTGAGCAGGCGCCGCACACAGGACAGCTCCCAACGCCGGCCTGGACTGCGGGCGAGCGCATCGTTCACCAGCTTGTAGCCGAAGTTGGGCGACCACGAGAAATTGCCCCGGTACGTATCCAGCGCGTCCAGCCAACGCAGCGGATCAGCCAGCACCAGCTCCGTCTTGAGGTGCACCTGCCTGCTGCCGAGGTAGGTGTCCTTGAGGTGGCAGGTGAGGATGGGCCCCACGTGGTCCATCGGCAACCAATTGACGTTGACATCCTCGGGCCCGAATCCGTTCACCTCCCGCGCGCCATGGATGAAATCGATGATGCCCTCATGGGTCAGCTGGATGCATTTGGGAGTGCCCGTGCTGCCGGAAGACAGCTGCAGGAAGGCCACGTCTCCGGGCTGCGCCGGGTGGAGCACGTCCGCTGGCGGCCCGCTCGACAGCTCGTCGATGGACACGACCTTGAAGGCGCCCGCGGCCAGTCCCTCCTCAGCGAGGAGCCCGGGCAGGGCGCCAAGCGGCTCCACCAAGCGGGCGCTGGCCAGCAGCACGGGGCCGCCCAGCAACTTCCATACGTTGTACAACTTGGAGACAACGCCACTCCTGCGCTCGTAGGCGCTGGCCGTCGCCACGGTAACGGGGGTGATGCCTCCGAGCAGACACGCCCAGAAGGTGACGAAATGTTCCTCCAACTCCTCGATCTGGAGAATGACCCGCTGCCCGGGGAGCCCCCCCCGCTCGCGCAGCCCCGTGAGCACGCACCGCGCGCGGTGGAGCAGCTCGCGATATGAGAGGCTGATGGACGCCCCTCCCTCGAGGAGAGTGAGGCCATGGTCGCCGAAATGCTCGGCCGTGCGCACGAACGCCTCTGTCAGCGTGCGGGGCGCGCCGTCGGGCAGATGCAGCGGCCCGCCCGAGGCATGTGCGAGCCGCTGAGGTGCCCCCCTCCCCTGCCCAGCCAGCATCGCGCCGGAGGTGGAGCTGGTGTGACGCTCGGCAGCCTGGCCCGCACGCAGATCCGGCAGCAGCTCGGAGATGTGCACCCGCTTTTGTGGCTCGAGCCTCTCCTGGATGAGCACCTTGAGAGCCTTTACGCCCGGGATACTCGCCAGCTGACGCTCCCAGGCCTCGGCGGCCCTGGCATCCACTACAGGCAGCGCCGCCAACGCGCGCGCATCCACCTGCCCGTGCTCCGTGAGTGGCAGCGCGTTGACCAGCACCAGGCACACCGGAAGCGAAGCCTCCGGCAGGCTCGAGCGGATGTGTTCCTCTATCTGCGCCAGCTCCACCCTTCCCGAGGCCACCAGGTACACGGCGAGTTCATCGTGCCCACCCCTCGTGCGGGCCAGCGCGTGCACAGCGTAGATGGCCGGGTGGCCCAGGAGCGCTTCCTCAAGCTCGGAGAGGTCCAGGCGCAACCCCTCGTGCCAGAAGTGGCGCGCATCCACGCCGCCCAGCACGCGCAGCGAGCCATCGGCCAGCCACATGCCCCGATCAGCCGTGCGCACAGGCCTGTGCTCTGTAATGCCCTCGAGCGTGGCGTGGATGGTCCCGGGTATGCCTATGGGTACCAGCCCGCCTCGCGCGTCCAGTACGAGCGTACCCAGCCCCTCGGCCCGCCCAGCGGGCATCGCGTCGCGCTGCTCACGGGACTCCCAGGTGCAGAAGGCCAGCTCCGCGCCGATCTCCGGCGGGGAGTAGAGATACATCAGGCGCACGCCGAGCCGGCGCTGGAACTCGTTCGCGAGTTCCGGCCTGAGCAGCGCGCCGCTACACGCCACCCACCGCAGCCCTTCGAATGCTCGAAGCGCCTGGTCCGAGGTCTGTTGGAGCAGCACGGCCAAGCCGGTGGGCGTGACGTGCGCCCCAACCAAGGGGCGGAGCCCGCCTGGGACAGAGCCGCTGGGGCCCGCGAACACCACGGCCGCCCCACGGGTCAGGGGCCAGAGCAGCTCCACGGCAAAGAAGTCGCGCCCCCCCGGGGCCGTGGTGAGCACGGCCTCACCTGGCGCCAGCGGCAGAACCTCGCTCAGACGCTCGAGGCGGCGGGCGAGCTGCCGACGGCTGATGGCACGCGGACCTTCTGCCGCGCACAAGAAGTAAGCGGGTGCATCGGGCAATACGGCTCCCTGCCAGGCTGGTGCATCGGGCAGCGGCTCATCCAGGCAAAGGAGCTCCAACCCTAGCGGCTCGAGCGCAGGCGCCAGCAAACGCGTCGTCAGCACGAGCATCGGGCCAATTGCCTCAAGCACCTGGGCGCGCCGCCTCGCCGAGCCGGCAGCGTCGAGCGGAACAAACGGCACCCCTGCCCGCAACGCGCCCAGCACAGCCACTGCCCCCTCGACACCCCGAGGCAGCGCCAGTCCCACCACTCCGAGCTTCAGCTGGCGCAGGTGACGCGCAAGCCGGTCTACCCGTGAGGCCAGTTCCCCGTAGCTGACTTCGGAGTCTCCACACACGCAGGCCACAGCCCCAGAGAAGTCCTCGGCACAAGTTGCAAAGAGCGCGTCTCCACAGGGTGGCTCGGTGAACAGCGCGAGAGAGCGGAGCGCTCCGCCACCCACCGCTGCTCCTCCTGAGTCAGCAACGGAAGGCTGGAGATGCGCCGCTCAGGTGCCCGGACTGCCTCGGCCAGCAGCACCTGGAAGTGGCCTATCAACCTGCGAATCGTGGACGGCTCGAACAGGTCGCTATTGTAGGAGACAAACCCGGCGAAGCCGTCCTCGTGCCGCCAAAAGTGCAGCCCGAGGTCAAAGTGGCTGTACGCGGGGCCAAGCTCGACCGGCATTGCGCGCAGGCCGGGAAGCTCGATCGCAGCGAGCTTCTCCTGGTGCAGGGCGAACATCACCTGGAACAGTGGATTGCTGCTCGCGTTGCGCTCGACCTGGAGCTTGTCGACGAGCATCTCGAAGGGCACGTCCTGGTGCGCGTAGGCCCCCGTCGTCACCTCTCTGACCCGAGCCAGCAGTTCCAGGAAGACCGGGTCGCCGGACAAGTCCGTCGCCATGACGACGATGTTGGCCAGCGTGCCCAGCAGGCCTTCCAGCTCACGCCGCCGCCGGCCTGCGATGGGTGTGCCCACAGCAACGCGCTCGCATCCGGTATAGCGATGTAGCACCACCTGGAAGACAGCCAGCATCGCCATGTACGGCGTGACACCTGTACGGCGGCACAGCTCATCGAGCGCCACGCCTACCTCTGGAGGGACAAAAGCGGCCTCGCTCCCTCCAGTGAAGGTAGGGCGCGCTGACCGAGGCCTGTCCAGCGTCAGCGCAAGCGGCTCCAGGCCCCGCAGCTGCCTGCGCCAGTAGTCCATCTGAGCGGCAACCCGCTCGCCGGAGAGCCACTCGCGCTCGAAGATGGCGTAGTCCGCGTATTGGATGGGGAGTTCCGGAAGCGGCGAGGGCTGCCCGTTGGAGAAAGCCTGGTAGAGCACGGCCAGCTCCCGCATCCAGACGCCCACGGACCAGCCGTCCCATACAAGGTGGTGGAAGGCAACCAACAACAGGTGATCCTCAGGCCCCAGCGCATAAAGGCTCATGCGCCAGGGAGGACGCTCGGCCAGGTCGAAGGGCCGCGCCGCCTCCTGCGTAGCCAGCCCCAGCGCGTGGTGCCGCCGCTCGTTTTCGGGCAGGTGGCAACAGTCCTGGAAGGTGAGCTGTACCTCCACGGCGCCGAGCACCTCCTGCACCGGGCGGCCCGCTACGACGGGGAAGCGTGTGCGCAGTATCTCGTGCCGCCGGACGATTTCCCGCAGCGCCTGCTCCAGCACAGCCCTGCGCAGCGGCCCCTGCAGTTGCACCGCCGCAGGGAGGTTGTAGACACCATTATTGGCTGCCAGCTGGCACATGAACCACAGGCTCTCCTG
>Ga0247825_10002700_pt1 | contig 11725 bp, 9 predicted proteins | sample 13C_Vanillin_Day_FD_194413 | JGI IMG/M metagenome (GOLD analysis project Ga0247825, IMG submission 194413) | Soil microbial communities from agricultural site in Penn Yan, New York, United States - 13C_Vanillin_Day48 | ecosystem: Environmental > Terrestrial > Soil > Agricultural land | place... | reverse complement strand
ACGCGGCCGTCGACGAGCCGATTGAGACCGGCCACCTCGCGCGCTCCACCCAGCGCGACCAGTTCGACCTCGCGCGTATCCCCCGGTTCGAACCGGACCGCCGTGCCCGCCGCGATGTTCAAGCGCATGCCGTAGGCGGCGCTCCGCTCGAACGCCAGCGCGCGGTTCACTTCGAAGAAATGACAATGCGATCCGACCTGCACGGGGCGGTCACCCCGGTTGGTGACCTCGATCCGGACCGTCGGCCGCCCGGCATTCAACTCAATCGGCTCGCCGTCGAGAAAATACTCTCCAGGAATCATCGCTGAACCTTCGACCGAGGCCGCACGTCCCCTTCACCTGATCGGCCTGTGAACCGTGACCAGCTTCGTCCCGTCTGGAAACGTCCCCTCGATCTGAATCTCGCCGATCATCTCCGCCACCCCTTCCATCACGGCGTCGGCGCCGAGAATCGTCGGACCCACGCTCATGATCTCAGCCACGGATCGGCCATCGCGAATCAGCTCGAGGATGTGCGAGGTAATCAGGGCGACGGCCTCCGGATGATTCAGCTTCAGGCCACGCTCGAGCCGCTTTCGCGCGAGCTCTCCCGCGCTGAAAATCAGCAGCTTGTCGATTTCGCGGGGAGTGAGGTGCATGTGGCTCCGCATGATAGTCGATCGAGTTCGATCCCTCGGCTGTCAATTTTGTCGGCGCGCCCTCGAGCCGTGCGCGCGGTGCAGCGCGGCGCCGAGCGCGCGGGGGCGTGAGCGAGACACAGTCGGTGAGATCCACAGGGCATCAAGACATTTATGTCCTCTCAGCAGTCTCATACGACGTTTACGTCTGTGCCTCGTGAGCGCCTCCTCGTGATTGGCGCGACAAACCGGGGCCTGGCGCGGGCAGGCTCTGGCGCGAGTCTTGAAGGCCTGCGATGCATCGTTTCTTTTTTCGAGGTAAGGATGCCAGCGAAGAAAACCCGACCAGCGCCGAAAGCCGCGCCGGCGCCCAAGCGCCCGACCGTCCAGCGGCAGCCGCCCACCGAACGCGACATCGCGATGCGTGCCTACCAGCTGTTCATTCAGCGCGGTGGGGAGCATGGCCGTGATATCGAGGACTGGCTGCTGGCGCAACGCGAGCTGTCGCCCAACCCCTGAACAGGAGTCGTGACATGAAGACACCCGCCATCCTCGACACGCTCGTGCGCATGCAGACCGAATGGATCGAGATGCCCCGTCTGAAGTTGACGCGGCCCCAGGCCCAGCGCCTGTGGAGCCTGCCGAGTGAGGTCTGCGAATCCGCGTTCGAGTCGCTCGTCAGAAGCGGCTTTCTCGTTCAGGCGCCTGACGGCGCGTATATCCGACACGCGTTCGTGAAGGCCTCCGGCGCGATGGCTGCCGTCGCGGCTGCGCCGCGCGCCGATCGCTGAGCAGGTCGATCGCCCTAGTCCGTCGGCGGCGGGGAGGCGTGTGTGGACTACTCCGGAGAGGTGGTGACAAACGGCGAAGGCTCGCTGTTGTGGACGCTCGAGGAGATCGGACGTCTCATCTCTGAGCGTGGCAACCCCTCCGAGACGCTCACCAACGTCGTTCACCTGATTAGGGCCCGATTCGGGACCGACGTCTGTTCGGTGTACCTGCTCGAGCCCGACCGTGCCAACCTGGTGCTGGCCGCAACCATCGGGTTGCGCGTCGAAAGCGTCGGCCGCGTCCGCATGCGGCTGTCCGAAGGGCTCGCCGGCCTCGTCGCCGAGCAGCTGCGACCGCAGATCGTGGCGGACGCGACGCGGCATCCGCGCTTCAAGTACTTTCAGGAAGCAGGCGAAGATCCGTATCGATCGTTTCTCGGTGTGCCGATCGTCGATCGGGGTCTGCTGCAAGGCGTACTGGTCGTCCAGACCATCGAGCCGCGTGTCTTCAGTACCGACACGGTCCGGCTGCTGGTCATGGCTGGAGCCCAGCTGGCGCCGATCGTCACCGAAGCACGGACGCTCGGACAGTTCGTCGCGCCATCGCATCAGCGCCTGAGCGCGCTCGCGCAGAACCTGTGGTGGAGCTGGGATGCTGAAACCACGAGCCTGTTTCGCGATCTCGATCCGGTGCTCTGGCGCGAGGTCGATCACAATCCCGTAGCGCTGCTGCAGCAGATTCCCGCCGACAAGCTCGAGGATCGCGCCTCGCAGCTCGTGCTGCACAGCCGGATCAACTACGCATACCGCCGCATGCAGGAGTACCTGCGTTCCAAGAAAACCTGGGGCGCGCGGCATGCCGGTGTCCTCTGGGCGCGCCCGGTCGCGTACTTTTCGGCCGAGTTCGGCCTGCACGAATCGCTGCCCATCTACTCGGGCGGCCTCGGCATCCTGTCCGGCGACCACCTGAAGAGCGCCTCGGATCTGGGGATTCCGCTCGTCGCCGTCGGCCTGTACTACGACCAGGGCTACTTCCGCCAGCGGCTCGATGCCGACGGCTGGCAGGCCGAGGACTACATCGACGTCGACAGCGGGCTGCTCCCCCTGCGTCCGGCGCTCGCGGGCGGCCAGCCGGTCAGCGTGTCCATCCAGACGCGAACGGGCGCCATCTTCGCGAGGGTCTGGCAGCTGTCTGTCGGGCGCATCTCGCTCCTGCTGCTCGACTCGAACGTCGACGGCAATCGGCCCGAGGATCGCGAGCTGACCTCCCGCCTCTACGGCGGCGACGAGCGCATCCGCATCCGCCAGGAGCTGCTGCTCGGCGTGGGCGGAGTCCGCGTGCTGAGCGCGATGGGCATTACGCCCGGCGTCCTTCATCTCAACGAAGGACACAGCGCGTTCGCGGGACTCGAGCTCGTCCGGCAGCGCATGGCTATCGAGGGCATCGACGCGTTCGAGGCGCTCCAGCAGATTTCGACGCAGGTGGTCTTTACCACCCACACGCCCGTACCGGCCGGCCACGATCGCTTCGGCGCGGATCTCATCGAGGAGCACCTCGGGCCGCTCAGGGACTCGCTCGGCCTGAGCGCCGACGAGCTCATGGCGCTCGGCCGCGTCGATCGCCACAACACCGGCGAGTCGTTCTGCATGACCGTGCTCGCGCTCAAGTCGAGCCGTCGCGCCAACGCGGTCTCGTCGGTCCACGGTCAAGTTTCGCGCGCCATGTGGCGGCCCCTCTATCGGGGCACCGAGCGGGTCCCGATCGGACACATCACCAACGGCGTGCACGTGCACACGTGGCTGGCGCCGCAGATGCGGCGGCTCTACGACCGTCACTTCGGTCCGGACTGGCCCGATCGGGCCGGCGATCCCGGTCTGTGGGAGTCGATCGATGAGGTCGACGATGGGGAGTTGTGGGAGACGCATCAGACGCTGAAGGTGCAGCTCATCGAGATGGCGCGACGGCGCGCGGCGCGCCGGGCGACGGAGCGCGGCGAGTCCCCCTCGGTCACCGCGCAGCTCTTTCGCTCACTCAGCCTGGACGCGCTGACGATCGGCTTCGCGCGCCGCTTCGCGACCTACAAGCGCGCGAACCTGATCATGCAGGATCTCGAGGCGCTGTCCTCGCTCGTCAACGACCCGCAGGCGCCCATTCAGCTGGTGTTCGCCGGCAAGTCGCATCCCCACGACCAGCCGGGCAAGGAAGTGTTGCAGCAGATCGCCCGTCTCACCCGCGATCCGCGGTTCGCGGGCAAACTCGTGTTCATCGAGGACTACGACATCGGCGTCGGCCGATCGTTGACCCAGGGCGTCGACGTGTGGCTCAACAACCCGAGACGGCCGCTCGAAGCGTGCGGCACCAGCGGCCAGAAGGTGGTGCTCAACGGCGGCTTGAACCTGTCGGTGCTCGACGGGTGGTGGGCGGAAGGCTACGACGGCCTGAACGGGTTCGCGATCGGCGGCGGCGAAACGCACGTCTCCACGGCGCTGCACGACGATCGCGACGGCGACGCGCTGCTCTCGGCGCTGCGCGACACGGTGATTCCGCTCTACTACGACCGCGATCGTGACGGGCTGCCGCGCGAGTGGATCGCGCGCATGAAGCGCGCGATCCGGACGCTCGGCTGGCGCTTCAGCGCCGACCGCATGGTCGTCGACTACGTGCTGAAGGCGTACATCCCGGCGGCGGGCGGCACGAGCAGCGACGTCAGTCAGTTCTAACCGCACCTTCCCACCACTGAAGCGTCGCCTCGTGGCGGGCGGTCTGATCGACGAGTTGACCGATGACACCGTGCGGGAGCATCTCAGGGAACATCTCAGCGTTTGATCTTTTCGGCTGTCAGCGGTATCTTCCCGGACGAATCGGGGAGGGAACCCATGCACCGGAGATCCGTCGCGATAGCGCTGTGGCTGGCGTTGGCAACCGGCCTCGTCTCGCCCGGCGTCGTCCTGGCCGCTGATGAGTGGCTTGGCACGTGGAAGCTGAATCTCGCCAAATCGAAATTCAATCCGCCGGAGCTGGCTCCTAAAAGCCAGACGGTGGTTCGAGAAAGCGTCGATGGCGGCCTGAAAACCGTCGTCGACGAAGTGAATGCCCAGGGCAAGCCGGTCCGCACCGAGTACATCGTCAAGATGAACAACCAGGATCAGCCGTTGTCGGGTTCGGCAGACGCCGACACCATCGTGCTCCAGCGTCTCGACGACGAGTATTTCCAGACCACCTGGAAGCTGAAGGGCGAGGTGATGATCCAGGGAAGCACGCTCGTGTCGAAGGACCGGAAAACACTGACCACGACGCTCTACGGGAAAGACGCGCAGGGCCGGAAGATCGGCCACGTCACGGTTTACGACCGCCAGTAGGATCGGAGCGGCGTCGGTTCAGAAGGTGCCCGGCGTCCCCTCTACGATGAGGTCGGCGCCGGTCGCCTTACGGACCGCCTCGACCGTGGTGTCTGCCGAAATTTCCTTCAGGAGCAGCCCCCGGGGCGTCACCTCGATGACCGCCAGCTCGGTGATGATGAGACTCACCACTTTGACGCCCGTCAGCGGGAGCGTGCATTTCTTGACGATCTTGTAGTCGCCGTCCCGGGTCGTGTGTTCCATCGTGACGACAACGCGGCGGGCGCCAGCGACGAGATCCATCGCCCCGCCCATTCCTTTGACCATCTTGCCGGGGACCGACCAGTTGGCCAGGTTCCCCTCTTCGTCCACCTGCAGGCCACCGAGGACGGTCAGGTCGATGTGCCCGCCGCGCACCATCGCGAACGAATCGGCGCTGTGAAAGTACGACGCCCCGGGCAGCTCGGTAATCGTTTCCTTGCCGGCGTTGATGAGGTCGGGATCGACTTCGTCTTCCCGGGGGTACGGCCCCACGCCAAGCATGCCGTTCTCGGAGTGCAGCGTGATGTGGATCCCGGGCGGCACGTAGTTGGCCACCATCGTGGGCATCCCGATGCCCAGATTGACGTAGTCGCCGTCCTTCAGCTCGCCCGCGGCGCGACGGATGATACGCTCTCGGATGTCCGGCACTACTCTCTCCTCGTTGTCCGTTTTTCGATCCGCCGCTCGTACTTCTCGCCTTTGACGACGTACTTGACGAAAATCCCGGGCGTGATGACGTGTTCCGGGTCGATCCCGCCCGGTTCCACGAGATGCTCGACTTCGGCGATCGTCACCCGTCCCGCCGCGGCCATGATCGGATTGAAGTTCCGCGCGGTCTTGCGATAGGCGAGGTTGCCCAGCCGATCGCCCTTCCAGGCTCGCACGAGTGCGAAGTCGGCGTGGAGCGGCGCTTCGAAGACGTAGGGCTTGCCGTCGATGATGCGCGTCTCCTTGCCCTCTGCGACCACCGTCCCGTAGCCGGTGGGCGTGAAGAACCCGCCGATGCCGGCGCCGCTCGCACGCATCCGCTCGGAGAAGGTCCCCTGCGGGATGAGCTCGACTTCGATCTCGCCGCTCATGAACTGCTTTTCGAAGATCTTGTTCTCGCCGACGTAGGTCGAGATCATCTTCCGGACCTGGCGGTTCGCCAGGAGCAGGCCGATGCCGAACCCATCGAGCCCGGCGTTGTTGCTCATGATCGTGAGGTCGCGGGTGCCTCGCGCCAGCAGCGCCGCAATCAGGTTCTCGGGAATGCCGCACGCGCCGAAGCCGCCGATCATGATTCGGGCCCCGTCGGGAATCATCGCGACCGCTTCCGCGGCGTTCGCCAACACCTTGTTCATCGCCTGACGATTGTCATCGATGACGCTCTGTCGAGCAAATCACAACCGGGCGCCGATCCGCCGCGCTAGCGTCGGCTGAGAGGTTCGCCTGGTCCACGCGGCGAGCACGCGCACCAGACACAAGGGACACGGCACGGGCCGGCCGCCGACGGCGCGTTTCCGGTGTCACGGCCGTCCGTGGCAATATCTGACCGGTGCGCCTTCGGACCTGGCTCGTTGCATCCTTGTTGTTCGGTTCGGGCTTCTGTGCCCTCGTATACCAGGTCGCCTGGCTGCGCGATTTCAGGCTGATTTTTGGCGCATCGACCGCCGCATCGGCGGCGGTGCTCGCGATTTTCATCGGAGGCCTCGGCCTCGGCGGCCTCCTCCTTGGCCCTCGCGCGGATCGACATCCTCGGCCGCTGACTCTGTACGCGCAGCTCGAGTTGATCGTCGCGCTCTCGGCCGCGGCCACCCCTCTGCTGCTGATGGTCGTCCGGTTCCTCTATCTGGCCAGCGGCGGGTCAACGGTTCTCGGCAGCACCGTGGCAACAGTCGCGCGCGTCGTGTTGAGCGGGCTGGTGCTCGCTGTGCCCACTCTCGCGATGGGTGGCACGCTGCCGGCTGCCGCTCGGGCGGCGACGCGGGTAACGGATGCCCGCCGGCAGGATGTCGCCGCCGTCTACGCGCTCAACACCCTCGGGGCGGTTCTTGGCTGCATCGCAGCAACGTTCTGGCTTCTGGAGGAGTTCGGGACACACAGCACGATCTGGATTGCCGCGACGGCCAACGTCGGCATCGCTCTCCTGGCAGGGCTGGTCGGTCGGTCGGTCGGAGAGACCGAACTGCTCGATGAGGTCCAGTTCATTTCGGAGACTTCATCCCAAGAACAACCCGACACGGCGCCTCACGATCACCAGGCGCGCCCGAAGCCGAAAAAAGGGCGTCGATCCGCCGCCGCTCACGCGACGCCGGTCACGCCACAGCCTTCACCTGCGTTGCATGCAGCGTCGCATCCGCTGAAGGCCCGGGCAGAGGTGCCCGAACGGGCTGCAGGAATTCGGTTCCTCTTGATGGCCTCGGCGACCGTCGGCTTCGCTTTCTTTCTGATGGAGCTCGTCTGGTACCGGCTGCTCGCGCCGTTGCTGGGCGGATCGGTCTTCACGTTCGGGCTGGTGCTTGCCGTCGCGCTGGCTGGCATCGGGCTGGGTGGTCTGTTGTACGCGCTGCGGGCGAGCGACCAGCCGGCGTCGGTGTCAGGTTTCGGCTGGACCTGTCTCCTCGAGGCGTGCGCCGTGGCCGCGACCTATGCGCTTGGCGATCGCATCGCGCTTCTTGCCGTCACGCTTCTACCGCTCGGGCTGACCGGTTTCAGTACTCGCATCTTGAGCTGGACCCTCGTCACCACCATCGTCGTCCTGCCACCGGCGATCGTCGCGGGCTATCAGTTTCCGTTGCTCATCGCGCTCTTCGGCCGGGCACGAAAGAACGTCGGCGAGCAGATTGGACGCGCGTATGCGGCCAACACGCTGGGAGCCATTGTCGGCTCGCTGGCAGGCGGATTCGGCCTGCTGCCATGGCTCTCGGCGGTCGGAGCGTGGCAGCTGGTAGTGATCGTGCTGACACTCCTCGGCGCGGGCGCGGCGATTCTGTCGATGACCTCGGATCGGTCGCGCGAGGCCGCGGCTGCGTCCGACGGACACGACCGGCCGGCGCCTGAATGGCGCGTCGTGACCGGTCAGGGTGTCCTGGCGCTGCTCGCGATCGTGTTGATCTCCGCAGAAGGACCAACGGCCGTCTGGCGGCACAGCGGCATCGGTGCGGGCCGCGTGTCTCCGACCCAGGCGCTCGGTGCGCGCAACCGCTTTCTCGACTGGACCACCCTCACCAAGCGCGGCGTCGTCTGGGAAGGCGACGGAACCGAGAGCGGCGTCGCGCTCGTCCAGAATCGCACCGGGATTGCCTTCATCGTCAACGGCAAATCTGACGGGAGCGCGCGCTCCGATGCCGGCACCCAGATCATGGGCGGCCTGATCGGCGCCTTGTCGCACCCCGATCCGCGGCGGGCGCTGGTCATTGGCCTCGGCACCGGCAGCACCGGCGGATGGCTCGGCGCGGTGCCGTCGATCGAACGGGTCGACGTCGTGGAGCTGGAGCCGCTCATTCTGGAGGTGGCGCGGGCGTCCGCCGCGGTCAACGCCGACGTGCTGAACAACCCGAAAGTGCACGTCACAATCGGGGATGCCAGGGAAACGCTGCTGACCTCTCGCAGTCAGTACGACCTGATCGCTTCAGAGCCTTCGAATCCCTATCGAGCCGGCATCGCCAGCCTCTTCACGCTCGAGTACTACCGGGCCGTGCACGATCGGCTCGGCGACACCGGGGTGTTCGTGCAATGGGTGCAGGCGTACGAGATCGACACGCCCACGCTGCGCACCATTTACGCGACGCTGGCCCAGGTGTTCCCGCAGATCGAGACGTGGCACACCAATCCCGGCGATCTCGTGCTCGTCGCTCAGAAACAGCCCCGCCGTTACCGCGCGTCCGAGTTCGCCCGTCGAATCGCGGAAGAGCCGTACAGGTCCGCGCTTTCCTTCGCGTGGCGCGCGATCGACGTTCACGGGTTCCTCGCGCACTATCTCGCCAACGACACGCTGGCGCGCCGCATTGCCGCGACGAGCGGCGTTGACTTGAATACCGACGATCGCAACGTCGTCGAATTCCGGCTGGCGCGGTCGGTCGGCGTCTCTTTGAGCACGGTCGCAGACATCCGGAATGTCGCGCGCGACATCGAGGCGGCGCGGCCGCCGCTCGACGACGATGCGAGCGTGCAGTGGCCTGCCGTGGACACCGCGTGGATGAGCTACACGATGTCGATGGGTTCGTTCCTCGACACGCGACCCAAGGGCCCGCCGACCGAGCAGGCGCGCCAGGCGGCGCTCGTCGCCTACTACCGGGACGACGACCTCGTTGCCGCGCGCGGGTTGTGGCAGCAGCAAGCCGAAGGCGCTCGCGATCCCACCGAAATGGCGATGCTGGCCGACATCACCTCGGATACGGGGCGCGAAGAGTCGATGCCGTTCATCGAGCGCCTGCGCGAGCACCGCCCCGGCGAGGCCGACGTCATGCTGACGGCCCTTCGCCTGCGCCAGGCCAAGCCCGCTGAAGCGGCCACCGCCGTCGAATCGGCGCTCGTTCGCTTCCGCACCGATCCGTGGACGATGTCGAGATACATGGAACGCGCGGTCCAGCTCGCGCAGGTGATCGGCGGCGCCGACCCGTCGACGGCGCGTCGCATGTTTGACGCGCTCGACAAACCATTTGCGGTGCTGGCGATCGAAGAAGTGCGGTTGTCCACGCGAGCGGAACTCACGAGGCGTATCGACTTTCCAGGGTTGTGCCGCGCCGCCGTGGCGCCGCTCGAACCTCACGTGCCCTGGGTCGAGAGTTTTCTGCGGCTGCGCCGGGATTGCTACGCGGCCACGAACGACCCCCGGCAGTCGACCGCCGAGCGCGACCTGAACGAATACCTCGCCAACGCCGCACAGCCCCTGGTCAATTGAATTTGGTAATTGGATAATCGGGTAATTGGGTAATTGATTGGGCGATTGAGAGAGAGACCTCAGTCCATGCCCCAGTCAATGCCCCAATCAATTACCCGATTACCCAATTACTCGATTACCCAATTCACCTAATTTATGATGTTGTCTATGAAGACCCCCCTTACCCTCGCCCTCGTCCTCGCATGCTCGACCGTTGCCTGCTCGCGCCCCGAGGCACCCGCGCAGCCCACCGCAGCCGACGCGAAGGCCTTTCTCGACAACGTCAACGAGACGATGCTGAAGCTCGGTATTGAGGCGAGTCAGGCGGGCTGGGTGCAGCAGAACTTCATCACCAGCGACACCGAAGCGCTGGGCGCGCGCACGAATCAGCGCTACCTCGAAGCGGTCTCCGGCTTCGTGAAGGAAACCACCCGTTTCGACAACGTGGACCTGCCGGTTGATCAGCGACGCCAGCTGAACGTCCTGAAGACGTCGCTGGTGATGGCCACGCCGTCCGATGCCAAGGAAGCCGAAGAGCTGACGACCATCATGGCTCGGCTGAACGGCACGTACGGCAAGGGCAAGTGGTGCGCCGACCCCGCCGATCCCGACACGTGCTTGAACATCGACGACATCACGAAGGTGATGGCCGAATCGCGCGATCCCAAACGCCTGCTCCAGGTCTGGGAGGGGTGGCACACCATCTCGCCGCCGATGCGGAAGGACTACGCACGGTTCGTGGAGCTGTCGAACAAGGGGGCGCGCGAGCTCGGGTTCGCCGACACGGGCGCCATGTGGCGCGCCAAGTACGACATGCCGCCCGACGAGTTCACCAAAGAGCTCGATCGGCTGTGGGATCAGGTGCGGCCGCTGTATCTCAAACTGCACGCCTACGTGCGCATGAAACTGCGGGAGAAGTACGGCGACATCGTGCCGGCGGACGGCCCGATTCCCGCGCACCTGCTCGGCAACATCTGGGCGCAGGAATGGGGCAACATCTATCCGGTTGTCGCCAGCGGCAGCGTCGACCGTGGGTACTCGCTGACCGACATCCTGCGCCGGCGCAAGACCGACGCCGCCGAGATGGCTCGCACGGGTGAGCGGTTCTTCACATCGCTGGGCTTCGAACCGCTGCCCAAGACTTTCTGGGAGCGATCGCTCCTCACCCGCCCGAGGGATCGCGAAGTCGTGTGTCACGCCAGCGCGTGGGATGTCGATTTCGAATCGGACGTCCGCATCAAGATGTGCATCGAGCCGACGGCCGAGGATTTCACCACCATCCATCACGAGCTGGGGCACAACTTCTACCAGCGCGCCTACAAGGGACAGCCGGTGATCTTCCGGGACAGCGCGAACGACGGCTTCCACGAAGCCATCGGCGACACCGTGGCGCTGTCGATTACGCCCGAATATCTCGTGAAAATCGGACTGCTCGACAAAGCGCCCGACGCCTCGCGCGACGTCGGGTTGCTCCTGAGCGATGCGCTCAACAAGATTGCGTTTCTGCCCTTCGGCCTGCTGATCGATCAGTGGCGCTGGAAGGTGTTTGCCGGCGAGGTCTCGCCTGACGCGTACAACAAGGCGTGGTGGGATCTGCGCCTTCAGTACCAGGGCGTGGCGCCGGCGACGCCGCGAGGCGAGGAATGGTTCGATCCGGGCGCCAAGTATCACGTGCCCGACAACACGCCGTACACCCGCTACTTCCTCGCGCGCATCATGCAGTTCCAGTTCCACCGGGCGCTCGCCAAGATGGCCGGCTGCACGGCGCCGCTGCACCGCTGCTCGATCTACGAGAGCAAGGAAGCAGGGCAGCGCTTGAACGCGGTGCTCGAGATGGGTCAATCACGGCCCTGGCCCGACGCCCTCGAGGCGCTCACCGGGTCGCGCCAGATGGACGCGACCGCGATCATCGACTACTTCGCGCCGCTGTCGGCGTGGCTCGACGAACAGGTGAAGGGAAAGGGGGTTGGATGGTGAATCGGGTAATTGGATAATCGGGTAATCGGGTAATTGATTGGGAGATTGAGCGCCTCAGCCAATGCCCCAATCAATTACCCGATTACTCGATTACCCGATTACCCAATTCATCTTTT
>Ga0247825_10002699_pt1 | contig 11728 bp, 8 predicted proteins | sample 13C_Vanillin_Day_FD_194413 | JGI IMG/M metagenome (GOLD analysis project Ga0247825, IMG submission 194413) | Soil microbial communities from agricultural site in Penn Yan, New York, United States - 13C_Vanillin_Day48 | ecosystem: Environmental > Terrestrial > Soil > Agricultural land | place... | reverse complement strand
GGCGCGGCCGCACGCCGATCACGCTCGCCGTGGTCAAGGGCGCGCTCGAGCAGATCGTCGAGGAGATGGACGCGATCATCGTGCGCGCCGCGTTCTCGCCGGTGATCTCCGAGCAGCTCGACCGCTCCAGCGGCATCTTCCACCCGGCCAACGGCGAAGTCGTGGCGCAAGGCATCCTCTCGCCGCCGCTCTTCGTCACCGCGATGCAGGTCACGACGCAGGCCGTGCTGCAAGCCGCGAACCGCCGCGGGGGCTTCCGCCCCGGCGACATGTGGATCACCAACAACCCGTACCTGGCCGGCACCCACCTGCCCGACGTCAAGCTCGTCACGCCCGTCTTCGTCGACGGCCGGCTCATCGCGCTGCTGGCCACCTGCGGCCACTGGAACGACATCGGCGGCGCCACGCCCGGCGGCTTCGCGCCCACCGCCACCGAGATCCACCAGGAAGGGCTGCTCATCAACCCGCGGCCGCTGTACCGCGAGGGCGTGCTGCAGGAGGATTTCCTCGGCTTCATCCTCGACAACGTGCGCATGCCCGAGGAGCGCCGCGGCGACCTCAACGCCTGCGTGTCGGCGCTGAACGTCGGCACCGAGCGGCTCATCGAGCTCGTGCAGCGCCACGGCGCCGACACCGTGCTCGGCAGCTTCGACGCGCTGAACGACCGCTCCGAGCGCCACATCCGCTCGCTCATCCGCGACATCGCCGACGGCCGCTACGCGTTCGAGCACCAGCTCGACAACGACGGCCAGGTCGACCGCCCGCTCACCATCAAGCTCGAGGTGACGGTGAAGGACGACACCATCCGCTTCGACTTCACCGGCTCGTCGCCGCCGGTGCGCGGCGCCATCAACGTGCCGCGCATGTCGTGCATCGCCGCCTGCCAGATCGCGATCAAGCACCTGTTCCCCGAGGTGCCGATCAACGGCGGCTGCTTCCGGCCGTTCGAGTACGTGATCCCGCCCACCACCTTCCTCGGCGTGGAGTACCCGCACGCCATCAGCGGCTACCTGGAGTCGATCGGCCGCGTGGTCTCCACCGTGATCGGCGCGCTGAACCCGGGCCTGCCCGGCCGCGCGCTGGCCGACTCGATCAGCACCACCGGCGTCGTCACGATGTCGGGCCGCCACCCGCGCAACGACGCCTACTACGTGATGCTCTTCCCTGCCGCCGGCGGCTACGGCGGCAACTTCGCGGGCGACGGCCTCGTGCACGGGCCGAGCGCGCTCGGCTCGGCCAACTACCCGTCGGTGGAGTCGGTCGAGCACCGCCTGCCGATCCGCATCGACAGCCTCGCGCTGCGCACCAACTCCGGCGGCGCGGGCCGCCACCGCGGCGGCTGCGGCACGCGCTACGTCTACCGCAGCCTGGCCGACGGCGTCGCGGTGGCCGCGCTCGGCGACCAGCACACGAGCCGACCGTTCGGCGTGCAGGGCGGCGAGCCCGGCGGCGGCGCCGACGTGCTCTTCCACGACGACGTGGGCGAGCACCGCCTGCCGATGCGCAGCAAGGGCCTGCGCGTGCTGAACCGCGGCGACGTGCTGGAATACTCGTCGCCCGGCGGCGGCGGCTACGGCCCGCCGCACGAGCGCCCGCCCGAGCAGGTGCTGCGCGACGTGCGCTACGGCTACATCGACATCGATGCCGCGCTAGCCAGCTACGCGGTGGTCGTGCGCCTCGCGCCCAGCGCCGACGACCCCGAGGCCGTGGCGCTCGATGCCACCGCCACCGACGCCCTCCGGCGCGAACGCCGCGCCGAGCGCACCCAGGAGACCTCGTGATGCTGAAGGACAGAGTCGCCATCGTCACCGGTGCGGCACGCGGGCTCGGGCTGTCGATGGCCGAGCACCTCGGCGCGCAGGGCGCACGCGTCGTGATCTGCGACCTCGACGGCCCGGCCTGCGAAGACGCCCGCGCCGGCCTCGCGGAGCAAGGCATCGACGCCCACGCCGCCACCTGCAACGTCGCTTCCGCGGCCGAGGTGGACGCGCTGATGCAGACCTGCATCGACCGCTATGGCCGGCTCGACATCCTCATCAACAACGCCGGCGGCAGCGCGCACACGCCGCTGCGCATCGAGGACGTGACCGAGGAGCACTTCGACCGCGTGATGGACTGGAACGTGCGCGGCACCTTCCTGTGCATCCAGCGCGCGCTGCCGCACCTCAAGGTGCGCGGCGGCTCGGTGGTGAACATCTCGTCGATCGCCGGCCGCTCGGGCACCGAGCTCGTGAGCCCGCAGTACAGCGCCGCCAAGGCAGCCATCGTGGGCCTCACGCGCAACCTCGCGAAGCACCTCGGGCCGCACGGCATCCGCGTGAACGCGATCGCGCCCGGCTTCATCAAGAGCGGGGCGCGCGTCGAAGCGGTCTGGAAGACGCGCGACGAATCGACGGTGCTCAACGCGGTGGCGCTGCGCCGCCGCGGCGAGATGCCCGAGATCGGCCAGGCCGCCGTCTTCCTCGCCAGCGACATGTCGAGCTACATCACGGGCGCGGTGCTCGACGTCAACGGCGGCTTCTTCATGGTCTGAACGATGGACGGCATCCAAGGCAAGTCCTATCTCGTCACCGGCGGCTTCAGCCTCGTCGGCTCGCACATCGCCGAGCAGCTGCTCGAAGCGGGCGCGGCCCGCGTCGTGCTGCTCGACAACGGCTCGGTCGGCAGCGCGGCCACGGTGGGCGCGCTCGCGGCCGACCCGCGCGTGACGCTCGTGAACGCCGACATCCTGCGGCTGGACGCCGTGATGGAAGCGCTCGAGGGCATCGACGGCGTATTCCACACCGCCTTCTTCATCACCGTGCCGCTCGCGCGCAACCTCTGGACCGGCATGGACGTGAACGTGCGCGGCCTGATGAACGTGCTCGAAGCGTGCCGCTGGCAGAAGGTGCCTCGCATCGTCTACTCGTCGTCGATCGCCGCCTACGGCCACCCGAGCGGGCCGGTGGTGGACGAGTCGGCCGGCTTCCAGCCCGCCGGCATGAAGCCGGCCGCCGCGCTCTACGGCGCGGCCAAGGTGATGGGCGAGCAGCTGTGCGCGTTCTACCGCGAGCGCCACGGCCTCGACTTCGCCGCGCTGCGCTACGCCACCGTGTACGGCGAGCGCCAGCACCGGCGCGGCATGCACGTGGTGGCCATCATGGCCGCCTACGAGGCGGCGCGCCGCGGCGAGGCGCCGGTGATCGAAGGCGACGGCACCGACGAGCACGACTACGTCTACGCCGGCGACGTCGCGCGCGCCAACCTGCTTGCGATGCAGTCCGACCGGTCCGGCGAGGGCTACACCATCGCGACCGGCCGCTCGACCCCCGTGGCCGAGGTGCTGCGCCGGGTGCTCGACGCCTGCAACTCGCCGCACCGCCCCCGCTTCACGCGCGTGGCCGCAGACAACCCGAACGCCTACCAGAGCGTGCCGCGCTTCGACATCTCCAAGGCCGAGCGCGAGCTCGGCTGGAAGCCGCTGACGTCGCTCGATGCCGGCATCCGACGCCTCGTCGCGTGGTGCGACGCGCACCCCGCGCCCTGATTCAGACGATGCCGTCGCCGCGCAGCGCGGCGATGTCCTGCGCCGTCAGGCCCAGCTCGCCCAGCAACTCGTCGGTGTGCTCGCCGAGCAACGGCGGCGCGAGCGCATAGCCGACCGGCGTCTCGGACAGGCGGATCGGATTGGCGGTCACGCTCACCGCCTTCCCGTCCGCGCGCCGCAGCTCCTGCCGCATCGCGCGCTCGCGCACCTGCTCGTCGTCGAACACCTGCGGCATCGAGTAGACCGGCCCGCACGGCACGTTGGCCTCGCCGAGCAGATCGAACCATGCCCTCATCGTGCGCTCGCGCATCACCTCGGCCACCGCCGGAACGAGGCGATCGCGATGAAGCTGGCGCCCGGCCACGGTCGCGAAATGCGGGTCGTCGGCCAGCGCCGGCCGGCCGGCCGCGCGGCAGAAGCTCGCGAACTGCGTGTCGTTGCCGATGGCGAGGATCACCTGCCCGTCGGCGCAGTCGAAGAGGTTGTACGGCACCATGTGCGGATGCGCGTTGCCCACGCGCGCGGGCGCGCTGCCGGTGAGGAAGTAGTTCACCGCGTGGTAGGAGTTGAGCGCCACCGCGCAGTCGAGCAGCCCGAGGTCGATGTACTGCCCGCGCCCGCTCGCATGGCGGTGCTCCAGCGCGGCCATGATGGCGATCGTGGCGTACATGCCGGTCACCGCGTCCACGATCGCCATGCCCACCTTGGCCGGGCCGCCGCCGGCCTGCGAATCGGGCGCGCCGGTGTAGCTCATGATGCCGCCCATGCCCTGGAACACGAAGTCGTAGCCGGGCAGTTGCGCGTAGGGGCCGTGCTGCCCGAAGCCCGTCACCGAGCAGTAGACGAGCCGCTCGTTGAGCGCGCTCAAGGCCGCATATCCGAGCCCGTAGCGCTCCAGCGTGCCGACTTTGTAGTTCTCGATCAGCACGTCGGCGCCGGCCGCGAGCTGGCGCACCAGCGCCTGCCCCCGAGGCGACGCGATGTCGATCGTCACCGAGCGCTTGCCGCGGTTCACGCTCGCGAAGTAGCCCGAGTCGCCGGCGGAGCCGTCGGGGTTCTCGATGAACGGCGGGCCCCACGCGCGCGTGTCGTCGCCGCGCCCGGGGCGCTCCACCTTGATCACGTCGGCGCCCAGGTCGGCCAGGTTCTGCGCCGCCCACGGGCCGGCCAGCACCCGGGAGAGGTCCAGCACGCGAAGGCGGGACAGCGCGCCGGCCATGTCGTCGCAGTCTCAGCGCGGCCGCCCGGCCCTCACTTGCCCGCTTCGCCCAGCGCCTCGACGAACTCCTTGCGCACCGCGCTGCCCGGCTTGCCGCGGCCGTCCAGCCCCTGCGCCCACTCCTTGCCGACGGCGTCGAAGATGTCGCCCAGCGCCTTGCGGTCGGCCGCGGAGAATTCGGCGAACGTGACGCCGCCCGCGCGCATCTTCTCGATGTCGGCCACGGCGCCCTCGTCGATCTTGCCGCAGCCCTCGAACGTGACCTTGCGCCCGGCCTCCACCATGGCCTTCTGCATCGCCGGCGTGAGCTTCTTCCAGGCGGTGTCGCTGATCATGTAGAACAGCGCCGCGCTGCCGAAGTTCTCGCCGCGCGTGGCGTGCTTGATCATCGGCGTGAGCCCGTAGGCGCCGACCGAGACGATGGCGAGCACGCCCCCGTCGATCGTGCCGCGCGACAGCGATTCGTTCACCTCCGGCGCCGAGAGCCGCACCGGCACGGCGTTGAGCTTGTTCACCATCAGGTCCATGCCCGCGCCCGTGGTGCGCAGCTTCATGCCCTGGAAGTCCTTCAGGTTCTCCATCTTCCGGGTCTTCGTGAAGACCTGGAACGGCGGCTGCACGATCGCGAACAGCAGCTTCATGCCCTGCGGCTGGAACTCGGCCTTGTCGAGGATGCCGCCGTTGGCGAGCTTCCACAGCCCCTTCACGCCGGCGCACGACGTGGCGAACCCGCCGGGCAGCTCGACGACGCCCGACAGCGGCATCTTGTCGGACACGTACGGCGGCACGACGAACGCGATGTCGGCGACGCCGGTCTGCGCGAGCTTGAGCATGTCGGTGGCCTTGCCGAGCTGCTCGGCCGGAAAGTGCTGGAACTCCACCGCGCCGTTCGTCAGGCGCGTCACCTCGGCCATCCACGGCTTGGCCACCTGCGTCGTGAACGCGTGCGTGGCGGGGATCGAGTCTGCGAAGCGCAGCACCACCTTGTCCTGCGCCGATGCGCCGGCGCACGCGGCGGCCAGCGCGGCGGCGGCCACTCCTGCGATGTTGCGAGAGTCCATGGCGTGTCTCCTGACTTCGAACCAGTCTAGGACCCGAAGAACGCCGCCATCACGTTCGAGAATCAAAAATCACGAGGGTGATGCTTGGTGCAGCGCATTCCCGCGCGCAACGAGTTCCTTGCGGAAATGAGAGCATCGCGCCCTGGCGGGGGGCGACGCAGCCCCGTGCTGGTGCGCCGGCGCGGCCGGCTTCTTGCATCCGGCCTCACACTGCGCCACTTCGGAATGTCCGCTGACCCCCCTCGACCCCATGACCACCACCACCGCGCAGCCCGTCGGCACGTCGATCTTCGCGCGTACGCGGCGCTTCCTGTCGGCCTGCGGCGCCGGCCTGTCGAGCACCGCCGCGCACGCGCCCGAGAACGCGGCCTACGGCCTGATGGCGATGGGCGCGCTCGGCACCGCCTTCGGCCCCATGGCGATGGGGCTGGCGCTGCTCGGCGTCGCGATCGCCAGCGCCATCACCTCGATGCTCGGCGCCGGGCGGCTGGCCGGCGACGTGGGCGCCGCGCTCGCCCTGCTCACGGCCGGGCTGGCCGCCGCGCTGGTGAAGCAGCTGCCGGGCAGCGTCGCCGATGCACCGTGGACTGCCGTCGCGCTGGTGGCCATCGGCCTCGCCGGCGCCGGCGTGCTGCAGGTGCTGTACGGCGTGCTGCGCGTGGGCGCCCTCGTGAAGTTCACGCCCTATCCCGTGCGCGCCGGGCTGGCCACGGGCGTCGGCATGCTGCTCATCGCCGGCGCGGCGCCCGCGATGGTGGGTCACGCCTTCGCGGCCGGCTGGCCGGGTCGCGAAGCGCTGCAGCCGGGGGCCGCGCTGGTCGGGCTCGTGGCGCTCGGCGTCGCGGCCGCGGCTGCACGAGCCCGCTCCACCCTCCCGCCGATGCTGCTCGGCCTGGTCACCGCCACCGTGCTGCAGTTCGCCGTGGAGCAGACGGGCTGGCGCGGCGCCCTCGGTCCCTCGGTGGGCGTGCCGCGCCTGCCGGACACGTGGTTCGGCAGTGCCGTGGCCACGCAAGAGCTGCTCGCCGCGCTCGCGAGTCCGGCCATCGTGGCGCTGCTGGCCGCCTACGCGGCCACCGCGTCGATCATCGCGAGCCTGGACACCCTGCTCGCGGCATCCATCATCGACGGCCGCCTGCGCCGCACGCGCGACGCGAACCGCGAGCTGGTGGCGCAGGGGCTCGGCAACCTCGCCTCGGCGGCCCTGGGCGGCCTGCCCACGTCGCCGTCCGTCCCCGCCTCGATGGGGCTCGTGACGCAGCAGCCCGGGCATCGGCACATCGTGCTCGCGTACGCCGCCGCGCTGCTGGCCGTGCTGCTCTTCGCGCCCGGGCTGCTCGGCCTGCTGCCGGCCGCCGCCGTGGCCGGCGTGCTCATCTACCTCGGCCTGTCGATGGTCTCGCCCACCGTGTGGCAGACCCCGCTCGCGCTGTGGCGCCTGAGCCGCGCCACCGCGCCCGCGCAGCCGCTGCCGCCAGCGCAGGACCGCCACTGGCGCATGCTCGCGGCGAACTGGGCCGTCACGCTGATGGTGGCGCTCGGCGCCCTGCTGCTCGGCCTCGGGCCCGCGGTGCTGATCGGCGCTTCGTGCGCGGTGCTGCTCTTCGTGCGCGCCAACATGCGCGATGTCGTGCGCCGCGCGTGGTCCGGCGAGCGCCGCCACTCGCTCAAGACGCGGCCCATCCACCTCACAGAGGCGCTGCGCAGCCACGGGCGCGGCATCGAAGTGCTGGAGCTGCAGGGCGCCCTCTTCTTCGGCACCGCCGACGCGCTGCGCCTGCGCCTGGAGGCCCTCGCCGGGCAGGCGGACACCGCCATCCTCGACCTGCACCAGGTTGGAGAGATCGACGTCACCGCCGCGCGCATCCTGTGCGAGACCGCGGTCGAATGGGAGCGCATGGGCAAGCGCCTCGTCTTCGCCGAGTGGGCGCCGCACGACCCGCGGCGCACGCTGGTGGAATCGCTCGCGCGCGAATCCGGCACCGGCGGCCTGCACTTCGAGGAGCACACCGACCGCGCGCTGGAGCATGCCGAGGAGCAGCTGCTGCAGCGCCTGCAGATCGAGCGCCACGTGCACGCGCCGCTGGAGCTGGCCGACACGATGATCGCGCGCGGCCTCTCCGAGCCCGAGCTCGCCGTGCTGGCCGCGCAGATGACCACGCACCACTTCCCGAGCGGCGGCGTGCTGTTTCGCGTCGGCGATCCCGGCGACCGGCTCTACATCAGCGTGGACGGCGAGATCGGGCTGCGCATGCCGGGCAGCCACCGGCGCCTCGCGTCCTTCGCGCCCGGCGTCTCCATCGGCGAGCTCGCCGTGCTCGCGCGGCAGCCGCGCTCGGCCGAAGCGGTCGCAGAGTCCGAGGTCACGGCGCTCGGGCTGTCGGTGGAGGCGTTCGAGTGGCTGATGCGGGCGCACCCGACGCTCGCGGCCAAGCTGCTGCGCAACATCGCGCTGCACCTCGGCGACCGCGTGCGCGCCCTCACCGTCGACGTGGCCGGCTGGGTGCAGCGCTCCGGCACCGGGCGTGGATAAGCCCCCCCGAAGCGCCTTCGGCGCCTCCCCCCAGGGGGCCGAGCCCGAACACGGAAGGTCCAGTGGACCTTTCGTGCCTGGCGAGGGGCCGGGCGCTTGCGCACGGCGCGGCCTGCAAGGCCAACCGGCGGACCGGCGGAGCCGGATCCGCGGTTGCCGCTTGGTGGCGCCGGTGCATGCGTCGCGCGAAGCGCGGTGGAGCCATTGAGATGCGCCTGCTGCTCGTCTCAGATCTGCACTACAGCCTGCCGCAATGGGACTGGCTCGTGCGCGCGGCGCCGCGCTACGACCTCGTGGTGCTCGCCGGCGACAGCCTGGACATCGCTTCGCCGGTGCCGGTGGACGTGCAATGCGTCGTCATCCTGCGCTACCTCGCGCTGCTGCAGGCGGCCGGCCGCGTGGTCGTCTGCTCCGGCAACCACGACCTCACCGGCCCCGATCATCGCGGCGAGCAGGCGGCGCTCTGGCTCGACGAGGCGCGCGCCGCCGGCATCGCCACCGACGGCGACATGCTGCACCTCGACGACACGCGCGTTACCATCTGCCCCTGGTGGGATGGCCCGCTCGGCCGCACGGCCCTCGAGGAGCGCCTGGAGCGCGAAGCGGCGCACCGCGGCGCGCGCTGGATCTGGGTCTACCACTGGCCGCCGATGGGCTCGCCCACCTGCTGGACCGGCCGGCGCCACTACGGCGACACCGAGCTCGGCGCCTGGATCGAGCGGCACCAGCCCGATCTCGTGCTCACCGGCCACGTGCACGAGCCGCCCTTCAAGCCCGCCGGCGCCTGGGCCGAGCGGCGCGGCCGCACGTGGGTCTTCAACGCCGGCCGGCAGATCGGCCCCGTTCCCGCGCACATCGAGATCGACCTCGCGCGCGGCACGGCGGCGTGGCACTCGATGATGGGCAGCGAATCGCTGGAGCTTGCTGCTGCGGCGTCGCCGCCGCGCGCGGTGTTCTGAACCTCCGTTGGGGCATCTGGAGCGCGGCGAAAGGCTCGATGAGGGCATAGGAAGCTTCCTGGACCGGTGAGTCCCGAACCGGCATGTCGATTGCTGGCCGCTTGCCAGAAGCGATCGATTTCGGGGGTGGTGCCATGAACGTCAAGTCCGGCATGCTGGCCCTTCTCGTGGCCGGTTTCTGTGCAGCGAGTGCGCACGAAGCGACGGCCGCAACACCCTACCGTGTGACCGACCTCGGCACGCTCGGTGGCACCTTCAGCGACCGGGCAAGCCGGCAACCGTGCCTTCCTCTACAGCGGCGGCACGATGCAGGACATCCACATGCTGGGCGATACCAGCGCGGGCCGCGATCTCAACGCGAGCGGCGAGGTCGCCGGATCCTTCAACGACAACCTCGCCATCACCACACACGCCTTCCTCTACAGCAGCGGGTCAATGCAGGACCTGGGCTCCGTGGGCGGCTACCAGGGCAGCATCGGGCTGGGCATCAACGCGAGCGGCTGGGTGGTGGGCGTGCGTTTCCGGGCGTGACGGACACACCGGACCCGGCCGCCGAACGCGCCTTCCTCTACGACGGCACGTCGGTGCTCGACCTCAACACGCTCCTGGACGGCAGCGGCGACGACTGGGTGCTGCATGCGGCCAACGACGTCAACGACGCCGGCCAGATCGTCGGCTACGGCACGCACAACGTCACGGCAGAGTTTGAGGCGCGGCGGTTCTGCGCCGACGATGCAGGAGGTACCAGGCAGCCGGGATGACGAGCATGCTCAGCAGCGGCGCGGTGACCATGCCGCCGACCATCGGCGCGGCGATGCGGGTCATGACTTCCGAGCCCGTGCCGCCTCCAAACAGGATCGGCAGCAGTCCGGCCATGACCACGGCGACGGTCATCGCCTTCGGGCGTACGCGAAGCACCGCGCCCTCGCGGATGGCGGCCAGCAGCGTCTGCTCGTTGTCGGGCTCGCCTCGGGCGAGCCGGTGCGCATGGGCGTTCTTCAGGTAGACCAGCATGACCACGCCGAACTCCGCGGCAACGCCCGCCAGGGCGATGAAGCCGACGGCCGTGGCGACCGAAATGGAGTGGCCCAGCCCCCAGACCAGCCAGAAGCCCCCGACCAGCGAGAACGGGACAGCGGCCATCACGAGCGACGCGTCGGCAAACGAGCGGAACAGCACGTACAGCAGCACGAAGATGACGGCCAGCGTCACCGGCACGACCACCTTGAGGCGCTCGGTCGCTCGCTCCAGGTACTCGAACTGCCCCGACCACGAAACGGCGTAGCCGGCCGGCATCGCAACCTGCTTTTCCACCACCGCTTGCATATCGTTGACGATGGAGCGCAGGTCCCGTCCCCGCACGTCGACGTAGACCCAGCCCGACAGCCGAGCGTTCTCGCTGCGCAGCATCGGCGGGCCGTCCTCGATGGAAATCCGGGAGACGTCCTGCAGCAGCACGGTCGCGCCGTTGTCGGTCACGAAGGGAAGCTGGCGCAGACGCTCGAGCGAGTCGCGAATTTCCCGCGGGTAACGCACGTTGACCGGATAGCGCTCTCGGCCTTGGATGACTTCCCCGACGTTGTCCCCACCGATGGCCGTCGAGACGACGGCCTGAACATCCGCCACCGAAAGCCCGTACCGCGCAGCGGCCAGGCGATCGACGTCCACGTCGATGTACCGCCCCCCGGTCAAGCGCTCGGCCAGGGCCGACGAAACCCCCGGCACGCGTTTCACCACCGCTTCGATCTGCGTCGTCAGCCGCTCGATGGCGGCCAGGTCGGTTCCGGCAACCTTGATGCCGACCGGGCTCTTGATGCCCGTGGCGAGCATGTCGATGCGGTTGCGAATCGGAGGCACCCAGATGTTCGAGAGCCCAGGCACCTTCACGACCCGGTCGAGCTCTTCCACAAGCTTGTCCGGCGTCATGCCCGCGCGCCACTCGTCCCGCGGCTTGAACTGGATGGTCGTCTCGAACATCTCCAGAGGCGCGGGGTCCGTCGCGGTGTCCGCCCTGCCCGCCTTGCCGAAGACGCGTTCGACTTCCGGCACCGTCTTGATGAGCCGGTCTGTCTGCTGCAGCAGCTCGGAAGCCTTGGACACCGACAAGCCCGGCAGCGCTGAAGGCATGTACAGCAGGTCACCCTCGTCGAGCGCCGGCATGAACTCACCACCGAGGCGCATCAGGGGGACGACGGTGACGGCTAGCGCGAGCGCGGCGACCACCAGCGTCGCCTTCGGAAATCGCAGCACGGCCTCGAGCACCGGGCGGTACGCAGCGATCAGGAAGCGATTGATGGGATTGGCCGTCTCTCTGGGAATGCGCCCACGGATGAGGTAGCCCATCAGCACCGGCACCAGCGTCACCGACAGGCCCGCCGCTGCAGCCATCGCGTAGGTCTTGGTGAAGGCCAGCGGCGAGAACAGCCGTCC
>Ga0247825_10002698_pt1 | contig 11729 bp, 8 predicted proteins | sample 13C_Vanillin_Day_FD_194413 | JGI IMG/M metagenome (GOLD analysis project Ga0247825, IMG submission 194413) | Soil microbial communities from agricultural site in Penn Yan, New York, United States - 13C_Vanillin_Day48 | ecosystem: Environmental > Terrestrial > Soil > Agricultural land | place... | reverse complement strand
TACTTCCACTATTCGGGAGCCTGCCCGGCGCTGGCCCTGTACCTGGGGTGTCTGGGCCTGGTCCTGGCCCTGACTTTCACCCGCTTCGCGACCCGTGGCCCATCGCTGTACCTGGCTACCGCCGGATTGCGGTGGAGGAGCCTGTTCCGTTCGCGGCTGTTCCGTTCGAGGTGATCCCCAACGCGGTGCCTGGCTGCCGCCGGATTGCTGACGGGGCGGTGGGGCTTCCTGCCGCGAAGGCGGCGGGGCTTCCTGCCGCGGAGAAGCGGAGCGGAATCCGCCCGAACGAGGCGCAGGCGCGGGTGCGGGCGCCGCCTGGCCGCCCGAGCGCTGTCCGCCCGAGCTCTGTCCACCCGAGCTCTGTCCACCACCTGAGCTTTGTCCACCGCCCGAGCTTTGTCCGCCGCCGCTGCTGCTCCCCTGTGACGAACCCCCCGGCCAACGCTGCCGCGCCTGGCCGGCGTAGGCCAGCGAAGCCGAAAGCGTAAGCGCCACTGCGATGGTCGCAAGTCTGCCAGTCATATAGTTCACCTGAGCAACAGTGCTGCCACGGAACGCCGCACATTTTCCTTAGAAAAGTCACAGTCTGCGTGCCGGCTGTCACCGGCCGCGGCCGTCCCCGTGATGCCAGCCGGGGACAGCTATACTGACCTGTGATTCACGCCACGACCATTCTTGCCGTGCGCCACAAGGATCGCACGGTACTCGCCGGAGATGGCCAGGTCACCCTCGGCAACACCGTCGTGAAACACGGTGCCCGCAAGATTCGTCGCCTCTATAACGAGAGCATCCTGGCGGGTTTTGCCGGCTCGGCTGCCGATTCATTCGCGCTTTTCTCCCGTTTCGAGTCGAAGCTGGAACAGTACCGCGGAAACCTCGAGCGGTCCGCGGTGGAGCTGGCGCGCGACTGGCGGACCGACCGGCTGCTGCGGCGCCTCGAAGCGATGATGATCGTCGCCGACAGTAAATCGACGTTTCTCCTCTCCGGCACCGGCGACCTCATCGAACCGGACGATGGGATTGTGGCGGTGGGATCGGGAGGACCATTTGCAATGGCCGCCGCGAGGGCGCTGGCGAAGCACAGCGCGCTCTCGGCGCGGCAGATAGCCGAGGAGGCCATGAACATCGCCGCGGACATCTGCATCTACACGAACCCGCACCTCACAATTGAAGAATTGTGATTACGTTCCTTAGCACTCAATGGCTATTTTTCTTCCCGAACGCACCGCATCCGCTGCCACCTCGCTGACCCCGCGCGAGATCGTTGCCGAGCTCGATAAACACGTGATCGGTCAGGGCAAGGCCAAACGCGCCGTCGCCATTGCCCTTCGCAACCGCATCCGCCGTCAGCGGCTGCCCGCGGAAATTGCCGAGGAAGTCACGCCGAAAAACATTCTGATGATCGGGCCGACCGGCGTCGGCAAGACCGAGATCGCGCGGCGGCTCGCCCGGCTCGCGCAGTCGCCGTTCATCAAGGTCGAGGCGTCGAAGTTCACCGAAGTGGGCTACGTCGGCCGCGACGTGGAGTCGATGGTTCGCGACCTCGTCGAGCTGGCCGTGGACATGGTCCGCGCCGAGCGGAGCGACGAAGTCAAGGACAAGGCCAACGAGGCCGCGGAAGAACGGCTGCTCGACCTGCTGTTGCCGCCTCGGCCGTCCGCGCCGGGCGCCGAGTCGTTCGACGCGCCCAACGTCGTGCGTATCCCGAGCGGATCGACCGATCAGTCGGCGCGCGAGCAGGCCAACCGGACGCGCGAACGCATGCGCGATCAGCTGCGTGCCGGCCGCCTCGACGACCGGGTCGTCGAGCTCGAGGTGCAGAGCGTGGCGATGCCGTCGTTCGAGGTCATCGCCGGCACCTCCGTCGAAGAGATCGGCATGAACCTCAAGGACATGATGGGCAACATGTTCGGCGGCCGGTCGAAGACGCGGCGGCTGAAGGTGCCCGATGCGCTGCAGCATCTCATTGCCGAGGAGTCGGCGAAGCTCGTGGACATGGAATCGGTCTCGCGGACCGCGCTGCAGCGTGTCGAGCAGGCCGGGATCATCTTCATCGACGAGATCGACAAGATCGCGAGCCGCGACGGCATGGCTGGCGGCGGCCACGGCGGGCCGGATGTGAGCCGCGAGGGCGTGCAGCGCGACATCCTGCCGATCGTCGAGGGCACGACCGTCAACACCAAGCATGGGATGGTCAAGACCGACCACATCCTCTTCATCGCCGCCGGCGCGTTCCACGTGTCGAAGCCGTCCGATCTCATCCCCGAGCTGCAGGGACGCTTTCCCATTCGCGTCGAGCTCGAGCCGCTGACGCGCGAGGACTTCGTGCGCATCCTCACCGAGCCGCGCAGCGCGCTGGTGAAGCAGTACGTCGCGCTTCTTGGCGCCGACGGCATCGAGCTCTCGTTCACGCCGAAGGCGGTGGAGCGCATCGCCGACTTCGCCGCGCGCGTCAACGACGGCACCGAGAACATCGGCGCCCGCCGCCTACACACGGTCATGGAGCGGCTGCTGGATCACATCTCGTTCGAAGGGCCGGACCTGCGGCCGAACGTCGTCAGCATCGACGAGGCCTATGTCGATCGGATGCTGGCGGACATCGCGAAGAACGAGGATCTTTCCAGGTACATCCTGTAGTGTCCGCCTTCAGGCGGACCTGTTGGTCCGGCTGAAGCCGGACACTACGAACGTTCTGCATTACCATTCACCGCCAATGCCGGAATTCATCGCCCACTACCGCATCGGCGCGAAGCTGGGGCAGGGCGCCATGGGCGAGGTGTACCGCGCCACGGATACCAAGCTCGGTCGCGACGTCGCCATCAAGCTGATTTCACCCGCGCTGACGGAAAACCAGTCGCGCCTGGCGAGCTTTACGCGCGAGGCGCAGGTGCTCGCCTCGCTCAACCATCCGAACATTGCGGCCATCTACGGCGTCGAGGACCAGGCGCTGGTGATGGAGCTGGTCGAAGGCCCGACGCTGGCCGATCGGATCACGCAGGGGCCGATACCGCTCGATGAGGCGCTGCGAATTGCCCGCCAGATCGCCGAAGGCCTGGCCGCGGCGCACGACCGCGGGATCGTGCACCGCGATTTGAAACCGGCAAACATCAAGCTCACGGCAGATGGGACCGTGAAGCTGCTCGATTTCGGCCTCGCGAAAGCGGCCGCGGTTGCCGCCGTCGGCACCGACGACGCGGCGACGGTTGCTCTCAGCATGGTCGGCGCGGACGCCATCGTCGGAACCCCGGCCTACATGGCTCCCGAGCAGGCGCGAGGGTTGCCACTCGACAGGCGCGCGGACATCTGGGCCTTCGGCGTCGTGCTCTACGAGATGCTGACCGGGACGAGGCTGTTCACGGGAGAGACGCTGGCGGATGTCATGGCCGCCGTCGTGCGCGAAGAACCTGACCTGACTCGCGTTCCTGCCGCGGTGCGCCCCGTGTTACGACGATGCCTGGAGAAGGATCCGAAGCGGCGCCTGCGCGACGCAGGCGACGCCGTGCTGCTGCTTGAAACATCAGGGGAGTCGCCCACAGTCCCAACACGGCCGTCGGGCGTTCGCGGATGGCTGCCCTGGGCGGCTGCTGCCGCCGCGGTCGTCGCGTTCGGCGCGGTGCTGATGGTTCATCTGCGCGAGACGCCGCCCGTCGCCAACACGGTTCGCTTCAACCTCACGGTGCCGCCGGAGGTAACGATCAATCAGACGACGCCGTTTGCGGTGTCGCCGGACGGGCGCCTGATCGCCTTCCCGGCAGTCGGCGCAGACAACGTGTCGCGGATCTGGGTGCAGCCGCTCGACGCGATCGAGCCGCGGCCGCTGGAAACGACCGTCAGCCCCACCTTTCCTGACGTCGTCGAGTGGTCACCGGACAGCGGTTCCATTCTCTACTCGCACGACCAGAAGCTGAAGCGCGTTGATATCAACGGCGGAGCGCCAACCATCATCGCCAGCGTGCCGCCAGGAGGGGTGTTGGGTTCGGCGTGGCACGAGAACGGGACGATTCTCTTCGGCACGCTCCAGGGAATCATGCGGACCGACGAGTCCGGTGCCGCGCCAACGCTGGTGACGAAGGCCGATGTCACGAAGCAGATCGTCCATGGAGTGTTCGATCTGCTGCCCGACGGCCGCCACTTCCTGTATTCCGTTGGCGCGCCGAAAGGCCAACGCAGCGTCTCGGTTGGGTCGCTCGACTCAAAGCCTGATGCGCAGGACACGACGGCGCTGCTGAAGACCGACTCCGGCGCGATCTTCGTTCCGGTAACAGCCGGGTCGGATGAGGGCCACCTGTTTTTCCTCGAGGGGGGCACGGCATTCGCGCAGCCGTTTGACGCGGGGGCGCGCAAGACGACGGGTGAACCACGCCCGGTCGCGGACAACGTGTTCAATTTCGATCGGCAGGCCTTCGCCATCCCGTACTTCTCCGCGTCGGCCCAGACCCTCGTGTATCGGACCGGCACGCTCGCCGAAAATCTCGCGCGCCAGCTCGCCTGGATCGGACGCGACGGCAAAACGCAGACAACGCTCGCCGAGCTCGGACGGTACAACCAGGTCAAGCTCTCTCCCGATGCGACGAAGGTGGTGACCAGCCGCACCGTGCTCGAAACCGGAGCCAACGCCGACCTCTGGATCACCGATCTCGCCACCGAGACGAGCACCAAGCTCACGTTCGGCGGCGGCGCGAACATTCAACCGGTCTGGTCGCCCGACGGCCGTTTTGTCGCCTGGTTCGGCCGGCGAGGCGAGGATGGGGTGATCTATCGAAAGCCCGCTGACGGCAGTGGCGGCGAGGACGTGCTGTACCGCTACCCCAAGATGACGGGCAGCGTTCAGCTCTCCGACTGGACGCCTGGACAGATGCTCGTCTATACGCGCGGTGGCGATGTGTTTGCGCTGCCGGTGGGACCGACGTCGAGTGCGAGCCGTGAACCGATCCCAGTGGTGCAGTCGCCGGCCAACGAGTTCGGTGCCGCTGTTTCCCCGGACGGCCGGTGGATCGCCTACCTCTCCAATGAGAGCGGCCCTCAGGAGCTCTACGTCCAGCCGTTCGTCGTCGAGTCGAAGAGCGCCGCGGGTACTGCCTCACGGCCGAAATGGCTCGTTTCGCGCGGGGGCAGCGCGGGAATGGCCCGATGGCGGTCGGATAGCCGCGAACTGATCTTCCTCGGCGGCGACGGCTCGATCGTATCTGCCGACGTGACCGGCACTCCGGTTTTCAAGGCGGGGACACCGCAGGCGCTCTTTCAGCTCCCGCGTGTGTTCACCGCGCAGTTGGCCACGCCAGGCGCGCTCGCCGACGCGACACGCGACCTGAAGCGCCTGATCGTTGCCGTTCCGTCAGAAGCCGGCCGGCGTCAGTCCTTGTCCGTCGTCTTGAACTGGCAGAACGCAACGAGCCGATGAGTCAATCCGTGGCGCGGACCTTGTCAGGTCCGCGAGGCGCGCCTGGCAAGGCGCGCCCCACGATCGGTTCCGAGGCGGTCAGTTCTGCGGCCACGCGCCGGCCAACGTCGACCGCCGCTTTCGTATCGAAGGCGAGACCGCCGTGCGACGCATGACTGCGGTATCCGATGCGCTGGTACTCGCGCGCCAGTGACTCCTCATCGACGATCGCCGGTGAGTCCGCAATCTCCGTCGCGTGCTGCAGTTCGTGCGCGAGCATGGCGATTGCCGCCGCCCGCCGCTGTGGTTTCAGCCGGATGACGAGATAACGCACACCCCCGGCCGAGGTCATGAAATTCAGGCGGCCCGATGCCTTCACGGCCGGATTGCGCTCGCACGTGACTAACACGACGACATCAGACGCCGTGATTCGCGCGACGAGCGCGCGCACGGTGGGGGAACTGGCGATGGCGTCCTCAATCAGCGCCCGCATCTGCGAATCCTCTGCGCGGACGTGCTGAAAGAGGACGGCACCGTCGCTGGCATACACGGCAGGCGAGGCAGTGATGACGATCGCCGCCGTCAACAGCGGCACGAACAGGAACGGTCGATGCTTCATGGGCAACTCGAAGGTGGCAAGCGGCGCGCCATTCGCCGATCGGCGCCGGCGCGGGGAAACGCTCGCATTTGTGCGGTGATCCGGTACAATGGCCACGTTCGCAGACGGGTGTAAAAACCACAAACCCGTGGCGTAACATTGCCGTTACTACAGAATCGTATGAATAGGAGGGCTCATCACCCTCCGGCCGCAGGCTCCAAGACGCGCAGGCGGGGTAGAGGCGTCGCTCCCGGGTTCGAGTGACGACAGTTTTCGTGCGAACCCGGTTTCGCCGCCCAGAAATGTAGGAGGCCTGATATGCCTGCCGCCCGCTCCGGTCCCGATTCCTCCACTGCCGCCCGCGACGCGCGCCGTCTGTCCACGCTGCTCGAAGTCAGCCAGGCGCTCTCCGGCACGCTCAATCTCAAAGCGGCGATGCAGCGTGTGCTGCAGACGCTCATCCGTCATCACAGCGTCGTCCGCGGCATGGTCACGCTGCTGCGCGAGGGCGAGCTGCAGGTCGAAGCGGTCGAAGGGTTCGAGGATCGCGCCCGATCGATCCGTATCAAGCTTGGCGAAGGCATCACCGGAAAGGTGGTCGAGAGCGGCAAGCCGATCGTCGTGCCGCGCGTCAGCAAGGAACCGACGTTCCTCAACCTCGCTCCGCGCCGTCTCGACCATCAGAAGCAGGAGCTCACCTTCATCTGCGTGCCGATCATGCTGAACCGCCAGGCGGTCGGCGCGCTCGCCGTCGATCTCAAGTTCAAGGCGGAACGCGACTACGACAGCTCGGTGAAGTTCTTCGGCATCGCCAGCTCGATGATCGGCCAGGCGCTGAACGTGCAGCGCATGGTGGAAGAGGAACGCCGCCGGCTGCTCGACGAGAACACGCACCTGCGGCAGGAGCTGCGGGAGCGCTACGACTTCTCCAACATCATCGGGACGAGCGGGCCGACGCGCCAGATGTACGAGCAGGTCGCCCAGGTGGCGCAGACGAACACCACGGTGCTCATCCGCGGCGAATCGGGCACGGGCAAGGAGCTGATCGCGCACGCGATCCACTACAACTCGCTGCGCGCCAAGAAGCCGTTCGTGAAGGTCAGCTGCGCCGCGCTGCCGGATACACTGATCGAGTCGGAGCTCTTCGGCTACGAGAAAGGCGCGTTCACCGGCGCCGCCACGCGCAAGAAAGGCCGCTTCGAGATGGCGGAAGGCGGCACGCTCTTCCTCGACGAGATCGGCGACATCAACCTGAGCACGCAGGTCAAGCTCCTGCGCGTGCTGCAGGAGCGCGAATTCGAGCGCCTCGGCGGCACCGAGACGGTGAAGATCAACGTCCGCATGATTGCCGCCACCAACAAGGATATGGAGAAGGCGATCCACGAAGGGACGTTCCGCGAGGACCTGTACTACCGCCTGAACGTGTTCACCATCTTCGTGCCGCCGCTGCGCGAGCGGAAGGCCGACCTGCTGCTGCTGGCCGACCACTTCCTCGAGAAGTTCTCGCGCGAGCATGGCAAGGTCATCAAGCGCATCTCGACGCCGGCGATCGACATGCTGACCGCCTACCACTGGCCCGGCAACGTCCGCGAGCTCGAGAACGCGCTGGAGCGCGCGGTGCTCGTCTGCGACGGCGCGGTCGTTCACGGCCATCACCTGCCGCCATCGCTGCAAACGGCGGATTCCTCGGGCACGGTGACGCGCGTGTCGCTCAAGGACGCGGTTGCCGGCTACGAGCGCGACCTGATCCTCGACGCGCTGAAGACGACGAGAGGGAATCGCGCCAAGGCGGCGAGGCTGCTCGACACGACCGAGCGGATCCTGAACTACAAAGTGCGCGGCTACGGCATCGACGTTCGGCGCTTCAAGTCGCCCGAATTTGGACGGCGTACCGGCGAGCGCACCGCGGCCGGCGACTTGCGGGAGCAGGCCAGCGCGTCGTAGGAAATGCGTGGCCTTCGTGTTTCAGCGTTAGCGCTCGTCGTCGCGGCCCTCGCCGCGAGCTGCGGCAAAAAAGGTCCACCACTGCTGCCTTACGTGCGTCAGGCAGCTGCGCCAGAAGTGACGAGCGCCCTGCGCGTCGGCGACGACGTCTACATCACCGTTTCCGTTCCCACCGCGAACGTGGACGGCTCGACGCCCGCGTCGGTCCGGCTGATCGAAGTGTGGGGTGCGACGGCGGCGACCCCGCCGCCGCAATCCCAGTTCACGACGATGGGCGCCCTCGTGGCGACGATCCCGGTCGCGCGGTATGCCGACCCTTCGGACCGCAGCGGAACGGTGGTGCCGGATCCGAAGACCGGCGCGCTGCAGGGGGCCTCGGTCACCGTTCGCGATTCGCTGACTGCGGACGAAATGCAACCCACCTCCGCTAAAGCTCCGGTTGGCAAGCCCGACTCCGCGAAGGCTTCCGCTTCCGCCAAGGCACCCTCCGCTCCTGCCGCCGTGGATCCTTCGGCGCTGCACCGCTACTACATGACGATCCCGGTCAGCGATCGCCAGCGGCGCGGCGCACCGAGCAAGCTCGTTGACGTGCCGCTGGCCGCTGTGCCGGAGAGGGTTGCCTTCGTCAGCGCCAGAATGGATGGCCGCAAGATCGTTGTCGAATGGGAGCCGTCCGGCGGAGTGTTCGGCTTTCTGCTCGGCCGCGCCCTGCCGGTTGAACGTTCGCCCGTGGACGAACCGCCGGCGGCCTCGACAACGACGGCGGCGACTGCTCCGGCATCCGGTGCGCCGCTCTACAACGTCTATCGTGAGATCGCGCCGGATCCACTGGCGCTGCCGGCGATCGCAGCGGCCAGCTCGCAATCGGCGTCGGACCCGGAGCGACCCCTCAATCCGCAGCCGCAGGCGATGCTCAGCTTTTCCGAGGAGGTGCCGTTCGACGAGCGCTGGCGCTGCTATTACGTGCGCGCGGTGCGCGGAACCGGCGCACAGCGTGTCGAAAGCGCGTCCTCGAATCGGGCGTGTATGGTGCCGGTGGATACCGAGCCTCCAGCGAAGGTGACGAATCTGCTCGCCACGCCGGAGGAGGGCAAGATCACGCTGCGATGGGATCCCAACGGTGAGGAAGATTTGCGCGGCTACGTCGTCTTGCGCAGCGCGGCCGGTGATGACACACTGCAGCAGCTCACGACACCGCCGATCGCGAAGACCGGGTTCACCGATGACACGGTGATGCCAGGACAGACGTACACATACGTCGTGCACGCGGTTGACAACCGGATCCCGGTGCCGAATGTGAGCGACCCGGAACCGATCACAGTGACGGCGCGATGAAAAGAAATCTTTGAGGCAAGACCCCATGAAATTGTTCGTCGATACCGGCAACCTGAAAGAGATCGAGGCCCTTGCGGCGATCGGCATCCTCGACGGCGTCACCACCAACCCGTCGCTGCTGGCGAAGGAGTCCGGCGACTACCGGCAGATCCTCAAGCAGATCTGCCAGACCGTCAAAGGACCGGTGAGCGCCGAGGTCGTCGCCACCGACACTGCCGGCATGATTCGCGAGGGACGCGATCTGGCCGCCATCGACGAGCACATCGTCGTCAAGGTGCCGTTCACCAAGGACGGCGTGAAGGCGTGCAGGACCCTCGCCGGCGAGGGCAAGCGCGTGAACGTGACGCTTATCTTCTCGCCGACGCAGGCGTGGCTGGCCGCCAAGGCCGGCGCGTCCTACGTCAGCCCGTTCGTCGGCCGGCTCGACGACATCGGGACGACGGGGATGAACCTGGTTCGGGAGATTGTCGACATCTTCGACAACTTCGAATACACGACCGAAGTGCTGGTCGCGAGCGTCCGCAACCCCATTCACATCGTCGAAGCGGCGCGGATGGGTGCCGACGTCGTGACAGTGCCGGCGGCGGTGATCGAACAGAGCTTCAAGCATCCGCTCACCGACATCGGGCTGGAGAAATTCCTCAAGGACTGGGAGAAGTCACAGGCCACCACAGCCCGCTGAGCGACCGAAGCGCGTTCAATGGATCCGAAGGCTACTCTCGCCGACCTGCGGCGCCGGGCCGAGCTCGGCGGTGGCGAGGAACGGCTGCGGCGCCAGCGTGAGGCCGGCAAGCTCACCGCGCGCGAGCGCATCGACCTGCTGTTCGATTCCGGCACCTTCGAAGAGCTCGACGAGTTCGTGACTCACCGTTGCCGCGATTTCGGCATGGCCGATCAGGTCATACCCGGCGACGGCGTGGTGTCCGGCTTCGGCCGCGTCAACGGCCGGCTGACGTATGCGTTCGCGCAGGACTTCACCGTCTTCGGCGGATCGCTGTCAGAAACCAACGCGGCCAAGATCGTCAAGGTCATGGACCTGGCGGTGAAGATGGGCGCGCCGATCGTCGGTCTCAACGATTCCGGCGGCGCGCGCATCCAGGAAGGCGTCGTCTCGCTCGGCGGCTACGCCGATATCTTTCTCCGCAACACGCTGGCGTCAGGGGTCGTCCCGCAGATCTCCGCCATCATGGGTCCGTGCGCCGGCGGCGCGGTGTACTCACCTGCGATCACCGATTTCACGGTGATGGTGAGGAACACGAGCTACATGTTCGTGACCGGGCCCGACGTCATCCGCACCGTGACCCACGAGGAAGTGACGAAGGAGGAACTGGGCGGCGCGATGACGCACAACGAGCGCAGCGGTGTCGCCCATTTCGCGGCCGACACCGATCGCGAGTGTATCCTGCTCATCCGCGAGCTGCTGTCGTTCGTGCCGAACAACAACCTCGACGAGGCGCCGCGCGTGGCGACCGCCGATCCCGTCGATCGCGCGGACGAGGCGCTCGATGCCCTCGTTCCGCAGTCAGCGAACCAGCCCTACGACATGCGCGACGTGATCGACGCTGTCGTCGACGATCGCAATTTCCTCGAGGTCCACGAGCATTTCGCGCGCAATATCCTCGTCGGGTTCGCACGGCTCGGCGGCCGCTCCGTCGGCATCGTGGCCAACCAGCCGGCACACCTCGCGGGGACGCTGGATATCGATGCTTCGATCAAGGGGGCGCGGTTCGTTCGGTTCTGCGACGCCTTCAACATCCCGCTGATTACGTTCGAGGACGTGCCCGGCTTCCTGCCGGGAACCGCGCAGGAGTACGGCGGCATCATCCGCAACGGCGCGAAGCTGCTGTACGCATTCGCCGAGGCAACCGTTCCGAAATTGACCGTGATCACGCGCAAGGCGTACGGCGGGGCGTATTGCGTCATGTCGAGCAAGCACATTCGCACCGACGTGAACTATGCCTGGCCGACGGCGGAGATTGCCGTCATGGGCGCCGAGGGAGCGGTCAACATCCTTTATAAGCGCGAGCTCGACGCGATCTCCGACGCGACCGTGGCCACCGAAGCGCGAAGCGCGAAGGTGGCCGAGTACCGGGAAAAGTTCGCCAATCCGTACATCGCGGCCCAGCGCGGCTTCGTTGACGAGGTCATCCAGCCGCGGCAGACGAGGGCCAAGCTGATTACGGCGCTCGGCGCCCTCGAATCGAAGCGCGAGAAGAATCCGCCTAAAAAGCACGGAAACATTCCGCTTTAAATCCCACATCCCAAATCCCAAACCCCAAATCACAACAAATGGCTGCAAAAACGCCGGGCGGTAGTTGGGATTTGGGATTTGGGGTTTGGGATTGGGGATTTGATTCCCCGCGCGCTGCCAACCCAACTATCCGCCGCGCGCGGGGGTCCATAGAGCGTGTGACGGACGAGGAGCTGGTCCTGCTGGCTCGGCAGGGCGACCCTGACGCCTTCGACCAGCTC
>Ga0247825_10002697_pt1 | contig 11731 bp, 11 predicted proteins | sample 13C_Vanillin_Day_FD_194413 | JGI IMG/M metagenome (GOLD analysis project Ga0247825, IMG submission 194413) | Soil microbial communities from agricultural site in Penn Yan, New York, United States - 13C_Vanillin_Day48 | ecosystem: Environmental > Terrestrial > Soil > Agricultural land | place... | reverse complement strand
GATCTCGCGCGCGTCCAACGGCCACGCTTTCGTGTCCGAGCCTAACGGTCCGCCTTTTTCCTCTGGCCCTCGTGGTCGGATGCGACGAACAGCGACAGCACGAAGCTGACGACGCTGACCACGAGCCCGCCGAAGAACGCGGCCCAGAAGCCGTCGACCCTGAAGCCGAGGCCGAGCGCGTCGGACGCCGCGCTCGTGAGGAGCAGCATCACGGCGTTGAGGACGAACGTGAAGAGCCCCAGCGTGATGATGAGGAACGGGAGGCTGAGGAGGAACAGGACCGGCTTGATCGCAACGTTGAGCACGCCGAACACGAGCGCGACGCCGAACAGAGTGACGCCGTCGCCCGTGTGCGAAATGCCCGACACCAGCCGCGTGGCTACCCAGAGCGCCGCTGCGTTGATCAGCAGGCGGAGCAGCACGTGCATCGCTCGATCCCTCGGCCGCCGCGAGGGCAGCCCGCTTATGAAAAGCTCTTGATCGCCGCGTCTTCGGAGTCGTGCGAGTCGAAGATGGTGGCCAGCTTGGTGAGGACCAGCAGATCGTTCAGACGTTTGGTCATGTTGAGAAGTTTCAGCGCGCCGCCGTTCTTCGAGGCGGTGACGTTGCACTGCACCAGCTGTCCGAGGCCGCCGCTGTCCACATAGGCCACTCCGCCCAAATCGAGCAGGAGCTTCTTCTTTCCCTGCTGCAGCAGGCTCTGCACCTTGTCTTTGAGCAATACATCGCCACCTCCGCTGAGGGTGATGTCGCCCGTCACTTTGATTACGGTCACGTCGCCTACTGTCCGCTCGTCGAGATGCATGGGTCCTCCGGAACGCGCACTAGCTAGTACAGGAAGCTGATCCTATCTCAGTGGAGCTTCTTCTGGGCGTCGCGATAATGGGGCGACGAGGCAGGCACCAGGGCATAGGCAGCTCGGGCGCGGGTGGGATCCTTCACTTTGTCCTCGTAGAGCTCGCCGGCGCGCCAGGCGGCGTCCCGCCGGTTCATCGGAAACCGCGTCGCCAGCTGCTCGAACGCTCCAGCGGCCAGGGCGAACTGCCGGACGTCCTCGTAGCGCTCCGCGAGCTTTTCGTAGGCGGGCTCGGCCTGTGGGCTCGACGGATAGGCGCCCACCAGCATCCGGTAGGTCACGAGCGACGCTGGAACCGATGTCTGCAGGTCGGGATCGAGCGTCCGGATCTTCGCCTTGTCCTCGAGCGTGGCCTTCTTGGACAGCGCCAGCGGTGCCCGGCCGCTCGTCGGAAACTGGTCGGCCACCTCGCCATAGAGCGACCGTGCGGCGGATTCCCGGTCGGGCCGCTTGCCGCGCAGCACCAGCTCGGCCAGCAGATAGGTGGCGTCCGCGGCAGCGGGGCTGGTGCTGTAATGGCTGCGCAGCTCGATGTAGGCGGCCTGCGCGTCGTCGAGGCGATTCTGCTGCTCGTAGACCTGGCCGATGAGGAGCTGCGCGGCGGGCGCCGTGGGCGAGTTGGCGTAGCTGGTGACGGCCCGCTTCAAGTCGTCGAGCGCCTGATCGAGGAGGTGCGCGTCGATCTTGGCCTGCGCGGTCTTGAACAGCGTCGCGGCCCCATCGTCGGCCACGGCCACGGCCGCGCCCGGTGCCGGCACCGCAGCCGGCGCGGCTGGGGGTTTCGCGGCGGCCTTCGGCGCGGGCGGCACAACCGCTCCAGCCGGCGGCGCCGAAGCCGGCGGCACCGAGGTCGGTGGCACCGAGGCCGGCGCCGGTGTCGGGGCCACGGCGTATTCGACGGGTGAGGGGATGGTTTCCAACGGTTCCGGTGCCGCGGCCGGCCCGGCGGCGGCGGGTGCGGGGCCCACGGCGGGCAGCATCGCCGTCAACGAACCGGCCCGATAGCCCATGTACAGTGCGGCGACCACGACGCCGGCGCCCGCGACGAAGGCGAACGTCCGCAGCGCCATCGAGCGCGCCGCGGTCGCTGGTGCCGGCTCTCCTGCAACGGGCGCAGCCGGCGCGGCGGGCGCCTGCGTCTGCGGCCTGGACGCGGGGGTGGCGACGGTGACGGCGGCGGATGGCCAGTGGGAGCCGCTCGGCCCTTTCGACGCGGCCGCCACCGCCACCCGCCCCGACGACGAGGATTCGCGCTCGCGCCGTAGCTCCTCGAGCGCCGCGCGCATGTCGTGTGCCGACTCGAACCGCCGGGTGCGGTCCTTCTCGATCGCGCGCGCAATCAGGCGCTCGAGCGCGAGCGGGACGTTGGCGTTGAGTTCCATCGGCGCCTGCGGCTCGCGGTTGAGGATGGCGTCGAACACCACCGCGGTCGTGGCGCCTTGAAACGTCTGCTGGCCGGTGGCCATCTCGTAGAGCACGAGCCCGAAGGAAAACAGATCCGATCGCGCGTCGAGCTCTTCGCCGCGCGCCTGCTCCGGCGACATGTACGCGACCGTGCCGAGCGCCATGCCCTGCGCGGTGGTCAGGAAGCCGGTTTCGATCATCGTCGCCGACTGCGTGTGGCCGCTGCCCCTCAGCGCCGATTTGGCCAGCCCGAAATCCAGGATCTTGGCCTGTTCGCGCTCGGTGACGAAGATGTTGGCGGGCTTGATGTCGCGGTGCAGGATGCCGCGCGTGTGCGCTGCGTCGAGCGCGTCGGCAAGCTGCCCGGCCAGGCGGAGCAGGAGGCCGATGTCGAGCGGGCGTCCGTCGATCTTGCTCGCCAGCGTCCGCCCCTCGAGCAGCTCCATCGCGATGAACGGGTGCCCCTGGTGCTCGTCCACCTCGTAGATGGTGCAGATGTTGGGATGATTCAGCGCCGAGGCCGTGCGCGCTTCGCGCAGGAAGCGCTCGGTCGTCTGCGCGTCGTGCGCGCGATCGTGCGGCAGGAACTTCAGCGCGACGCGGCGCGCCAGCTTGACGTCTTCGGCCGCATACACCACCCCCATGCCCCCTGCGCCGAGCGGGTCGAGGATGCGGTAGTGGGAAACGTTTTCACCAACCATGATTCAGGGCGCGAAATGCCCAGCTTAGATGGCTCGGGAAGGCCAGTCAACGTGGCAGAAATGCACGGGTTCCAGGTCTGTGGTGGGTCCGACTGAAGTCGCCGCGGCGTGAGACTCTGACGGGCACGAATGGGACAGCCCGGGCAGTTCTATTTGCCGTCTCCTCGATAGCGGAACACCAGCACCGTGATGTCGTCGGCCTGGGGAGCGCCGCGGGCGAACTGGTTGACGGCCGAGAGCAACTGGTCGAGGACGGTGTCCGGCTTGACGCCGTGCAGCTTTTTCACGGCGTCGAGCAGGCGGTCGCGGCCGAACTCCTCGTTGGTGACGCTGCGCGCCTCGGTCACGCCATCGCTGCAGACGACCACCAGATCGCCCGGTGCGAGCGTCACGGTCTCGTACTCGTAGCGCGCCATCGGCAGGAGGCCGAGCACGGGCCCGCCGGTCTCGAGCCAGCGGATGCCGTCCTTCGAGATCACCAGCGGCGGCTCCTGTCCGGCGTTGCAGTAGCTGAAGTCGCCGGACGGCCTGGCCACGCCGTAGCACATGGTCGCGAACCGCGCATCGATCTGCCGGCGTAGCAGCGCCTGGTTCAGGCGCAGCATCATTTCGGCCGGCTCACGCGTCACCGGGGCGAGCGCGCCGAAGTTGCTCTGCACTACGGCCGCGAGGATCGCCGCCGGCGGACCCTTGCCCGCCACGTCGCCCAGCGCGAAGCCGAACTCGGTGTCGCTCACGTCCACGTAGTCGTAGAAATCGCCTCCGACCGTCCGGCACGGGACCGACACGGCCGCCAGGTCGAAGCCCGGTCGCGTGCAGGTGCCCGCGGGCAGCAGCGCGCGCTGGATGTCGGCGGCGATGCGCAGGTCGCGGTCGATGCGCGCCTTCTCGGCTGAATCGGCGTAGAGGCGGGCGCTCTCGATGGCGAGCGCCGCCTGCGTGGCAAACGCTTCGAGCGACGACATCGTCGCGCTCGACAGCAGCGTACCGCGCTCGCGGCCGTCGAGGTAGAGCACGCCAATCACCTCGGTGGTGTCGCCGGCGCCGCGCGCGAACACCCGCAGCGGGACGCAGAGCACGTGGCGGATGCCAATCGCAATCGTGCCGCCGTGCGCGCTCGCCAGGTCGCCGTCGAGCAGGTCGCCGACGATCTTGCTGGTGCCGGTCTCGAACACCTCGCGCGGAATCTTGCTGCTGATCGTGAACGACGTGCCCGACAGGGTGAGGCCGCCGCGGCCGCGCGCGGTCTTGAACTCGAGCACGCCGGTCGCGTCGGGCATCATGATGAAGCCGCGCTCCGCCTTGGTCACGTCGAGCGCCGAGTCGATGACGAGCGTGAGCACCTCGTCGAGCACGCGGCCGGATCCCAGGGCGCGCAGGCCGTTGAGGATCGCCGCCATCTGCGCCAGGTCGCTGGCGTCGGTCGACGTGGAGCGCAGCACCGACGAGGCGTCGTCGTCGGCCAGGAACACCACTTCCACGTTGTCGCTCTGGCCCAACCGGATGGTGTCGCCGTGGAGCAGCGCCCGCTCGGCGATCTGCTCGCCGTTGACGAAGGTGCCGTAGCGCGAGGCGCGATCTCGGATTAGATAGCGGCCGGAGTCGTCCCGAACGATCTCAGCGTGTTCGCGGGAGACATCGGCGCTGACGAGCTGGAGATCCGCGGTCGTCCGGCGCCCGATGAGGAACACGGGCCGTTCGAGCCGCACCATTCGGCGGCCTTGGCTGTCAGTGACTTGCAGGCGTCCGTCGGGCATCGCGTCGGTCTGGATTTTGTCACAGACGGGCGATTTTCTTGCCTCGCGCGGTCTGCCAGGTTCGCGGTCCGCTCACGCCCGCTTGAATAGTTTCGTCCGCAGGAGTGGGAGAGCGTCGGCGGCCTCGACCTGCAGTGTCGCGCCCGCGCCCCCGCACGCATACAACCGCCCCGTCCGGCGGCTCCGGCTCGTGAACGGTCCCAGCCCCCGATAGCGCAGCGCCACGCCGTCCCGGATCGGCAGATGCCAGATCGCTATCGCCGAGTGCGCGCGGCGCCGGTCGCGGGGACCATCCATACCTCCTCAAACGGCCCGCCGCAGCCGAACGAACTGACGCGCGCGAGGGGTGCCGAGTTGACTACAATACGGCCTCGACTCGGGTCACTGCCGGCTCATGGGGGAGCCGCCGGGCAGCATGGTCCGCCACGAGGTATTCCCAATGGTTCGCCGATTCCTGGTCGCCGCCGTGGCGCTCTCCGCCGTGGTTTCGCTCTCCGCACAAGCGCCGCAAGGCTGGAAGGTCCGCGTCGATCGCAGCCAGAGCGCGCAGGATCCCGACAACACGCCCAACCTCGCCTTCAAGGCGATGGGCAAGGGACTGCACGTGAAGGGCGGGCCGGCCGGCACGTTCTGGAACCCGGCCAACACGGCCACCGGCAACTACACCCTGAAGGGGACGTTCAACCTGCAGGAACCCAGCAGCCACCCCAACTATTACGGTCTGGTCTTCGGCGGCGCCAATCTGGACGCGGCCACGCAGGCCTACGCCTACTTCGTGGTCGCCCAGAACGGGACCTTCATGGTGCGGCAGCGCCAGGGTGAGAGCGTCACGGACGTCGTCGGCCGCCAGGCCAACGCCGCGGTGCGCCAGCCGGGCGCGAACGGCCAGTCGTCGAATGCGCTGGAAGTGCGCGTGGCGGGCGATACCGTGTCCTACGTCGTCAACGGCACCGTGGTGCACTCCGGCCCGAAGGGCGCGCTCAAGACCGACGGTCTCACCGGCGTGCGCGTGAACCACGTGCTCGACGTCCAGTTCGAAGGGTTCGAGGTCGGCAAGTAGCCGTTAGAGGAGTCCAAGCAGATGCGAACGTTCGCCGTTGCTCTCGTGTTGTCGGCGGTGGCCCTGGCCGGCGTGCCGGCCGTGGCGCAGGAAGGGCACCCGTTGAAGGGATCGTGGATCGGCACGTGGGCGGGAAACACCGTGCACGGCAACGACATGTTCATGGTGCTCGACTGGAACGGAAAGGCCATCACCGGCACGATCAACCCCGGTCAGGACAACATCGCCATCAAGAGCGCCACGCTGAACCCCGACGGGTGGGTGTTGCACTTCGAGGCGGAGGGCAAGGACAAGGCCGGTGCGGTGATCAACTACGTGGTCGACGGGAAGATCGAGAACCTGGCGATGCACAACCGCTCGGTCACCGGCACGTGGAAGAGCCAGCGGGGCTCGGGCGCGTTCAAGATCACGAGGCAATAGGTCACCCGTGCGAACCTCGACTTCGTTTCGCGCGCGGCTCGCCGCGCTCTCGCTGGGCGCGGCGCTGCTGGCGGTGTCGCCAATCACGGCGCACCACTCGATCCTCGCCAAGTTCGACGACACCAAGGCCATCACGCTCAGCGGCCTCGTCACGCTGGTGGACTGGACCAACCCCCACGTGCACGTGTTCATGAACGTCCGCGACGCCAAAGGCCAGGTGCTCAACTGGGCGGTCGAGCTCGAGAGCCCGATCGACCTCAAGCAGAGCGGCTGGAGCCCGGAGACGCTGCGTCCCGGCGACGGCATCACGGTGCGGGGCATCTCGGCGCGCAACGGCAGCCGCCAGGCCTGGGCGCGTTCGGTGGTGGTGACCGCCACCGGCCGGGAGGTCTTCGGCGTCGTGCGCACGCCGCCGGCGGCGCCGCTGTCGCCGCGTCCCGTGCCGAAGTTCGCCGACGGCCAGGTGCGGCTGGGCGCCACGCCGGGTGCGAGCGGCTACTGGGCGTATCCGAGCGCCACTGCTCTCGTCGAGGACGGGGTGACCGTGGCGATGGATCCCTACGGGCAGCTGAAGAACGTCGGCGACGCCGCCAAGGTGGCGCCGATGCAGCCCTGGTCGCTCGCGCTCTATCAGAACCGCCAGCGCCGGTTCCTGCAGGACGATCCCACCTACATCAACTGCAAGCCCCCCGGCGGGCCTCGGCAGATGCAGCAGCCGTTCGGCGTGCAGTTCGTGGAGGACCGCGAACGGCAGCGGATCTTCACGCTGATCGGCGGGGGCAACCACAACTACCGCATCCTCTATCTCGACGGCCGCGGCCAGAAGGGCCAGGTGAGCGGGGACGACGACAACCCGCTCTACTACGGCCGCGCGGTGGCGAAATGGGAGGGGGACACCCTGGTCGTGAACACCGCCGGTTTCAACGAGGATTTCTGGTTCACCAACGGGGGACTGCCGCATACCGACCAGCTGCAGTTGACCGAGCGCTTCACGCGGACCGACTTCGACACGCTGAAATACGAGGTCACGGTGAACGATCCGGCGGCCTACACCCGGGAATGGAAGGCCACCTGGAACCTTCGATGGGTCGGCGGCGAGGAGTTGCCTGTATATTTCTGTCAGGACAATCGGCCCTAGCCCGCCGCAGACGGGCAAGAGATACTGTGCAATCTTGCGAGGCGTAGCCGAGCGAGATTCTTTCGCATAGCGAATATGTGCGACAGTAGAGGAGTGCAGGGACGGCGCCCTGCAGGAGTCGAAGGAGTGAATATGAGCAGGTACCTGTTTGGCGGCATTTTGGCCGCGGCAATGCTGGCGGCGGGATCGGTGCAGGCGCACCACTCGTTTGCGGCCGAGTTCGACGCCAACAAGCCGATTACGCTCAAGGGCATCGTCACGAAGATCGAGTGGACCAACCCGCACGTCTGGTTCTACGTGAACGTGAAGGATGAGAAGACCGGCGAAGTGGCGAACTGGGGCGCCGAGATGGGGCCGCCGCACGGCCTGCAGCGCCGCGGCTGGCGCCGCGACACGCTCAAGATCGGCGAAGAGGTCACCGTCATCGGCTCGATGGCCAAGAACGGCACCAAGCGCATGAACGCCCGCACCGTGACGCTCACGTCGACCGGCGGCCGGCCGGGCGAGGCGCTCAGCGCCGCATCGAGCGAAGGCGAAGGCGCCGCCAACTAGCACCGGGCAGTTACGTGGCCGCGGGTCTTCAGACCCGCAACGTGGAAAATGTGGCGGGCGGTCCTTGGACCGCCCGGCTTCAGGCCGCGCAAATCCCGGTCGCCGCACCGTGGCATCATCGTGCCGGCAGCGCGCGAGTGAGTGCTTTCGAGAGAAGCCGGGACACGTTCCGGATCACCACCGACACCGGCGTGATGGATCTCGACGCCATCCACGCCTACCTGACCCGATCGTACTGGTCGGAAGGCATCCCGAAACCGCTCGTGCAGAAGGCGATGGCCGGCTCGCTCTGCTTCGGCCTGCTGGACGGTCCCCGTCAAATCGGCTTTGCCCGGGTCGTTACCGACCGCGCCACCTACGCATATCTCTGTGACGTCTACGTGCTCGAGGACTACCAGGGGCGCGGCCTCGGCACCTGGTTCATGCGCGAGTTGATGACGCATCCCGATCTGCAGGGCCTGCGGCGCGTTGGCCTGGTCACCCGCGACGCGCACCGCCTCTACGAGAAGTGCGGGTTCACAGCGCTCGCCAACCCGGATGGGCACATGGAGATCGTGCGGCCGGGACTGTATCTGGGGGGCGAAGAAGCTTAGGGCTCAGCGAGCCCCCGTCTTCAGTGCCGATGGAGTGACACGATGATCCTCACGTGCGACGTGATCCGGCGCGAGATCGAGGCGGGGCGAGTTGTGATCGATCCGTTCTTTGCGGAGCAGGTGGGGCCGGCGTCGATCGACCTGCATCTCGGCGACGAGATCCGCGTCATGCACGTCGGGCGCGAGGCGGTGCCGGTAACTGAGGACGTCGACTACCGGACGATCACCGACGTGCGCTCGCTCGAGACGCCGTATCCGCTGGCACCGGGCGAGACGATCCACGGCATCACCCGCGAGCGCATCACGCTTCCCGGCGACATCGGCGGCTGGCTCGAGGGCCGCAGCCGGTTCGCGCGCCTTGGCCTCATGATCCACGTCACCTCGGGCTTTGTGCAGCCGGGCGTCGCGACCCGCCAGGTGCTCGAGATGTCGAACGTGTCGGGCCGAACGCTGCTCATCCACGCCGGCGTGCGGCTCCTCCAGATCGTGCTCCAGCGCTGCGAGGGCAGCGCCGTCTACCAGGGACGCTTCGCGCGCCAGGACAATCTGTAGCAACGTGCCTTGTCGTGGCCCGACGTGCCAGCGCTGCCTGGACCGGGCTAGGCTTCCGCTGGAGGCACCTTCGCTTTCATCGTGTGGAATGGGGAATAAGTTCGCTGCACCTTTGCTTCGAGCGCAGCGCGTCCGGTCGCCGGCGCCGCCGCAATCCGCGCGCGCAGCTTGTCCCGTTTTTTTGACCGATGTTGACGCAAATGTATGTCGGTGGGGTGGTGGCTTGCACTCATGATCATGCTCCTCCGAGCAAGCCTATCTCGCCGATGTGCCCATCAGCTGTTCAGTAGTGGACTCTGAGCTGCCGATTCGTTTCGGAGGGTCGATTGCTTCACAGTTCGGCCCGGTTGTCGGACCGGGGCCGGCCCGCTAGGTCAGTTCCTCGGGCCGCCAGAGGCCCACGAGCCTCCCTCGGGTCGACAGCTTGAGATCGCGCCACTGATCGAGCGGCAGGCCAATCTGCGCGAGGGCGGCGGTCGGCAAGTCCTGCCACTCGCCGGTCAGTTGCTCGACCAGTTTTTCGAGCCCGGGATTGTGCCCGACGATCATCACGGTCTCGGCTTTCTCCCGCACCCGCTGCAGCAGCGAGAGGATGTCGTCCGGCCAAGCCAGATAAAGACGCGGGTCCAGCAGGATTTCTCCTGCATAGCGAGCCGCCTCGGCCACCGCTTCAGCCGTCCGCCGCGCCCGCACCGCGTCGGAGCTGATGACGACATCGGGTATCAGCCCGTACTCCCGCACCAGCTCTCCCATCCGCGGGGCATCCCGCCGGCCACGCTTGTTCAGCGGTCGCTCGTGGTCGCCAAGCGCCGGATCGTCCCAGCTCGACTTCGCGTGCCTGAGAACCAGAAGAGTCTTCATCCTTGCTCAGGTTTTTCCGCTGGCGCGCGTGTACTGCCTCCTGTTCGCTTCGGCCCAGGCGGCGAGCCGCTGGCGCAGGCGTACGCACCGCGCCTGCTCGGTGGCCGCGAGGTTCCGCTGCTCGGTAGGGTCGGTGTCGAGGCGGTAGAGCTCCTCGGACCCTTCGCGGAGATCGTAGATGTACTTCCACGCGCCCTCGCGCACGCCGAGGCGGAAGGTATCCTCGGCCACGTAGAAATACGCCCGCGGCGCGCGTGAGGTGTCGAAGAGGCTGCGCCCCTGCCAGTCGGGCGCGGGGGGCAACCCGGTGAGATCGGCGATCGTCGGCGCCAGATCCACGTGGCTGCCGATGGCGGCTGGCCGCGGCGCGGGGCGGAAGCGCCCCGGGAACCACAGCATCAGCGGCACGTTGACGTCTTCCTCGTAGACCGTGTGGCCCTGCCCGTAGCTGTCGTGCGGGTATCCGAAGGCCTGCCCGTGGTCTCCGGTGATCACGATCAGCGTGTTGTCGGCGAGCCCCGTCTCGCGGACGGCGGCGAAGAGCCGCGCCAGTTGGGCGTCGGTCTCGTGCAGCACGTTCAGATAGCGATCGAGATCGTAGGGATAGTGCACGGGCTCGCGTACCAGGTTGAGCTCCGGCGTGCCAGGTGACGGCTCGTATGGGTGATGCGTCTGCTGGCTCCACGACATCAAGAAGAACGGCCGGTCGCGCTGCTCGTGGATCTGCCGCACCATGTCGTCCACCATGCAGCGGTCTTCGACGCCCCACGACGACACCGGCTCGCCGCAGGTCAGGTCGCGATAGTCGCGCACGCTCTCGAACCCTCGCGCGCCGATGAATGTGTCCCAGCCGGCCCAGCGCAGGTCGCTCGATGTGACGAACGACGTGTGGTAGCCGCGCTCCCGGAACGCCGACGCCAGCGACGTGCCGCCAAGTTCCGGATACGCCTGGGTGATGTCCTCGAAATCGAGCTTGGGGTAGGTGGAGAGCAGCATCGCCGCCAGCGAATTGGAGCTGCGCCCGATGTGCGCGTAGAAGTTGTCGTACACGAGCGCGTGGCCGGCCTCGGCGGTCAGTGTCGGCGTGGTGTCGTACCGCGCGTTGCCCAGACTGGTCCAGCGCGCCGCGACCGCTTCGAGTACGACCACGATGACGTTGGGCGGGGCCGATGGCCGCCGCGTCTTGCCGCGCGCGACGGGCGCCGCGAATCGCACCGGGCGAGCGACGCGGCCCGGGCGCGACGCCGGGGGCGCGAAGTCGCCCAGGTCGCCGTTGGCGAAGCCGTCCGACAGCCGCACGGTGTCGTCGCGCCCCGCCGCCCGCACCACCGAGGACGCCAGCACCCAGTGGGCGTTCTCGGCGATGCGGCGATCCTGGCGCGTCGTCCACTCGCGCGCGTACTCATACTGGCCGGCCACGACCCAGGCGGCGAGCAGGGCGGCCGAGAAGGCCAGCCGGCCCAGGTGGACCGGTCGCGCGAGCGGTCTGATGCGATTCGACGCCAGCACACCGGTGAGATAGGCGAGCGGCAGCAAGACGAGACCGGCCGCGACACCCGGCGTGAGGTGCAGCGCCACCGACGAGCGCACCATGCGCAGGTCGCCCACGAGCGTCAGCAGGTGGTAGGTGGGAAAGCCGCCGAAGATGCCGAACATCACCACGCTGGCCACGGCGTAGAGCGCCGCGGCCGCGGCGGCGCCGAGAAACACTGCGGCGATCGCGCGCGCGGCGCGGGGCCGCCCGGCACAGACACCCAGCGCGGCCAGCGCCGTCAGCCAGAGGGCCAGCGCGAACAGCACGTCCAGCGACGATGTGGCGGCGAGCAGGAAACTCAAT
>Ga0247825_10002695_pt1 | contig 11733 bp, 10 predicted proteins | sample 13C_Vanillin_Day_FD_194413 | JGI IMG/M metagenome (GOLD analysis project Ga0247825, IMG submission 194413) | Soil microbial communities from agricultural site in Penn Yan, New York, United States - 13C_Vanillin_Day48 | ecosystem: Environmental > Terrestrial > Soil > Agricultural land | place... | reverse complement strand
GCGGTGTGCCAGCGCTGAAAGTGGCTCCGTCTGTCGTCACCGGCACGGCGGTCAGCTTGCCGTCGGCGGAGATATAGAACAGTTCTTTGCCGTCGCGCCGCCACTCCGGTTGCGTGCCCCCGGCGATCGAGATCTGCGTTTGCCCGCTCGCCGCCGGAAACGGCCGGACGTACACTTCGAACCTGCCGGATTCGTCCGACGCGTACGCCACCCACCGGGTGTTCGGCGAGAAGCGAGCCTGGGCTTCATTGAACGCCGTGCCGAGGAACGTGCTCGCCTTGCGTTCTCCCGTCAACGTCAACACGCCAAGGTCGTATCCGCGCTGCGACAATTGCACGTACAGAAGAAGTCGTCCGTCGCCTGAGATGTCGCTGGGAGACGTGGCGCCAGCCGCTCTGAACAGACTCTCGGCAGCGGGCTCCTCTGGTGCACCGACCGCCTTCTGGAAAGGCGTGGTCACCCCCATGCGGTTCGACCCGAAGAAAAGACCACTGCCGTCGGCTGACCAAGCGGGAAACCAGTCGGTGGCCGGATCGGACGTCAGGCGCGAGGCGGTGCCACGGGCCAGCCCCAGCACCCACAGATCGGGCTGCGCCGTTGCGTCATCTGTCATGGCCACCACGACGCTCATTTGATCGGGCGATAGGCGCGGCGTCGTGTACTGCGCCGGCGCGGTTGACGGCCCCGTTGATGCTCCGCTGCGGTCGTGCCAACGCAAGCTCGTGGTCAGCCTCACACTAGGGCCGTGGGCCAGCACACCGGACGGCGACGCGGTCACTGCTGCGTAACCTAATCCAGCAGTCCAGTAGCCGACCTGATCGCCGATACGAACGGGGTCGCCGCTCGTCTGAAGCGCACGGTCATCAAACGCCTGCGCAAACAACGTCCCGTCCCGCACGAACAGAAGGCGCCCAGAGGCATACACGGCCATCCCGTCGCTGTCGAGAATGCGTGTGGACGACGAAGAGTCGAGCGCCGTCACGTGAACGCCGCGGTGCTCGGGCTTCGAACTGCGCTGGAAGTAGAGAAAGTGTCGGCCGTCAGGCAGAAACTGCGGCCAGGCCTGCCCGATGACCGCCTGGCCAGGGTCGAACGTCGTTGCCGCCGTCACCATACCGCCCGACGCCGAGATTCGGGAAATCGGGCTGTTTCCTTGACCGACGAAGAGGATGATGCCCTCGCGGTTCCAGGCACCGCCGCGGCCGGCTCCTGAGGGACAGAGTACCTGTGGCACTCCGCCGGTCGTATCGATCTTCTTGAGTTTGCCGCCCGCGAAAAACGCAATGAACCGGCCGTCAGGAGACCAGAACGGATACGACGCGCCCTCGGTGCCAGGGAGCGGTTGCGCCTCTACTTCGTCAAGCGGGCGAACCCAGAGTTGCGACGCGGCATGCGTCCGCGCGGCGACGAACGCGAGACGACGCCCGTCTGGAGAGAGCGCAAGCTGGGCGGCGGAAGCGATCGGCGCCGGCGACAGCGTCACGTTGGCCGGCGGCTGCACTTCAAACCGGACGGGGGCGGCAGGCGTGGCGACGGTCGACAGGTACCGCCCTCCGACGGCAAGGCCAATCGCGACGGAGCCAAGAATTGTCGCCGCCGCAACAGCGCCGTTCGCCACTCGGCGCGTACTCGTGCGCGGCGTCCCGGCGACTGCGGTTGCGCCAGACGTGGTGGCGTTCGCGCCTTCCGCGGCCCAGCGCAGGGCCGATCCCAAATCGGATGCGGTCTGCCAACGGTCGTCCGGGTTTTTTGCTACGCACTTGCGGACGATGGAGTCGACGAGTGGAGGCACGAGCGGCTGCACGGTGGTGAGCGGCGGTGGGTCGCGCTCGAGAATCGCAGCCACGAGATTCGTCTGCGTCTTCCCCTCGAACGCCTTCTTCCCCGTGATCATCTCGTAGAGCACGCTGCCGAACGCGAAGATGTCGGTGCGCGCGTCTGTCTGGCCTCCCTCCACTTGCTCGGGCGCCATGTATTGGAACGTGCCGAGAATTGTGCCCCGCGCCGTCATCGCCTCTGGCGGCATCGTCGGCGCGCTGGTGGCGGCGTTAACGGTCAGGGCGGCTGCAGTTCGAGCGAGACCGAAGTCGAGCAGTTTGGCGATCGCGGCTGACGCCCCGCCGCTACGGACGAGGAAGATGTTGCCCGGTTTCAGGTCGCGGTGGACGATTCCCAGCCGGTGCGCCGCGGCCAGGGCGTCAGCTATTTGCACAGCGATCCGCAGCGCGTCGTCGAACGGCAGGCCAGATCCTTTGGCGCGCGCGCGCGCGCATCGGCTCTCCAGCGTTTCCCCCTCCAGGAGCTCCATGACGAGAAACGCGGTGCCGGCTTCCTCGCCGACGTCGAAGAGCGTGCAGATGTTCGGATGTGCGAGTCGCGAGATGGTGCGCGCTTCGCGGTCGAAACGTTCGCGGAACTCCGGGTCGGCGGCCAGCGCCTCGGGGAGCACCTTGATCGCGACGGTGCGATCGAGACGCGTGTCTCGGCCTTTGTACACCTCGCCCATACCGCCCGCGCCAATCTGCGCGGTAACTTCATAGACGCCGAGGCGTGTGCCGGGGGGGAGGGCCAAACGCTTGCCGTGGATTATACGGGCGGGAGCGCAGCGAGAATGAGATTAGTCCTGAGTGACGGCCTAGTGTAGACCGATGCCCAGGGCCTGCTCCCCGGAGGCTCCCAAGCAGCCGCATGGGCGCGGTTCTCCAAGAAGAACGGAGACATGGCCGTGGACGCCGGCGAACGAAGGCGTCCGCTTCGGCGGTCCTCCACGTCTTGCGCAGCGACTGCCAACAGATCAGCGCGCACCCGAGTGAGAGGAATGCCTCATGGATGTCGGCGCGCTTGTCATACCGCACCCGTAGGCGGCGAAATTGACTGAGCCAGGCAAATGTGCGCTCCACGACCCACCGCCATCGACCCAGGCCACTCCCATGCTCTCTGCGGCGCATGGCCAGCAAGGGCACGATGTGACGAGTTCGAAGACCACGCCGAATGGCGGCCGCGTCGTAGCCGCGATCCCCGAGCACGCAGTCGGGCCGCTGCCGCGGTCGTCCGCGGGCCCCGTGAAGTGGGGAATCGCATCCACTAGACGCGAGGGCTTCCTGCGAGTTGTTCCGATTCGCGCCGGTCAGGCGCACCGCGAGCGGCACGCCCCGGCCGTCGCGCGCTCTTAACGACTTCCCGGTCTCGTAGTCCAATCTCCCAATCAATCTCCCCATCCCCCAATCCCCAATCAATTACCCAATTACCCGATTACCCAATTACCCAATTCACCGAAGTCAGAAGAGCGTAACCTCGACCTCCTCTCCCTCCCCAACTTCGCTCCGGTGCGCGGGAATCTCGATGTACCCATCGGCTTGTGACAGGCTGGTAATCTCGCCCGAGCCTTTGAACGCCGGGTACGCGATGCCCTCGCGCAGACGCACCGTATGGAACTGATGCCGGCCGGCAACGGACGCGATTCGCCGACCGAGCGGTGCGCGGACCAATCGGGGCGCATACGGAGGAAGGCGCGCGGTCGCGCGCAGAAACGGGAGGAGGAGCACGTAGCCGTTGGAGAGACAGGAGGTCGGATTGCCCGGCATGCCAAAAAAGGGCGTCGCGCCGATCCGCGCGAGCGCGGTTGGCTTGCCGGGTTTGACCGCGACGCCGTGAAAAATCATCTCGCCGCGTGCGGCGATCAGGTCGGTCACGAGATCCCGTGTGCCGACGGAGCTCCCCCCGGAGAAGACGATCAAGTCCGCTTCCATGCACGCGTCGAGAGCTCTTTCGAGCGCCCCAAGCGTGTCTTGCGCGACCTTGTGCGGCTGGGATATTCCACCGTGGGCGTCCACGATCGCGCCGAGGGTGAACCGGTTGACGTCGTAGACCTGGCCTGCGGCCAGCGGTGTTCCGGGATCGACGACTTCGTTTCCGGTCGACAGAATGGCCACCCGCGGCTTCGCGTACACCTGGACGTGGGGCTGGCCGATGGCCGCCAGGGCGCCCACCGAGCTCGGCCTCAAGACCTCCCCCTCGCGGACGACCTCGTCGCCCGCCCTGATGTCTGAGGCGCGGCGGCCGATGTTCCGGCCGGGCGCGGCGGCTGCACGAATCAGGATGTGGTCGGCGTTGGCGGCGGTGTCCTCGACCATCACCACGGCATCCGAGCCGTCCGGAGGCGGCGCGCCGGTTGCGATCTCGGCGCATGTGCCGGGCACGACGGCTACCGATCCCACCTGGCCGGTGTAAACGCGATCGATCAGGCGCAGCTGCGCGGGCGATGCTGGCGTGGCCGCGGCCGTGTCGGCGGCGATGACCGCGTAACCGTCCATCAAGGCGCGATCGAACGCCGGCACGTCGATTGGCGACATCACGGTGGCGGCCACGACGCGTCCGGCCGCGTCGGCGATCGCGATCCGGTCGGTCCTCGTGATCGGCCGGACGGTCGCGTTCAGCAGCTGTCGCGCTTCATCAAGGGAGATGGTGGAAGTGAACGGGCGCACCTTATTTCGATGCCTGCTGCACGAGGTGACCGAGCTCCGGAATCACCAGCTTCTCCATGGCCAGGCGGACGGCCCCTGGCGCTCCGGGAAGCGCGATGACGATGCGCCGCGCCACGAGGCCGGCGAGCGCGCGCGTCATCATCGCGGCAGGACCAATCTCCTGATAGCTGAGCATCCGGAACAGCTCGCCGAACCCATCCAGCCGCTTCTCCAGCAACGTGCTGATCGCCTCATACGTGCTGTCCCGAGAGGTGATGCCTGTTCCACCCGTTGTGATGATCACCTGCACGCCCACGTCGGCCAGATGGCGTTCGACGGCGTTATGCACCATGTCGGGATCGTCTCTGACGACTGTACGTCCGGTGACGACGTGCCCGGCCGCGGTCAGCAGCTGGGCAATCGCCTGCCCGCTCGCATCGTCGTCCGGGGTTCGCGTGTCGCTGACGGTGATGATGAAGCAACGGACGGAGGCAGGCGCAGCGGCCTTGTGTTCGACGACGGTCATGACGAAGATTGTATGTGACGAGCCGTGCTGAGAGACAGACTGCTTTCATGCCTCCGGGCGATGGGCGACTCGCCGGACTACCGTCGCCTCGCTGCCGAAGTCCTCGGGATTCGGGGCGCGCCCGAGGCGCTCGCGCGTCGGCTGGTGCGCCAGGCGCTCGTGATGGAGGATCGTCGCGAGAGCTGGGGAGAGGCTGGTGAGCGGATCTGCAGAGCGGCTCCGGCCGATCCTGGGGTCTACGTGCTGCGTGACGAAGAGGGCCGCGCGCTGTACGTCGGCAAGGCCGTCAACCTGCGTCGGCGGCTGCGCGCGCATTTCGCGACGCGGCGGTGGCGGGCAACGCCTCCCACGCTCGCGCGTGCGGTCGATGCCGAGTGGCGCGTCGTCGGCTCGGACCTCGAGGCGCTGCTTCGTGAGGCCGACCTGATCGCCGAGCTGCAGCCGCCAGGCAACGTTCAGGTCGGCGCACCCGACCTCCAGAGACGAGCGGTGCCGCGAGCGCTCGTTCGCGACGTGCTCGTCGTTGTGCCGTCAGTGGAGGAAGATTCCGTCGAGATGGTCGGCGCCCGCGTCGACGGACGGTGGATGATTCAACGCACGCGCCGCGATGGCGCCGACCTCAAAGTGCATGCGACGCGCGTCCGAAGGTTCTTTTCGCCGCTGCTTTCGGTCAACCGATCGGATCCGGCGCCGCTTGCGCCGATTGTGTTCTCGTGGCTGGCGGGCCGCGGGGCCGGAGCGACGCGTCTCGATCCGCATGACGTGACGTCCGCGCGCGATCTGCGCGCGCGTCTGGCCGCGCTGCTGGCGGACGAGCGGCTGTTCGCCGAGCGGCTCGTGATATATTCCTAGTTTCCCCGACCTCGACAGGGCCCATAGCTCAGTTGGATAGAGCGTCTGGCTACGAACCAGGAGGTCGCAGGTTCGAGTCCTGCTGGGCCCACCATCCTTCGCTCACGCGAGCTAACGCCGGAGCGTGAGCTTCGGCTCGGCGAGCCACGCGAAGGATGCCGCGCCGTAGCGGCGAAGCCGCGGAGGCGGGCCTGTCCTGGCCATGAACGACCCGTCGGCTCGGCAGCGATGCGCCCAAGGCGAGCAGAAACCACCGACTGATCGGCTGCGATCGCTCGCAGAAACTGCCATCACTCCGGCCGAGCCAGCGAAATCCTCACGCCTTTTCACGTTTCATTGTCGGGAGTGTGATTTGCGGTCGACGGCAGTTATGGCCGGAATCAAGCGTCTCGTCTATGTCTTGAGAAACGCATCTCCAACTCCCCAGTTTTACGTTGGTCTGACATCTGATGTGAACGCGAGACTGGCCGACCATAACACTGGGCGCTGCCCACACACAGCATCTCGCCGGCCGTGGCTGCTTCATATCGTCATCGAGTTCTCGGATGAGCAGAGAGCGGTCCGCTTCGAACGCTACCTGAAATCAGGTTCTGGCCGCGCCTTCGCAAAGCGCCACTTCGATTGAGAGGTACCCTGGCCCAGAAAGGACCGACTGGACGCGGTAAAACAGATCGTCCGAGATCACCGGCTCGAAGTCGCCGCGCTTTTCGCGAACACCGTACTCGGTGTGTTGGGCGACAGCGCCGGCGGGCAGCTCGCGCTGCAGCTCGGTACGACAGGTGACTCCGGGATCCGTCGGCCTCCGACTCCGTGCTCAGGGAATCCAGTCGCGTCGCGGCGGTCGTGGCGTACTGGTCATTGATTGTCCGGTGCTGTTTTGTCCGCAGCCAAGGCGGTTCATGGCCGTGCAGCGTTTGCCACGAGGCTCCTCTGTGGCAGCGTTTCGAACTCTCCGGGTACTTGAAGCTCGCGGGCGAGAACCCGGCCATCTGGTATTGAGGTCAGGACGGCGGCAGCGGCGACAATGCCGACAGCCAGAACGGCTTCCGCAGTCACCAGGCGGGCGAATCTGCGCGACCAGTTGTCGTGATCGGTTCCCAACTCGAGAACGGCCAGCCGTGGGCGCACCACCAGCAAATTGATCGCCGCCGGCAGCAAGGTCACCGCGATCAGACCTATCTTCAGGAGCAGTGTCTGCCCATACGGTGTCGATGTGAATGCTTCCGGTCCCGCAACGTGGGCCCACGTGTGATAAAGACCTGTGAGAATCAGCAACTCGACCGCCACCAGCGCCACGGTCGAAAAGCGAAGAACGACACGCTTGAGGAGCGTGCGTCGCTGCCGAGGTTCAGCGGTCTTCAGCCATGGCAGCACGCAGATGCTCAATGTCAGCAGCCCGCCGGTCCATGCTCCGGTTGCCGCCAGATGGACCCAGTCGACTGCGACCGACAGGACAAACGGAGGCGTCACAGCGGAGTGGCCGTTCAGCGCGGTGGCGAGCACGACGCCCGCCAGCGCCGCACCGACGATCGACAGACCAGGAAGGCGAGAACCTGATGCAAGGGAATGAGCCCGCGCCATCCAGTGCGTGAACGCGATCAGCGAGACGACCAGCAGACCACGGACAGCCCACAAGGCGCCCCAGTGTGTCTGCAGCGCTTCGCGCAGCGCGGGGACCTCGAGTGCTTCGCCAACTGATCCACGGATAGCCGTGGCCTGGGAGATCAGCATGACCAGCGCCGCCGGGACCGCGAACACCGCGCCGGCACGCGCGAAGCGCCAGAGCCGATCAGCCAGGGATGCTTCGATATCTCTGCCCAGAAGCACGAGCATCAGCACCGAGCCAGAGAGAATCACGACGGCGATGAGATGCAGCCAGCGGCCGATCGGCTGGAGCAGGCGTGCGGCCTGATCGTCCTCTGGGGGGACCAAGGCCGATACGGACGGATCGGCCCGATCCAGCGAGAAGGCGAAGCTGCCGTTGATCGGATGGCCGTCAGCCGAGACGACGCGCCAGCTTACGCGATATGTCCCTGGCGCGCGCAACTCGATGCTGGCCGCCAGCCGCGCAGGGTCTCCACCGACCGCGGCATCTCGTTTATCCACCCGAGTGCCGTCGGCAGCTGTGACGGAGATGGAGTCTGGAATCGTGTCAATCGGCTCGCTGAACCACAGGCTGATCTGACGCGGGGATGTCGCGAGCACCGAGCCGCTCGGCGGGTCCGAGCGCAGCAGCTCGGCGTGCGTATTGACTGTCCTGGCCGAAAGCAGCGCGAACGCGACGGTCAGGACGACCCGCCACATCAGGGTTTCGCCCGCCGTGACACCTGCCACGACACAAGCAGCGCAGCGAGAGACAGAACCAGCGCCCCTCCACTGAGCAGCGATGTCGAATTGACGCGATCCGCACGTGCTTCGCTGGATGGAGCGGCAGCGGTGCTGCCCGATGATGCGGAGGGATCCGCTGCTGGCGCCGCTGCACTCGAAACGGTGGCGGTGGCGATCACCTGCGGGGCAGGCCGCGGTTCAGCGGCGTCGACCCAGGCCACCACGTCGTTTTCGCCGTAGGTCTGATATGCGTCGAGCTTGAACGTGCCCGGGTTCTGCGTGCGCGCCATGAAGGTGAATACGTCATATTCCGTCCGCGAGATTCGCCCGCCCGACCACGTGATGGCAGTAATTCTGCCCCCCGCGTCCCGCTCGAGCTCGTACGTCCACCCGGCTGTGGGCCTGACGCGCACGAGGTCAAAGCCGGCCGGGAACACCATTCTCACGGCTGTCGTCGGCTGATCTCTCTCGGTCGGCACGCGGACGAAGAACTCCTGGGAGCTTTTGGCGGCCACTTCCGTCGGCTGAATGGTGACGTGCGCGAGAAGTTCCACGCTGGCGGCAGCAGCAAGCATGACCATCACGAGGACGCGTACGATGCTCATGGAAACCTCTCTGCTCGCGGAAGACTCAATTCAGAATTTGTAGTACACGCCTGCGAGAATAGGCAGCGTCAGTCGGTTTCCCGTGTCGTTGACGCGTTCGAAGCCGAGGGTGCCGAGCCCTGCTTGATCGGAGAGGATTCCGGAGAACTTCACATCGATTGTGAACTGCCAGCCCCAGCGAGGGGTGATGTCCCAAAGAAAGCCTGTGCCGAGACGCCACTGGGGGACCCACGAAGAGTCGTAGAACGGAACATCGCCGGCGATGAAGTTGTTCGGCGCCGACGTCAACGTGGCGGCGATGGAGTCGACGTGCTGAAAACCGATCGACCCGGCGACGAATGGCTTGGCGCTCATGGTCGTGCGCAAGAAGCGCCGGTATCCGAAATCGAGGCCCCAGCCCTGGTAGTCATCGAACGTGGCACTCAACGGCTGACCGCCCAGCAACCCCACGACGGCATCGTCGGCTTCCGCCTGCTCCCAGTGACCGGCCGCGAACAGCTGCGAGTTGTCCGTGAGGTTGAAGGCGATGCCGTATCGAACCGTCAGGGCGGCGTCGTACCGTTCGCCCCAGGTGTTCGCGTCGATTTCGGCGGGAAGATTGTTGACCCGGCCGATTCCGCTCGAGTTCAGGCTTCCTCCGGAGTCGGCTTGAAGCCCGATAGCGCCCCACGCCATCGAACGCTGTGCGGTCAGACCGGTTGTCGGTTGAGCGACGGCATCTGGCGCTGGCACGAAGCACAACAGCCCCATCAGACATAACAGCCAACCCAGGCTTCCGACCTTTTTCCAAGCATTCGGCGTCGACTTCATAAAGGCTTCCTCTTTCTATGCGGCGTAAGCCGCTTCAATTCCGGGGCCACCTGCACCGGCAAACGACAAATTATCGTCCACTCGCATCAAGAAAGCACGAACCTCAAACGGACCGAGCTCAAAGCATGACGTTCCACGATCGGTTCAGCTTCAACAGGGTTCGATGCGTACCTGTTCACGTCACCCACATTGCAGTTATCCGTGCGCAGGAGGTGGAAATGAATCGGATAGCGTTCCTTTCGCTCGCGCTTGCCGCGGCCGTCAGTGCTGGATGCAATGAAACGGCACGCAACGACAGAGCAGACGGCATCGAGAACCGCTCAACTGGAACCTCAGGCGTGGATCGCACCAATACGGTGAGCAACGCCGACAAGACGTTCTTTGAAGAGACGGCCATCGCCAACATGGCTGAAGTCGAGCTGGGGAAGATGGCGGCCGAACGCAGCGCGAATGCCGGTGTGAAGCAGTTCGCTCAGATGATGGTTGACGAGCACACCAAGGCCGGCGAGAAGCTCAAGAGCATCGCCTCGCAGCACAACGTGCCGCTGCCCACGGCACTCGACGAGAACCACAGGGAGCTTCGCGACAAGCTCGCCGCGCTCAAAGGCGCCGAGTTCGACAAACAGTACATGACCGCCATGGTGAACGGCCACGAGGACGTGCTCGATACGCTCGGGTCGAGAGTCGATCGGGCCAATCCGCAGGCGGTCGTGGCCGAGAAGAGCGACAACATCGTGACGATGGATCTGAACCAATGGGCGGCCGAGGCGTACCCGGTCGTGCAGAAGCATCTCGAGTCCGCGAAAAGGGTCGATGAAGGGGTCCAGGCGGCTCGGTGAGGCAGGCGTGGTAGCGTCTCGGTCGAGTGGTTCGCAGGGCCATCGGCCGGGGCGCTCGGAAACGGTGTCCGCACTGCGGTGAAGGCCGGCTGTTCGACGGGTGGCGGCACCTCGAGCGATGCTCGAGGTGCGGACTCGTGTACGAGCGGAATCCGGGCGATACCTGGGCCTTCACCGTCATCGGCGATCGACTGCCGATAGCAGCGATCATTGTCTTGATTTACTTGGGCGTCGTCCGATCCCGCCCGACGCTGGGTCTGACGATACTGGTCGTGCTCGGCGTGGTGCTGGTCTGGACGGCGCCGAACCGTTGGGGCATCGGGATCGCGCTGCACTATCTGTCGCGCGCCTATTGGCCGGACCCCGCCGATCCCATTCCGCCCGCCTCCGCTTCGAAGCCGTAGTATTCTGCGCCTCCCGTGGAAACAGCCGAACACGACCGACTGATGGATGTGGCGCTCGAGCAGGCCGTTCTCGCGCGCGAGGCCGGCGAGGTGCCGATCGGCGCCGTCGTGGCTGTGGGTGGCGAAATCGTCGGACGCGGATTCAACCAGCCGATCCGGACCAGCGATCCCACCGCGCACGCGGAGATCGTGGCGCTAAGAGATGCCGCGCGATCCGTCGGCAACTACCGGCTGACCGGCGCCACTTTGTACGTGACGATCGAGCCCTGCCTGATGTGCGTGGGGGCGCTCGTGCACGCGCGGATTGGGATGCTCGTCTATGGGGCGACGGAGCCGAAGTCGGGTGCGGTGGTCTCCGCGATGCGCGGAACCGACCTTCCGGGCCTCAACCATCGATTCGAGGTGACGTCGGGGGTTCGCGAAGAGGCGTGCCGCGAGCTGATGCAGGCGTTCTTTCGGGAACGCCGCGTGTGAGGTCTCGCCGGGTCACGAGGCCGACCGTCGGGGCGGGCTATAATGAAAGGTCGGTCGCGCACGAATCCCGAGCACGGAGAGGTACCGAAGTGGTCGTAACGGGGGCGCCTCGAAAGCGTCTTGTCGGGTAACCGGCACGTGGGTTCGAATCCCACCCTCTCCGCCAATGCACCCCAGCGCGGCTGCCGCGCTGGGGACCCCGCTAGTTGAGTTTCATTCCCCCGGGCGAACAGGTCGAACGACTTAGCGTTTGCCCTGTTATCAGTCCGAACTGATGGGAGGCCCCTCTCAAGAAAGCCGTGCAGGACAGCGCGGCGCCCTGCTGTCAGCCACGCGGGCGGTCCAACGTCCGGCCGTTCGTACGTCACTCCGTTCGAAGTGCTTGCGCGGGATCGATCCGTAAGGTGCCAAGCAACGGTACCAACGCCGCCA
>Ga0247825_10002693_pt1 | contig 11734 bp, 9 predicted proteins | sample 13C_Vanillin_Day_FD_194413 | JGI IMG/M metagenome (GOLD analysis project Ga0247825, IMG submission 194413) | Soil microbial communities from agricultural site in Penn Yan, New York, United States - 13C_Vanillin_Day48 | ecosystem: Environmental > Terrestrial > Soil > Agricultural land | place... | reverse complement strand
CCTTCGTGTCCTGTGGGTCCTGCGTGTCGAGGCTTTACATCACTTGGCCGCCGGCGGCACGTCCATCCCCTTCTTCACCGCCGGACGCGCCGAGATCGCGTCATACCAGCGCTTCACCGCCGGAAAATCACCGAGCTCCACCTTGTGCCATTCGTGGCGAGCGACCCAGGGATAGGTCGCAATGTCGGCGATGGAGTAGTCCTCCGCGAGAAACGCGTGATCCTTGAGGTGGCCGTCGAGCACGCCGTAGAGGCGGCGCGTCTCCTTGGAGTAGCGCTCGATCGCGTAGGGCACCTGCTCCTTCGCCGCGCGCAGGAAATGATGAGTCTGGCCGAACATCGGCCCGACGCCGCCCATCTGGAACATCAGCCACTGCAGCGCCACGTAGCGCGGCCGCCCGCTCTTCGCGAGCAGCTTCCCGGTCTTGTCCGCGAGGTACACCAGGATCGCGCCCGACTCCATCATCGAGATCGGCTTGCCGTCCGGGCCGTCGGGATCCACGATGGAAGGGATCTTGCCGTTGGGATTGATCCGCAGGTACTCCGGCTTGAACTGGTCGTCCTTGCCGATGTTGATGGCGTGCACGCGGTACGGCAGCGCCAGCTCTTCCAGCATGATCGAAACCTTGCGGCCGTTCGGCGTGGTCCAGGTGTACAGGTCTATCATTTCGCTCCTTCGTCGCTCACTTTGAAGTCGTGACTGAAAACGCGTGACTGATAATGCATGACTGATGATACGTGACTGGCGAGGAGTGCTATTGACCGCTTCGATTCAAATCTTGACGGTTTGAGTCACGCACTTATAGTCACGCACTTATAGTCACGCGGTACCAGTCACGCTTCATCAGTCACGGCTCAATGCCTTGCGGATCGCATTGAGCCGCTCCTGAGCGATGCGGCTCTGTATCTCGCCCGGGCTGCGGCTGGTTTTCGCGACCGCGCCGGCATTGACCGCAAGCACCGCGTCGCGCGCGCGCTCGATGCGCGCGCGCGCAACGGCTCCATCGGGCTCGCCGGCCAGCGCGGCTGCCATCAGGTCGGCCAGGCGTTCCGGCCTGCGCCACAGGTCCACAGCGTTGAACAGCTCGAGCAGCGCCGGCGCATCCAGCTCAACCGCGTCCGCGATCGAGTTGGCATGACGCGCGGCGAGCTGCGCGAGATCCCGGCATTCGCCCGGGACTTTCAACCGGTTCGAAACGGACTCGACCGCGAGCGGCGCGAGCGGCCGCGTCAGGGTGGCGAAACGCGCGGCCAGGCTTCCGCCCGCCCGAGCCACTTCGTCCAGGGCGCCCATGACCGCCGCCGCGGTCTCCGCTTCGTCCCACAACGCATCCACCTCGGGTGCCACGCGCGCGAGCGCACCGCATTCGCGCAGCACCTCGAACATGCGCGACGGTTTCTCCTCCATCAGTCCGCGCGCCAGCTCCTGCCATACCCGCTCCGGGACGAGCGCGTCGGCTTCCCCGTTTTCCGCCATCTCGCGCATCAGTTTTTGCGTCTCGGGGGCGATGGCGAAGCCGAAGCGCGCGGCGAAGCGCGCCACGCGCAGGATGCGCACCGGGTCCTCGGCGAACGCCGGGCTGACGTGGCGCAGCACGCCAGCCTCGATGTCGGCCGCGCCCTTGTGCGGGTCGATGAGCCGTCCGTCGGTGTCCTTCGCGATGGCGTTGATGGTGAGGTCGCGCCGCGCGAGGTCCTGCTCGAGCGTGACGTCGGGCGCGGCGCGGAACTCGAAGCCGTGATAGCCGCGCGCGGTCTTCCGCTCTGTGCGCGCGAGCGCGTACTCCTCGTGGGTCTCGGGATGCAGGAACACCGGGAAATCGCGGCCGACCGGCTTGTAGCCCTGCTTCACCATCTCCTCGGGGGTCGCGCCGACGACGACGTAGTCGTGGTCCTGGACCGGCAGGCCCAGCAGTTCATCGCGCACCGAGCCGCCAACACTGTAGATCTTCATGAACCGGTGGATCGTGGTTGGTGGTTGGTGGTTGGTGGTTGGTGGTTTAGGCTTGCCAGTCGGTTCTTCGAACCACCAGCCACTAGCCACCATCCACGCCGTTCGAATGTCGTTGGGCGCGGAAGCGCTGGTAGCGGGCGCGCGGCGTGCGGTTGCCGAGCCAGGACGGGGCCACGGCCTCGAGCGCCGTCGGCGTGATGCCGAAGGGAAAGGCGCCGTCGCAGACGCTGTCCACCTTCATCGAGTAATAGTTGTCGCGCGTCAGCAGCTTCACCGGCAGCCATTCCATGACGAGCGCCTGCAGGTACGACAGGCCGTCGTTCAGGCCGATGATCGGCCGGCGTTTCCCAGTGGTCGCGGCCACGAATTCGACCAGCTCGCGCAGCGTATAGACGCGCGGACCACACAGGTCGTAGCGCCTGCCGTGGCTGCCCAGGTCCGCGAGGCTCTTTACGAACGCCGCCGCGACATCCTCGACGAATACCGGCTGAAAGCGCGCGTTGGGGCTGCCCAGCATCACCACCGGAAGGAGCTTCAGCAACTGCGCGAACAGGTTGAGGAAGCTATCCTCGCGCCCGAAAATGACGGAGGGTCGGAACACCGTCCACGCGAGGCCGGAATCGGCGACGATCGCCTCCGCCTCGCCCTTGCTCCGCAGGTAAGCGCTGGGCGCGGCCGTGGATGCGCCGAGTGCGCTCATGTGCAGCAGCCGGCCGATGCCGTTGGCGCGGCACGCAGCCACGACCTTGCGCGCCAGCTCCACGTGCGCCGCCTGGAAGCCGTGGCCGCCGCGGCCGCCGTGGAGCACTCCAATCAGGTTGACGACTGCGTCGGCGCCGCGCACGAATGCCGCGAGCTGCACCGGGTCGTGCACGTCGGCGACGACGACATCCGCCGTTGGCAGCAGGATGAGGTTCTTCTTCGCGCGCTCGCGGTCGCGCGTCGCTACCCGCACGCGGTAGCCGGCGGAAGCGAGCGAGTGGCAAACATGCCTGCCTACGAATCCAGAGCCCCCGAGGACAGCGACGGTGGTGATTTCCATGGGTAGATTCTACCCTTCCGCCATCCGCCATCCGCCATCCGCCATCAAGCTTAGGGAGTGTCTGCGAGGGAAAGCTCTTTGTCGCGCAAGCGCGGCCCGATGATGCCCAGCCGCTGCTTCAACGGCAGGGTGTGCTGGCTCAGCGTGTGCGAGTAGTAGCCGGCGTTCGCCATCACTTTCTTGACGTAATCGCGCGTCTCGTTGAACGGGATGGTCTCGGCGTAGATCGCGCCCTCGAGCGGCGCTTCCGGGCGCCAGGCGCGGGCACGCCCCGGCCCTGCGTTGTAAGCGGCAGACGCGAGCACCGGATGACCGTCGAGCACGTCGAGCACGTGCTTGAGGTAATAAGTGCCCAGGCTCACGTTGACGTCGACGTCCGTGATCTGCGACCAGCGCCAGTCCCGCAGCCCGAGCTTCTTCGCCACCCACTTGGCGGTGCCGGGCATGAGCTGCATCAATCCGCTCGCGCCCGCGCGCGACTTGGCGTCGGCGATGAACCGGCTCTCCTGCCGGATGAGGCCATAGACCCAGGCTTCGTCCAGCGCCAGCTGCTCGGTTTGCACCTTGAGCACCTCGCGGTAGGGAGCGGGGTAGCGCAGGTTGAAATCGTGCATTCCCACCGTGCGGTCCGCGGTGCTGATGGCGCGGTCGTAGAGGTCGTGGCGCCGCGCGACTTCCGCCGCGGCGATCAACTGCCGGTCGTCGAAGTCGCGGATCGCCCACGCCCATTCCCGGTTCCCATCGGTGCGCAGGTTCAGCCGGTAGAGCGCGATCGCGCGCCGCAGCCCGACATGGCGGCCGGCGGCGCGCACGTCCTCGGGGCTCGGCTTGTAGAGCACGGCGGGCACCGCGATCTTGCCGCCCAGCTCTTCCACTGCAAGCTGGCCGTAAAAATTGAACTCGGCGGCCAGCGGCTTCAGGAGCGCGTCCGCCTCCTCGCGGCGGCCGAGCGCGACGTACGCCCGCGCTTTCCAGTAGCGCCAGGTCGGCTCGGACGATTCTTTGCCGGTCATGGTGTTGATCGCCGCAAGCACTTCCTTCCAGTCGCGCACGCGCAGCGCCGCGCGCGTCTTCCACGCAAGCTGCAGGTCAGACAGGTCGCCCGCGCGCCCGAACCACTCGAGCGCCTCGCGCTCGTGGCGCATCGCCCCGAGATAGCCAACCATGCCCCAGACGTAGGCCCGCTCTTCCGCCGAAAGCTGCGGCTCGAGCTTCGCCAGGTGGCGCGCCGCGTGCTGCGGCGCGGTGCGCGCGAGGCGGTGCACGGCGAACATCACCGTCTCGCGGCCGGCGCGGGTCTTCAGGTTGAATTTCTGCCGCTCAAGGTAACCGCCCGGGTTGGAGGCGATGCCTTCGAGCACCTTGGGCTCGGGCGCCTGTCCGTCCGGCAGCCATTCCCCGATGCTGCGGGCAAGGCTCACCCGCCCCGCTTCGAGCGCCAGGCGCACCCGCATCCACAGCGCGTCGGTGGAGAGCATTCCCGCGGACGCCAGCGCAGTAAACAGCGGCGTGCAGCTCTCCGGCATGTCGCGCGCGACGAACCAGAGCGGCCGCGCTTCCGGGAGCACCTCGTCGGGATTCACGCGCATCCGCGACTGCAGCGCGTAGCAGGTGATCTCGATGTCGTCGTAGACGAGCAGCGGCAGCTCGGCGTTGAAGAGGTCCCACTCGCCGCGCTTGCCGAGGACCTTGAGCCACTCGTTGCGCAGGCGCTCCGAGAGCGGGCTGTCGCGGTTGGCGTCGAGAAAGGCGCGCACGCTGGAAGGTGGCGCCTGCTCGATCCGCATCAGCAGCAGCCAGTAGGCCGTATAAGGCTCGAGCAGGTGATCCTTCAGGCGTGCCGCGTGCTTCTCGAGCTTCGCGTAGCTGCCGCTGCGGAATGCCTCGCGCGCGGCCATGAATTCATCCGTCGCGTTGCCCCCGCGCTCCGCGGTCAACGCGGGCGCCGAGACCAGCGCTAGTACCAGAAAAATCCAGATCCTGCTCATACCCACCACCCACACGGCCGTGATCGGCCAATTCTATCCAGTTTTCAGCCTGTTAGAGGCGGTATCTGAGAGATGACAGGCCGTCGAACTGGGAAATATGAGGGAATTCCCTCATAGCGTCCGATTACAACGCCCGGTTGGGGAAACGGTTGACGCGCCGCGGAGTGCCCGAGGTTGCCGGGCGTCAGTCCAGGAAGAGCTTGTAGGCAGGATTGCGGGTTTCGTCGCGGTAGGGGTAGCCCACCTGCGAGAGGAACGCCCGGAACTTGCGCTTGTCGCGCGGGGGCACCTGCATGCCGACCAGCACTCGCCCGTAGTCGGCACCGTGGTTGCGGTAATGGAACAGGCTGATGTTCCAGTTGCTGCTCATGGCGGTGAGGAAGCGCATCAGGGCGCCAGGGCGCTCCGGGAACTCGAAGCGGTAGAGGATCTCGTTGTCCACCGTGGGCGCATGGCCGCCCACCGTATGGCGGATGTGCAGCTTGGCGAGCTCGTTGTCGCTGAAGTCGAGCGTCTCGAGCCCGCGCCGGCGCAGTCTCTGCACGATCTGCCGGGTTTCCGCCCGGTCGCGCACCTGGACGCCGACGAAGACATGGGCCTGCCTCGAATCGGAATAGCGGTAATTGAACTCCGTGATGTTGCGCGCGCCGATCTGGGAGCAAAAGGCGCGGAAACTGCCAGGGCGCTCGGGAATGGTGACGGCGAGTATCGCCTCGCGCTGCTCGCCGAGCTCCGCTTCCTCCGCGACGAAGCGCAGGCGGTCGAAGTTCATGTTCGCCCCGCTCGCCACCGCCACCAGGGTCCTGCCGCGAGCGCCGCTGCGCGCGGCCCAGGCCTTGGCGCCGGCGACCGACAATGCGCCGGCCGGCTCGAGCACGGTGCGCGTATCCTCGAACACGTCCTTGATCGCCGCGCAGATGGCGTCGGTATCGACCCGGATCACGTCGTCCACCAGCCGGCGGCAGAGGCGGAAGGTCTCGCGTCCCACCTGCTTCACCGCCACGCCGTCGGCGAACAAGCCGACCTGGGCGAGCTTCACGCGGCGCCCGGCCCTCAACGAGCGGTACATGGCGTCGGCGTCCTCGGGCTCCACGCCGATCACCTTGATCTCCGGGCGCAGGCTTTTCACGTAGGCGGCAATGCCCGAGATCAGCCCGCCGCCGCCAATCGCGACGAAGATGGCGTGGAGCGGCCCCGGGTGCTGGCGCAGGATCTCCAGCGCGATGGTGCCCTGCCCCGCGATTACGTCCGGGTCGTCGTAGGGATGCACGAAGGCGAGGCGGCGCCGGCGCGCCATCTGGCGCGCGCGCGCGTAGGCCTCATCGTAGGAGTCGCCGTGGAGCACGACGGTTGCGCCGCGCGCCTTCACCGCGGCGATCTTGATCTGCGGTGTGGTCACCGGCATCACGATGGTGGCGCGGCAGCCGAGCTTCTGCGCCGCCAGCGCGACGCCCTGCGCGTGGTTGCCGGCGGACGCCGCGATCACGCCGCGCTTCAGCGCCGCCGCGGGCAAGCGCGCCATCTTGTTGTAGGCGCCGCGCAGCTTGAAGGAGAACACCGGCTGCATGTCCTCGCGCTTGAGCAGCACGCGGTTGCCGGTGCGCGCCGACAGGCCGGGAGCGGGATCGAGCGGCGTCTCGGTCGCGACGTCGTAGACGCGCGCGCCGAGAATGCGCTCGACGTAATCGGTTTTTTTCATAGCGGCAAAGGGGGCTAAGCGTAGCAGGAATGACGGGGAAATAGGAAACGGGAAATAGGGAATGGTATAGTCTTCAAGGGTCGTCGCTTACTCCATTTCCTATTCCCCATTTCCTGTTCCCGCCTCCATGACACAGGACGAGATGAAGCAGGCCGTCGCGAAGGCGGCCATCGCCCACGTGACCGGGGACGGAATCGTCGGCGTCGGGACCGGATCGACCGCCAACTATTTCATCGCCGAGCTCGGCAAGATCAAGAATCGCGTCGAAGCGGCCGTCGCGAGCTCGGAGGCCTCGGCCCAGCGGCTGCGGGACGTCGGCATCCGCGTGGTGGATCTCAACGGCGTGAACGAGTTGCCGGTCTACGTCGACGGCGCGGACGAAGTGACGCGCCATCTCGCCATGATCAAGGGCGGGGGTGCGGCGCTGACGCGCGAGAAGATCGTGGCGGCGGTCGCGAGGAAATTCGTGTGCATCGCCGACGACTCGAAGCTGGTGGATGTGCTCGGGAAATTTCCGCTGCCGGTGGAGGTCATCCCGATGGCGCGCTCCCATGTCGCGCGCGAGCTGCGCAAGCTGGGCGGCCATCCGGAGTGGCGCGAGAAGGTCGTCACCGACAACGGCAATATGATCCTCGACGTGCACGGGCTTGCGATTCTCAACCCGGTGGAGCTGGAGGGCACCATCAACCAGATCACTGGCGTGGTTACCAACGGGCTCTTCGCGCGGCGTGGGGCTGACGTCCTGCTGCTCGGCGGCACCGGCGGCGTGCAGACGCTCACCCGTCAGCGCTAGCCGCCGCCGCGGACACAATATTGTCATAATCCATTGATATCGTTCCCTGTTTGTTGCAACCAGGAGACAGCTTCATGCCCGAGCACACACTAAAGCAGTTCGACGCCGAGCTCGAAGCGGTGCGCGCGCGGGTGCTGCAGATGGGCGGGCTCGTCGAGGAGCAGATCGTGCGCGCCATGGACGCCCTGGCGGGCGGCAACGTCCAGGCCGCCGCGCGCGTCGTGGAGGACGATCACCGCGTCAACGCCCTGGAAGTCGCGATCGACGAGGAATGCAGCACCATCATCGCGCGCCGCCAGCCGGCGGCCGGCGACCTGCGCATGCTGATGATGGTGGTGAAGACCATCACCGATCTCGAGCGCATCGGCGATGAGGCGGCCAAGATCGCGCGCATGACGCAGTTGATCTACGAATCGGACCGGCCGTTCGTGCCGCGCACCACCGAGATCCGCCACATGGCCGACGTCGCGCTCGGAATACTGCGCAACTCGCTGGACGCCTTCGCCCGGCTCGACCTGGCGGTAGCGGCCAAGGCGGTGCGGCAGGATGACCGCGTGGACGAATCCTTCCGCGCCATCCTGCGCCAGCTCATCACGTTCATGATGGAAGATCCGCGCACCATCTCCAATTCCATCGAGATCCTGTTCATCGCCAAGGCGCTCGAGCGCGTCGGCGACCACGCCAAGAACATGTCCGAGTACGTGGTCTACATGGTGAAGGGCAAGGACGTGCGCCACACCGGGCCGGAAGGAGTCGAGCGCGAAGCGCTCACCCAGCATTGAACGCTGGCCGCCGGGCGTGGCGGCGCGGCTCAAACTTCCCTATACTGGCGTCGAGCAGAGAGGACGCCATCACGCAACCGAGCCTGCAGAACGTCGCGCCAATCCACCACGACCGTAAAGGTACCGCGGTGGCGCTTCAACCCAGCCCCGCGCCGCGCCCCACCCGCGACCGCCGCCTCACACGCTGGTAAGCCCCGTGCCCGAATTCTCCACGATCGCCGCCGTCGATCTCGGTTCCAACAGCTTCCATCTCCAGGTCGGGCGTGTCGTCGGAGACCAGGTCTACCCCCTCGATTCCCTGCGCGAGCCGGTGCGGCTCGGGGCGGGACTGACCCGGGACAAGCGCATCGACGAGGAAACGCAGGAGCGCGCGCTCGCCTGCCTGAAGCGTTTCGGCGAGCGCCTGCGCGGTTTCGACAAGCACACCGTGCGCGCGCTCGGCACCAACACGCTGCGGGTCGCGAAGAACGCCGGAACGTTCCTGAGAAAAGCGCAGTCCGCGCTGGGCTTCCCCATCGAAGTCATCTCGGGGCGCGAGGAGGCACGGCTGATCTACCTGGGCGTTTCGCACGAGCTGGCCGCTTCGCGCGAGAAACGACTGGTGGTGGACATCGGCGGCGGCTCGACCGAGCTGGTCATCGGGTCGGGCTACCGGCCGCAGAAGCTGGAGAGCCTGTTCATGGGCTGCGTGTCATACAGCCTGCGCTTCTTCGAGGACGGCAAGATCACGAAAGGCGCCATGAAGCAGGCCGAGCTTGCCGCGCGCAACGAGCTGCAGCCGATCGTGGCGAAGTTCGCCCGCGGAAACTGGCAGCAGGCGCTCGGCTCGTCCGGCACGGTGCGCTCGATCGCGCAGGTCATACAGTTGAATGGCTTCGGCGAGGACGTCATCACGCCCGCGGCGCTCGAGCGCGTGCGTTCCCACCTGATCAAGGCGGGCAGCATGGACAAGGCGGAGCTCGCGGGACTGAAGGCGGATCGCGTGGCGGTTTTCCCTGGCGGGCTGGCGATTCTCAACGCGGTGCTGTCCGAGCTCGACATCGATTCGATGACGGTCGCCGGCGGCGCGATGCGCCAGGGCGTGCTCTACGACTTGCTCGGACGCTTCCACCACAAGGACATGCGCGACGTCACGATCGCCCAATTCATGCAGCGTTATCACGTGGACGCGCTTCAGGCGCGGCGCGTCGGCGCGCTGGCGTTCAATCTCTACCGCAAGCTGGCAGCGGAATCGGGCGAGCCCGAGGAAGAAGCGGTCCGCTCGCTGGCATGGGCCGCGAAGCTGCACGAGATCGGCATCTCGGTCGCATTCAGCGGCTACCACAAGCACTCCGCCTACATCGTGGGAAATGCGGACATGCCCGGGTTCTCGCGCGACGAGCAGGCGCGGCTGGCCGTGCTGATCCAGGCGCATCGCCGCTCGCTCAACAAGCTGACCAAGAGCATCGAGCAGGACGACGTGGACTGGGGCATGGTGTTCTCGTTGCGGATGGCGGCGCTGCTCTACCGCAGCCGGTCGGACATCGCACTGCCGCCGTTGCAGGTGCGGCGCCAGGGGAAAAAATTCCGCCTCAACCTGGACGCCGGCTGGCTCGGCCGCAACCCCCTCACGGTGACCGCGCTGCACGACGAGATCCGCGAATGGGACAAGATCGGCTTCGAGTTCAAAGTTCCGGGATTGGAGGAACCCGAAGCGGGCGAGTTCGCGCTCGCAAGCTGAGCCGTACTGGCTCCTTCTCTGTAACTATTTGTTTTTATTGTTTTTCTTTACTCTCTTCAAGGCGTCTTCCAGCGCGCCGCATAGCGTTTTCAGCACCTTGATGCGGGCGTGGTACTTGTTATTGGCCTCGACCAGGGTCCACTGCGCGTATGAGCTGCTGGTGCGATCCACCATGTCGCATACCGCGCGCTCGTAGTCGTCCCACTTGCGGCGGTTGCGCCAGTCCTCGGCGGTGATCTTGAAGCGCTTGTAGTCCACCTTTTCGCGCGCCTTGAAGCGCCGGTGCTGCTCGTCCTTGTCGATCGCCAGCCAGAACTTCACCACCAGCACGTCGTGGCGGGCCAGCTCCTGCTCGAACTCGTTGATCTCGCCGTAAGCGCGCATCCAGTCGGCCTCCGAGCAGAAGCCCTCGACCCGCTCCACCAGCACGCGCCCGTACCACGACCGGTCGAATATCGTCACGATGCCGCGGCGCGGGATTTGCCGCCAGAAGCGCCAGAGGTAGGGCTGGGCGCGCTCCTCCTCGCTCGGCGCGGCGATCGACACGGTGTGATAACGGCGGGCATCCAGTGAGCGGGTAACGCGGCGGATTGCGCCGCCCTTGCCGGCGGCGTCGTTGCCCTCGAACACGACAACGACCGATATGTCACGGAAACGCGGATGCCACGACAGGGCGTGCAATCGCGCCGACCATTTCTCGAACTGCTCCTTGTACTCCTCCGGGGTCATCGGTTGATCCAGCTCGAGCGCCTGGATCACGTTGAGCCCGTCGAGCACCGGCAGCAGCGGTGGCGTGCGGTCCGGCAGCCGCTTCACCGGCTGATCGTCGAGACGCTCGCGCAGCGCGGCCAGCAGCGTCCTGCCGACGGCCAGTGACCGGTATTGCGGATCGGCGCCGGGAACCGGTATCCACGGAGCTTCGGCCGAGCTCGTGCGCCGGATGAACGGCTCGCAGACGGCGGCAAATTCATCGTAGAGATCGTAGAGCTTCCAGGCGGCTTTCATCACGCGTCCGTTCTGATCCGAGTCACGAGCGAGCTGCTTCAGCCGCTTCTTCTGCTGCTTCCGGGAGAGGTGAAACCAGAATTTGAGCAGCAGCACGCCCTCGTCGCACAGCATCTTCTCCATGCGCTGGATCTCGGCGATGCGCCGGTCGTACTCGGCCGTCTTGATGCGTCCCAGGACGCGCTCGAGGATTGGTTGCGAGTGCCAGGCACCGAAAAAGATGCCGATCCTGCCTTTCGGCGGCAATGCCCGCCAGAAGCGCCACATGTGGGGCCGTTCGGCTTCCTCGTCGGACGGCAGGTTGAACGCGCGGGTCTCGATGTAGCGCGGGTCCATCCACTCGTTGAGCAGGTTGACCATCTCGCCCTTGCCCGCCCCCTCCACGCCCGCGATCACCACCAGCACGGTGAAGCGCCCGTTCTGCCGCAGCTCGTTCTGCGCGTCGAGCAGCCCCTGGCGCAGCTTCGCCTCCTCGCGTCGATACACCGCCTTGCTGATGTCGTGATTGAGCTCTGCCGATTCGAACATGCGCGCCCCTCCTAGCACTTGTCTCGAAAATCAAGAACAGGAATTAGCCGCAGATAAACGCCGATCAACGCCGATATAAAACATAAAAAAATTCAGAGGGTTGGTCTTGATGTTATCCGCGTTCGATCCCCTCACCCCCTCCCCTCTCCCAAGCGGAGAGGGGAGGCTCGAGCTTCCCCTTCTCCTCTCGGGAGAAGGGGAAGGGATGAGGGACGGCGTTCATC
>Ga0247825_10002692_pt1 | contig 11738 bp, 10 predicted proteins | sample 13C_Vanillin_Day_FD_194413 | JGI IMG/M metagenome (GOLD analysis project Ga0247825, IMG submission 194413) | Soil microbial communities from agricultural site in Penn Yan, New York, United States - 13C_Vanillin_Day48 | ecosystem: Environmental > Terrestrial > Soil > Agricultural land | place... | reverse complement strand
TCCTGCAAGCTCTCCGGAATGCCGTTGGCCATGCTCATCTCATTATAGAGGCCGCTCAGCGTCCCTTCTCCGGAAGAGCCGTTGTCTCCGATGAAGACCATCACCAGCGTGTTGTCGAGGTCTCCGGTGCGCTCGAGGAACTGAATGACTCGGCCAATCTGCGCATCGGTGTGAGAGAGGAAGCCTGCATAGACCTCCGCCATCCGTGCATAGAGGCGCTTCTCATCCGCGGAGAGGGAGTCCCAGTTCTGGACGCCCTCGAGCATGGGCGCCAGCTCGGTGTGCTGCGGGATGAGGCCCATCTGCTTCTGCCGCTGTAGGACCTGCTCCCGGTAGCGGTCCCAGCCCATGTCGAACTTCCCTTTGTACTTGTCCACCCACTCCTTCCAGACCTGGTGAGGCGCGTGGCAGGCTCCAAAGGCCAGGTAACAGAGCCACGGCTTCTCCGGCTCCACGGACTCATGCTGGGAGATGAAGTCCACCGCCTTGTCCGCCAGATCCTCAGAGAGGTGGTAGCCCTCCTCGGGCAGCCGTGGCTGATCAATGGGCTGCCGATTGGAGAAGAGCTTGGGGTACCACTGGTTGTTATCGCCGGCCTGGAAGCCGTAGAACCTGTCAAACCCAAACACAGGCCCATCTGGCCAACGGTCATATGGGCCCGCCACCGAGAGCTCTTCCGAGGGCGTGTTGTGCCACTTGCCGAGCGCGAAGCTCGTGTATCCGTACTGGTGCAACATCGCCGCGATGGCCGCCTTGTCCTGTGGCTGGCGGCCGTTGTACCCAGGGAAGCCGGTGGCAAGCTCGGTGATGTTGGCCATGCCGACGGAGTGATGGTTGCGGCCCGTGAGCAGGCAGGCGCGTGTCGGTGAACAGAGTGCGGTGGTGTGGAAATTCACATAGCGCAGGCCCTTGTCCGCGAGCCGCGTGATGTTGGGCGTCTCGACCAATCCTCCGAAGGTGTCACACCAGCCGAAGCCCACATCGTCCAAGATCACATAGAGGATGTTGGGGGCGCGCGCTGGCGCCTTGGGCGGCACCGGAAACGCAGGCTCGGACTCCTCAAAGGTACGGCCAATGCGGCCCGGAAACGGTTGTCCTTCCCGATAGGTCTTCATGGCACCACCTCTCTGAGCGGTGGATACTGGTGAGGCAGCGGAGTGGGTGCACTTGGCCACGGGTGCAGCCCCTTGGAAGAAGACGAACAGCAGCCCCCGCCACTCCTCGCGCGACGCCGATCTGCTCGCGCGGTGCTCGCGATGAGGACAGAGACGAGCGTGCTGCCGCGGACACACGCGGGCTGCCTCGGGGTGATAGCCGCCGGATATGCTCTCTCCCACCCTTCAGGGATGAAACTCACGACCCATCGTAGCGCGCCAGCCCTTCCCGGATCCCGACGTGGGTGGTGATCAGCGCGCTCTGCTGAAGGAGGGGGAGCAGGAAGGAGTGCGGTCGCCACGCTCGACGCCGAGCCTCGCCGTGGGCTGGGCGAACAAGGCGAGGAGCTCGAGTCCGGGGATCCGCGACGGGTCTACGCTCAGCTCATCCTCCGGTACATCTGGTGAGCCCAGGGCGCATGGGTCAGTTTGCCCGCTCCCTTCCTGGAAGCGGGCGCCAGTGCGCACCTCCTACTTCTCCGGCTTGGGTGGGAAGTCCTCGAGGATCTTGTTGACGGCGTCGTGGAGCTTCCTCTGCCTGTCCTCTGCGGAGGCATCGGCGGACAGCTCGGCCTGGGCCGTGCCGCGCCACACGAGCTTGTTGCTGGCCGCGTCCACCACGTCGAGGATGAGCGTCCCCTCTTCGTACTCCCGGACATAGGTATGCGGCACCGTGCCCGCGTAGTAGGGCGAGTACCAGGGCCCCCAGCCATAACCGTAGTACGTGTCCATGGTCCCCACATCGAGCTTCTGGTCGATGGCGCCGTGCCAGCCAAGCTTGAAGTCCGGGTTCTGATCGACGAGCCGGTAGCCGCGAGCCTGCATCTCCTGATCCACCGCCTGCTTCACTCGCGCCTCGACGATGTCATTGTAGACACGCATGTCAGCCCCTTTCGGCTCAGGCAGCCAGGCGTAGGTGCGGTACTGGGACAGCGTGCCGACAGCATTGGGATCGTAGTTCGTGCTGGTCTCGATGCCGGCGCAGGCCACGAGCGTCAGCGTCAATAACGGCACAAGAGAGCGAAGAATGCGGGACATGCAGCCTCCATGTTCACGGCCATGCGGGCCTGTTTCGCCCATGACATTGGGAGCGGTCTGCTCGGGACCCTAGCTACGCGTGGCCGACCGCCGCCCTGCCCGGAGGCTCAGGAGTGACGTCCGTCCTCCTCGCCACGGGTGGGCTCGCTCTGCCAGGGCCAGCGGCCCGTGAGCTCCATCTTCAGCGTGAAGCTGAGGAACGTCCGGATGAGGACGATGAGGCCCAGCACCAGCACCTGGCCGAGCGTGGGCTCCTCCGCGATTGTGCGGATGATGTCCGCTCCCACGAGCAGCTCGAGGCCCAAGAGGATGCTCGAGCCTACATAGCTGCGCACAGAGCGGTACGCCTGCCGGCCCGACAGGGTGCGGCGGCGGATGATGAGCATGATGCAGGCGAGCAACGCGCCGCCCACCATCACCGCCACGCCCGCCGCCTCGAACACGCGAGCCCCCAGCGTCACCCACTCCGCGAAGATCATCCGGTGCCTCCCTCCACCTGAAGGATGTGCAGTAGGCCTGTGGACGCAGGGCTCCGCTCCTGGGGATGATCCACTCCCCTCCTGGAACGAGGGTCCAACGAAGCAGGCGATCCGCTCCTTCGTCGCGCGCGCGTACTTCTATGTCTCTCGCTGCTGCTCACCCTCTACCGCGCCAGCCTTCGACGTGTGAGCGAGGTGGGACGCATCCCGGGAACCACCGATCTGGCGGCCGTCCACCGCGAGCCCTCGGCCATGACCCTGCCGGGGCTCCTCGTCCTGCGTCCCGAGGAGAACCTCGCCGGTCAGCGCACCGGGCTCACGTGGCTCCATGTCTGGCTCCTGGCGGATGCCTGGGTGTCATCAGGCTCACCGGGCTCTCCAGCGCTCTCCTTCTGCTCGGACAACTCGAAGCTGGCGCCAATGATGAGTGTGCCCTGGAAGAAGCGGATCCGCTGGTCGCCGGCGGGCATTGGGAGCCCGGCCTCCGCGAAGGCTTCGTCAATGCGCGTGGTGTTCTGGGCGCCCATGGCGACATTGGTGCCCACGGTGATCCGTGAGCGGCCCGCGGTGAAGTGCACCCCAAAGCTGAGGTGGTAGATGTCCCATCCCGCCAGGAGGGCATTTCTATCCGGCGTCTGCGTCACCGCGCTGAAGTCCGTATGAGCGCTCACGTACGCGCGCACCTTCTCGCCCAGCCGCTGCTCCGCGCCCAGCGCTACGTTGATGACAGGAGCGAGCCCGAAGTAGAAGTCCGGATCGATCACCTCCGGCGAGCCCTGCGGCGAGAAAGGATCGGAGTCGATCAGCTTGAACGGTGTCTGACGGGCGAACCCCTCCGCCGCGAGATGAAGGGTGAAGTCGCCCAGGCTCCTGCTGATGCCCAGCGCCAGGGACCACGGAGACCTGAACTCCGGGGAGAGGGAGTCCTGGAAGTTGAAGACGGGGGTAGGGATCGATGTGAGCTCGAAGCCCTGCTCGTTCATCGCGCGCTCGTAGCCGGCCTGGGCTGTTCCCCAGATCGCGAGGCTAGGGGTCGTCACCGCCAGGCCCGCGGCCCAGGGGCCGTTCTGGTAGCTCAGTCCCAGCTTCGCGAGCAGCCGGACATGGTGCAGGTTGAAATCCCTCCCCAGGGTGGCCAGGAGCGTCCGGCCGTCGCTGCCGAAGCCCTGCGCGAGCACCTGAGTCCGTGTCTCATGGTCTCGCCAGGCCCCGAAGCCGGTGATGCCCACGCCCAGATGCTCCCCGAGGGGATAGGCCCATGTGAGCCCCGCCCAGTACTCGCCCACGTTCTCGTCGAGGCTCGCGTCCGCCGCGAGCTGATCCAGCCCGGGCAGGCTCTCAAGCTCCGCACCGGGGATTGTCTCGCGCGACTCCAGGCGGAACGAGAAGCTTTGCCGCGTGATGAGGGAGTAGGCCAGCTTCGACTTCCCGAGGAAGCCGAACTGCGCCGAGCCAGCGATGAGAGATGGAAGCGCATCCGTTCGCGTCAGGGTGATGTCGCGCCCTGGGCCCAGGCCGTTCTCCACCCGCAGCCGCGTGAGCTCGTAGACACTCCCCGTGAGCTCGAGCTCGGGGGAGTCCAGCAAGGCGATCGCTCCGGGGTTGTAATACACGGCGCTGATGTCATCGGGGTTTCCAACGAACGCACCTCCGAGCAGCCAGGCTCGGTTGCCGAACTGCTGTGTCCAATAGTGCGCGTCCTGGGCTGACGCCACAGGCGCCAGGAACAGGCCCAGGATCAACCCCCATCGCGCTGTGAATGACTTCATCATGTCCACCTGGACGTCAGTGAGCGGGACAGGGTGGGCGCGTTGCCGTGCGGTGGCCATGACTCCGCGGACGGAGACAAGTGTCCTCTCACGGATGGTGCTCTCGTGCGTGGGGGCCAGTGGCCCGGCCTCTGCCACCCTCCAGATTGTCCCCCCTCGTCTTCAAGGAGCCCGAGATATGAGTACTGACGTCGCTGGCATCGCCGTGGCACGAGGCCTCGAACCTTCGCAGCCTGGCGAACTCGCGCCCGGCGAGGCCCCCCTACCCGACATGGTGTGGATCCCCGGCGGCACATTCTGGATGGGCTCGGACCACCACTACCCGGAAGAGGCCCCCGCCCATCAGGTGACCGTGTCCGGCTTCTGGATGGACCGCTTCACCGTGACGAACGCCCAGTTCGCCCACTTCGTGGAGGCCACGGGCTACGTCACCGTGGCGGAGCGCCCGCTCAACCCAGCGGACTACCCGGGCTCGCTGCCGGAGCTGCTGGTGCCCGGCTCGCTCGTGTTCCAGAAGCCCTTGCGCCCTGTCCATCTGCGCGACCTCTCGCAGTGGTGGGCCTACGTGCCCGGCGCCTCCTGGAAGCACCCGGAAGGGCGCGGCACCTCACTGATGGGACGCAAGGACCACCCCGTGGTGCATGTGGCCTTCGAGGATGTGGAGGCATATGCCTCGTGGGCTGGGAAGACCCTGCCGACCGAGGCCGAGTGGGAGCGCGCCGCGCGAGGCGGCCTGGATCGCAGGGAGTTCTGCTGGGGCGACGAGCTCACCCCCGGAGGACAGTGGATGGCCAACACCTGGCAAGGCTCGTTCCCCTGGCAGAACCTGTGCGAGGACGGCTTCGAGGGCACCTGTCCCGTGGGCACCTTCCCCGCCAACGGGTATGGCCTGCACGAGATGACCGGCAACGTCTGGGAGTGGACCTCGGACTGGTACCGGGAGCGCCATACTGGCAACAAGGGCAAGGCCTGCTGCATCCCCGTCAACCCTCGCGGGCCGGCCACGAGCGAGGGCAGTCACGATCCGCGCACGCCCGCCGTCCGCATCCCCCGCAAGGTGCTCAAGGGCGGCAGCCACCTGTGCGCGCCCAACTACTGCCGGCGCTACCGCCCCGCTGCCCGATCGCCCCAGCCCACCGACAGCGGCTCCAGCCACATCGGCTTCCGCTGCATCCTGCGTCCGGCCGCACATTGATCCCCGCCGGGCAGGTCTTGGAGGGCACGGGCCCGCTTCGCCGACGGCATGGCCGAGCACGATGGCCATGTCGGCTGGCTCCTGGACAAGCTCGCTTGCTCACACGGGCTGCCGCGGAGCAGGCTCGGCGTCACGCCCGGCATCCACGCCAGGCACCACCCTCTCCTTCGAGGGCATCTCCATGGGACGCAGGTTCTCCGTGAGGATGTAGGCGCAGTTGATGAGAGCCAGATGGCTGAAGGCCTGGGGGAAGTTCCCCAACTGCCGTGAGTGGCTCGGCAGGTACTCTTCCGCCAGGAGCCCTACGTCGTTGCGCAAGGCGATGAGCTTCTCGAAGAGCTCGCGGGCGTCCTTCTTCCGCCCCATGAGGTGGTAGGTGTCCGCGAGCCAGAACGAGCACGCGAGGAACACCCCCTCCTCTCCCACGAGCCCGTCCACCCCCTCCTCCGTCCGGTACCGGAGGACGAGGCCCTCTGGCATGAGCTCCTCCTCGATGGCGCGGACCGTCCCGACCACGCGAGGATCATTCGCCGGCAGGAAGCCGGAGAGCGGAATGAAGAGCAGGCTCGCGTCCACCCCCTTCGAGCCGTAGTACTGCGTGAAGGTGTTCCGCTGGGGATCGTATCCCCGGGAGCACACCTCATCGAAGAGGGTCTTCCGCAGGTCGATCCACGGCGTGGCGTCCGCCTCGAGCTGGAACCTCTGGATGGCGCGGATCCAGCGGTCGATCGCGACCCAGGCGGAGACCTTGGAGGCGGTGAACTCACGCTCGGGTCCTCGCATCTCCCAGATCCCGTGATCCTTCTCCCTCCATCGCCTTGCCACGATCTCCGCGATCCGCTGCAGCGCGACACGGGCGCCCTCAGGGAGATCTCCGGCCATCTCGATTCCCGTATAGAGGGCCCCCGCAAACTCTCCGAAGATGTCGAGCTGGAACTGGTTGTAGGCCCCATTCCCGATGCGAACGGGCCGCGAGCCCTCATAGCCCGCGAGCCAGTCGAGCTCGACCTCGGTCAACCGCCGCTCCCCGCGAATGCCGTACATGATCTGAAGCTGGCCCGGCGCCCCGCCCAGCGCGTTGACCAGCCACGCGGCGAAGTGCTCCGCTTCCGAGCGCAGGCCGGCGCGCATGAGCGCTCCCAGCGTCAGCCACGAGTCTCGGAGCCAGCAGAACCGGTAATCCCAGTTCCGCTCGCCGCCCAGCGCCTCGGGGAGGCCAAAGGTGGGCGCCGCGACGATCGCGCCCGTGGGCGCGAAGGTGCACGCCTTCAGGGTGAGCAGTGAGCGGATCACCACGTCCTCGTACTCTTGCGGTGGGGTGATCCGCGCGGCCCAGTTCTCCCAGTACCGCTCGGTCTCTCGCAGGGCCACCTCGGGATCGATGGGCTGCGGGATCGCCTCGTAGGGGCGTGCCCACGACATCACGTACCCGACGCGCTGCCCTGGCCGCACCGTGAACTGTTCCTCGAACGCGGGGACGCCGTCCCCCAGGCCGCCATGGAGAAAGATCCCGTCCGGGCCTGCCACGGCGCCTCGCGCGCCATCGCGGCGGGCCACGCGCGGCCGCGTGAGGCCATGAGCGAACCGGGGCTTGAGCTCGGAACGGACCGGGACCTCTCCCCGGATCCCCTCGATGATGCGCACCACTCGCGGAGGCCCAGAGCGAATGGGCATGAAGTCGATGAGGCGAACAGCGCCCCCCTCCGTCACGAACTCGGTCTCGAGAATCAGCGTCCTGCCCCGGTACTTCCGGCGGACCTCCCGGACGGGGACGCGGGGAGCGATCTTCCAGCGGCCGTTCTCGGAGGTGCCAAGGAGGGACAAGAAGCACGCATCCGAGTCGAAGTCCGGCAGGCAGAGGAAGTCGATGGAGCCGTCCCGAGCCACCAGGGCAGCGGTATGAAGATCCCCAAGCAAGGCATGATCCTCAATGAGTGGGTGTGGCTCTCCGTGGGTTTCGTCGGCCCATCCCGTCCGAGTCGCTTCAGGGGTCTGCGAGGTCTCAAGCATGGCGATCTCCTTTGCTCTCGCTGTTGCAAGGTGGGCTTCCCCGGATGAATGTGCCAAAGCGCTCCAAGGCATGCCTGTCACCGCTGGGGAAGTGAGAGCACCTGGCCCGCTGGACGCCATGGGAGACCGGCCGCGCAGGCAGCCTCTGAGCCCGCCGTGTGCGCCAAGGAGCGCCGGACTTGCATCCGAGTTCACCCACCCCAGCTTTGGATGCAGAGGCATCACTGAAGCGGGTTACGCGATGAGAGACATCAACTTCTGGGAGGGACTCGTCCGCGATCTCTCAGGCAAGGGGCAGTTCCGTCTGATCCTGCAGCCCGCCATGGCGCTCTTCCTCGGGCTTCGCCTCGGCATTGCGGACGCCAAGGAGGGCAAGGCGCCGTTCCTCTTCCGCTTATTCACCACGCGGCACGAGCGCTGGGGGCTGTTCAAGCAATCGCTGTCGGACGCGGCGATGCCGCTGATCCTGGCGCTGGTCATGGATGGGATCCTCCAGTACCTGACCCTCCATCACATCCGGCCGCTGCAGGCGGTCGTGGTCGGCGCGTTTCTGGTGTGGCTGCCGTTCGTGATGACGCGCGGGCTGACGAACCGGATCTGGAAGCGCTCCCACCCTGGGAAGGTGACGCGCGTCACCTGAGCCCTCCTCTCATGGGAGGGAAGCCCTGCTCCGGCGCCAGTTCCATAGCAGCAGGGCCGCGAGGAGGAGGCCTCCCAGCAGGAGCAGGCCTACCAACGCCAGCACCCACATGAAGGCGCGGTCCACCACCCGGTCCAGCCGATCGAAGGCGTGGTCGATCCAGCGGTACCCCATCACATCGACCTGCTCCAACGCCTCCACCCGCTCGGCATGGAGGGCCGCCAGCACGGCCACGCGCTCATGCCCGATGCCCGTCATGAGCGCCTGCCGCTCCCCCGAGGCGAACTCCTGGAGCGACAGCCGGGCTTGCTCCAGCTCGTCCAGCACGGCCGCGCGCTCGCGCGCCACCAGCGCCGGCATCCCCTCGGCCAGGCTGGCCATGCGGTCGAGGATCTCCACCGTGCGGTCCAGCTCACCCACGGCCGCCTGGAGTGAGGGAGCCGTGGCGGCTTCGGCCATCAGCAGCTCCGCCTGCCACCGGGCCTGCCGGGGGAGGCTGGCGGCGTAGAGGTCCACCCGCGTGACGATGTCCCGGGTGTCCTCCATGAGGACCGCCGCCGCCCCCAGGGGGCTCATCCGCGAGATGTCCGTGAGGGATGCCAGCAGCGGCACGGTGGACTCGCGCGTGATGAGCGGGCCGGTGAGTGGATGCTGCGCGGCCCACGCATGGACGAGCTTGCGGGCCTCGGAGACATCCTCCTTGCCCGAGAGGTCCTTCCAGAGCGCCTCCACCTCCGCCTCCAGCCCATCGAGTGGTCGGCGGGCCTCTGCGATCAGCTCCGGCGGCGCGTGGGGCGCACGCCGAGGCAACGCATCCTGAAGCTGAGCCAGCAGCGCCCAGGCATCGACGAGGGAGGCGACGGGATCCGGCTGGAGGAGCGCTCCCTGCATGGCGGGGACGGCGTTGCTCTTGAACTCGAGCATCGCCCGCCGCACCCGCTCGTCGCCCGAGCGTGCGGCGATCTCATCTGCCGCAGTCTCCAGCACCGCCGGGAAGCGCCGGGCCATGTCCCGGACGCGGGTGCGCAGCGCCCCCACGGAGAGATCCGATTGGCCCACGCGCTCGAAGAGGGCCGAGCGTGGCGCCACGGTCGCGCACGCCGTGGATAGCGCAACCAGCCCTACCATCAGGACCTGAGCTCTCGCCACCGGGGCAGCCAGCTCAGAAGCGGAACCCGAAGACGATGGGCACGTATTGCCCCGTAGCCTGCTTCGGCCCCTCTGGGGTGTCGATGTCGCCACTGAAGATGTAGTGGTAGCGCGCCTCCGCATACAGGTTGATGGGGCCCCCCATGATCCGGAGTGTGACCCCGACCCCAGCGTTGAGCCCGAAGTCCGTCCTGCTCCTCGAGCCCAACACATCGCCCACCGCGACGGCATCCGAGTAGCAGACGTACAACCAGGGATCGCAATAGGGCACGACGGCGGTGCCCTCGATCTCGACCAGCGTCACCCTGCGGTAGTAGATGCCTGGCCCCGCCACGAAATAGACGCCGAAAGGCCGAGGCAGCGCGAGTCGATAGATCGCGTTGAGATCGCCATACTGCATGACGTGGCTGCCTTCGACGCTCGTCTCGTTCAACACGTCGCCTTGGATGTCGTAGCTGCTGTAGAGATACTCCGCCTGAACGCCAAACCGGCCCGAGAAGGAGTAGGTGGCGCCCAGTTGGAAGGATCCCCCTGTCTGGAACCGGTCGCCCGCATCCGAAATGGGGATGGAGAGCCCGCCACCGATGTTGAAGCCAACGCGGGGTACCCAATTCTCTTCCTCCTGCAGGGGCTGCAAGGGTGCGTCGGGTTCGGCAGCCTGAGCAGAGGGGCCGCCTGCAAGCACGATCACCCCAAGCGCCACGGCGGAAATGAGACGCATGGACTTCCTCCTTGGCTGTGCAGGGTAGGAACAGGGAACCCCACGGACCATCCGACTCGCGGGTGAAGGCAGCGCCCAACCCCATGCCTTTGCCTTGCCCTCTGGGGATGGAAGAGAGGCCATGCCAGCGCTCACAGTCATGGCGGAGGGGGCCTTGTGGCTCCAAGGGCCGCTCCCCAGCTTTGCGCCGAGCCATTGGAGCCAAAACGGAGGATCAGATCCTATGAAGATGAGGCGCTATCTGCTGGGAACGGGGCTGCTGGTGATCATTGGGCTGGGGGCAGCTTGCAGCCACGAGAGCAAGTACCAGGCCGCGAGGGAGACAGGAAAGGAGGTCGCCGAGGCTGCTGGCGGCAAGGTCCAATTCGCGGATCAGCTCGCCCTGCTCGACAAGAAGCAGGTGGCTCTGGGCCAGCTGGCTTTGCGGAAGTCGAGCGACCCTCAGGTACGGGCCTTTGCTCACCAGCTGATCGAGAACCACGAGCAGCACCACGCCAGCTTGCAGGAGTACGCTGATGCCTCGGCGCTCCGACTGGCCATGATCGATCTCTCCACGGAGTCCGGCGTGGGCGGTGCGGGTGAAGCAGGGAAAGTGGGCGTCACGGAGTCCGTCAACAAGCAATCCGCCGAATATGACGAGAAGATCTACAAGCAGAAGGAAGAATTCAGGAAACAGGCTCAAGCGCTCTCGGGCATGAGCGGCCGGGAGTTCGACAAGGCCTTCCTGGCGCAGGTCGAGAAGGACCAGAAGCGGGGGCAGGAGCTCGTCGACCAGGGGCTGAAGGAATACAGCGACGACGGGGCGCTCGGCCTGCTGCTGGGGCGAAGCGCTCCCATCTTCGAGCACCAGCATGAGCATGCCAAGGCGCTCAAAGAGTCGTTCGACTGAGCGGTCCAGCTTCCTTCCGTCCGTGACCAGTCTCACTTTGAGCAGTGTGAATCCTTGTGACGGAAGGGGCCCAGGCCTGGGCTCTCCATCTGATGGAGGTGGACCATGGCAAGCGATCGAGCGCGGACTGCTCCCTCGGCAGGAGGCAACGATGCGCTCCGAAAGTATTTCGCGGAGCTCGTCGGCACCTTCGTCCTGGTCGTGGGAGGCGTCGGAGCAGCCGTCATCGCGGGTGACCGCCTCGGCTTTCTCGGCGTCTCGTTCGCCTTCGGGCTGGCGCTGCTTGCCATGGTCTACGCCGTGGGGCCCATCTCGGGCTGTCACGTGAACCCCGCGGTGACGCTGGGGTTGCTCCTCGCCGGGAAGATGGAGAAGCGCCTTGTCCCTGGCTACGTCCTTGCTCAGTGCCTGGGAGCGCTGCTGGCCGCTGGGATCGTGCTCCTGTTGGCAAAGGGAGGCCCGGACGGCTACTCGGCCGCAGCGCAGGGGCTGGGGGCCAACGGGTTTGGCGCTCACTCGCCGGGACAGTACGGGGCAGGCACCGCCTTCCTGGCCGAGACCGTCCTCACCTTCCTGCTGGTGCTCACCGTCCTGGGAGCAACGGACTCGCGGGCGCCCGTGGGCTTTGCAGGTCTGGCGATTGGCCTTGTGCTGACGCTGATCCACCTGGTGGGCATTCCCCTCACCAACACCT
>Ga0247825_10002691_pt1 | contig 11738 bp, 8 predicted proteins | sample 13C_Vanillin_Day_FD_194413 | JGI IMG/M metagenome (GOLD analysis project Ga0247825, IMG submission 194413) | Soil microbial communities from agricultural site in Penn Yan, New York, United States - 13C_Vanillin_Day48 | ecosystem: Environmental > Terrestrial > Soil > Agricultural land | place... | reverse complement strand
GATCGGGCCGGCGTGACGGCCGTCGTGCGAGATCGTGGCATAGAGAACAGCCCGCTCGCCCGCCGGCCCGATCGAGGCGATCCTGAAGTCGGCTCCCAGGCGCGCGCGCAGCGTCTGTTCCGTGGACGGGCACGACTGCCCGCGGACATCACCCGCCGGCTCGAATCGCACCTGGCCGTCATCGATCACCAGCACCGACAGTTCCGCGGCACGCCCGACGATGACGATGGCGTCGGCGCCGGTGCGCTTGCCGGCCAGCGCAAAGCCGCTGCTGGCGAGGGAGTCGTTGAAGCGATCTGTCAGCGGGCTCTTGCTGACGACGGCGAACGTGGCGGACGTGGTGAGGGGGCTGCCGACGAGGGGGCTGAAGGCGAAGACGAGCGGGGCCTCGGGAGACAGCGGCTCAGCGCCGGCGCCGCGTTCGTTCAGCAGCAGCCACGCACCCAGGCCGCTGCCGCCGATGTACTGGCGCAGGACCGTCGCGGCCAGCGGCACACGCGTCGCCATGCCCGTGGAGGCATCGATGCGGAGGTAGGAGCCGTGATAGCCAAAGGCCATGAGATTGATGGTTGATTAAGGGAAGATTGACCAATCGTCGATTCCGCTACCCGCCGACATCGGCGGACAGAATCAGCAAGTGATCGCTGTCCGCCAGTTCCGTCCCCGGATCGCTCACGAACTCGTCGCCGTTCAGATTCACCACGACCGAGGGGTGCAGTTCGCCGTTCGGAACCAGTTCGCGGAGGTCAGGGAAGCGCGCGGCCAGGTCGCGCAACAACTGCCCGAGCGTCGCGGCCTCGATCTCGAGGTCCGCGACACCGGCCCGTTCGCGCGGGATACCGAGGAATTCGACATGCATGCAGCGCCGTAAACTGATGATAGCATTGGCTGTTACCCCACTTTCCCATGAGTGACCGCACGCCGAACTCGTCATCCGCCACCGCCGTCAGCACCCAGCCACAAGGGTCCAAAGGCAAGAAATCCCGGGTCAAAGGCACACCGAAAGGTCGCCGGGTCGATCCAAAGGCCAGGGAGGAGGTGCTGGCCCTGCTCGGCAACGCGCCGCGCCGTCCCGACCTGCTGATCGAGTTCCTGCACCTGATCCAGGACAACTACAAGTGCCTGGCAGACGTGCATCTCGTCGCGCTCGCGGCCGAGCTGAAGATGGCGATGGCCGAGGTGTATGAGGTGGCGACCTTCTATCACCACTTCGACGTGGTGAAGGACGGCGAGAACCCGCCACCCGCGATCACCGTGCGCGTCTGCGACTCGATCGCCTGCGAGCTCGCCGGGTCGCACGACCTGCTGGAGAAGCTGCCCGCGATCCTCGGCACCGGGATCCGCGTCCTCCACGCCCCCTGTGTCGGACGCTGCGAGACGGCGCCGGTGGCCGTCGTCGGCCAGAACCCGATCCCGCACGCGACGATCGAGAACGTCACCGCGGCGGCGCAGGCCGGCCACGTCACGCACCCGCGCGCGGACGAAGCGTTCATGCATGCGCACTTCGCGGCGGTCACGCCGGGGCATGCGGACTACGACGCCTACAAGGCTGCCGGTGGCTATGCGCTGGCCGCCGCGTGCGTGAAGGGTGAGCGCCCCCCGGCGGACGTCATCGCGCTCATGGAGCACTCAGGGCTTCGCGGCCTGGGCGGCGCCGGGTTCCCGACGGGCCGCAAGTGGAAGCTGGTGTCGCAGGAGCCGGCGCCGCGCCTGATGGCGATCAACATCGACGAAGGCGAACCGGGCACGTTCAAGGATCGCTACTACCTCGAGCGCGATCCGCACCGCTTCCTCGAGGGCGCGATCATCGCCGCCTGGGCCGTCGGGATCGACGCGGTTTACATCTACCTGCGCGACGAGTACCACGGGTGCCGCGCGATCCTGGAAAAGGAACTGGCGGCGCTCCAGGCGAATCCGCCCTGCCAGCTGCCGGCGATGTATCTGCGACGCGGCGCGGGCGCCTACATCTGCGGCGAAGAGTCCGCGATGATCGAGTCGATCGAAGGGAAGCGGGGAGAACCGAGACTGCGACCGCCGTACGTGGCGCAGGTCGGCCTGTTCGGACGCCCAACGCTCGAACACAACATGGAAACGCTCCACTGGGTGCGCGAGATCATCGAGAAGGGACCCGACTGGTTCGCCGGGCACGGCCGCAACGGCCGCAAGGGTCTCCGCTCGTTCTCCGTCAGCGGACGTGTCAAGAAGCCGGGCGTGCACCTCGCGCCGGCCGGAATCACCCTGCAGGAACTGGTCGACGAGTACTGCGGCGGGATGCTCGACGGTCACACCCTGTACGGGTACCTGCCGGGTGGCGCCTCCGGCGGCATCCTGCCGGCCTCGATGGCGAACATCCCGCTCGACTTCGACACGCTCACGCCGTACGGCTGCTTCATCGGCTCCGCCGCGATCGTCGTCTTCTCCGACCAGGACTCGGCGACCGGCACGGCGCGTAACCTGATGAAGTTCTTCGCCGAGGAGTCGTGCGGGCAGTGCACACCGTGTCGCGTCGGCACGGAGAAAGCCCTCGATCTGATGAAGTCGCGCACGTGGGATCAGCCGCTGCTCACGGAACTGTCGCAGGCGATGATGGACGCGTCGATCTGCGGCCTCGGCCAGGCGGCCCCGAACCCGGTGCTGTCGGTTCTGAAGTATTTCCCGAAGGAAGTCCTGTAGGTCGCGTCATGCATCAGACCCTCACCGACACGCAACTCGTCTCCTTCACCCTCAACGGCGAGAAGGTGGTCGCCCCTGCCGATCAAACGATCCTGCAGGCGGCCGATCACCATGGCATCGAGGTGCCGCGCCTCTGCTACATGGAGGGCATGCGGGCCGACGGCAACTGCCGCACCTGCATGGTGGAGATCAAGGGCGAACGCGTCCTCGCGCCGTCGTGCTGCCGCTATCCGAAAGAGGGGATGGAGGTCACGACGAACAGCGAGCGGGCGGTATTGAGCCAGAAGATGTCGCTCGAGCTGCTCCTCGCCGACGTGCCGGAGGCGGACTACACGCTCAACTCGGAGCTCGATACCTGGGCGAAGAAGATGCACATCGGCAAGCCGCGCTTCGGCGAGCGGCCGCAGCCGGCGGAGGACCTGTCTCATCCGGCGATGGCAGTGCACCTCGACGCCTGCATCCAGTGCAAGCGCTGCGTTCGGGCGTGCCGCGAAGAACAGGTCAACGACGTCATCGGCTACGCGTTCCGCGGTCATCACTCGAAGATCGTCTTCGACCTCGACGACCCGATGGGCAACTCGACCTGCGTCGCCTGCGGCGAGTGCGTGCAGGCCTGCCCGACCGGCGCGTTGATGCCGGCGCGAGACGTCGCGTTGACGGTGCCCGAGAAGCAGGTCGATTCGGTCTGCCCGTACTGCGGCGTCGGCTGCCAGCTCACCTACAACATCAAGGACAACAAGATCCTGTACGTCCAGGGCAAGGACGGCCCCGCCAACTCGAGCCGCCTGTGCGTGAAGGGACGTTACGGCTTCGATTACGTCCAGCATCCGCATCGCCTGACGAAGCCGCTGATCCGCAAGCCGGACGTGCCGAAGACCAGGGACTTCGTCGTCGATCCGAACAACTGGCAGGACGTGTTCCGCGAAGCCACCTGGGACGAGGCGCTCGATTTCGCGGCGAACGGGCTGCGCGACATCCGCGATCAATACGGCAAGCGCGCGCTCGCCGGGTTCGGTTCCGCAAAAGGGACGAACGAAGAGGCGTATCTCTTCCAGAAGCTGGTCCGCACCGGCTTCGGCTCGAACAACGTCGACCACTGCACGCGGCTGTGCCACGCCTCGAGCGTCGCCGCGCTGATGGAAGGGATCAACTCAGGGGCGGTATCGAATCAGGTGCGCGACGTCGCCAACGCCGAAGTCGTCATCGTCATCGGTGCCAACCCCACCGTCAACCATCCGGTGGCCGCGACCTTCATCAAGAACGCCGTCAAGAACGGCACGAAGCTGATTGTCGCCGACCCGCGGCGCGGCGACCTGGCGCGCCATGCCGCCTACGTGCTGCAGTTCAACGCCGACACCGATGTCGCGATGCTGAACGCGATGCTCAACGTCATCGTGACGGAAGGTCTCGTGGACGAGACATTCATCGCCGACCGCACCTCCGGGTACCCGGAGCTTGCGGAGAACGTGAAGAAGTTCACACCCGAGGCGATGGCGCCGATCTGCGGCATCGACGCGCAGACGCTCCGCGAGGTGGCGCGTCTCTACGCCACGTCGAAGGGGTCGATGATCCTCTGGGGCATGGGCATCTCGCAGCACGTGCACGGCACCGACAACGCGCGCTGCCTGATCGCGCTGGCGCTCTCGACGGGACAGATCGGCAAGCCGGGTTCCGGCCTGCATCCGCTGCGCGGACAGAACAACGTCCAGGGCGCGTCCGACTCGGGGCTGATCCCGATGTTCTATCCCGACTACCAGCGCGTGAACACGCCGGAAGCGAAGGAGCGTTTCGAGAAGCTCTGGAAAACGGAGCTCGATCCGGATCCCGGCCTCACCGTCGTCGAGATCATGAACGCGGCGAAAAACCACGAGATCCGCGGGATGTACATCATGGGTGAGAACCCGGCGATGTCCGACCCGGATGTCGACCACGCCCGCGCGGCGATGGCGGCGCTCGACCACTGCGTCGTCCAGGACATCTTCCTGACCGAGACCGCGTACCTCGCGGACGTCGTGCTGCCGGCCACGGCCTGGCCCGAAAAGGTCGGCACGGTCACCAACACCGACCGCATGGTGCAGCTGGGACGCAAGGCGATCGACGCACCGGGCGATGCGCGGCCGGACCTCGACCTGATCATCGAGCTTGCGCTGCGGATGGGGCTCGACTGGAACTACCCGCACGTGCGCGACGTGTTCAACGAGATGCGGCTCTGCATGGACTCGATCGCCGGCATCACGTGGGACCGTCTCGAGCGCGAGTCATCGGTTACATATCCGTGCGTCAACGAAGGCGACCCGGGCGACCCGGTCGTGTTCATCGACACGTTCCCGACCAAGAGCGGACGGGCGAAGTTCGTCCCGGCCGATCTGATTTCCGCGGCCGAGCGTCCCGATGCCGAGTATCCGCAGGTGCTCATCACCGGCCGCCAGCTCGAGCACTGGCACACCGGGTCGATGACGCGCCGCGCCTCCAACCTCGACTACATCGAACCAGAGCCGGTCGCGTCGATCCATCCGCTGGATCTCGACCAGTTCGGTATCGCCCCCGGCGGCGTCGTCACCATCGCCTCGCGGCGCGGCAGCATCTCGCTGTACGCGCGCGCGGACGATGGCATGCCGAGAGGGGCGGTGTTCGTGCCGTTCTGCTACTACGAAGCGGCCGCGAACCTGCTGACCAACCCGGCGCTGGATCCATTCGGCAAGATCCCCGAGTTCAAGTACTGCGCGGTGCGAATCACGCCGGGCGGCGTCGTCCCCGAGCGCCTGAGCTTCGGCGGCGGGCAGATCCTCGAGGGGCAGGTACCGCTGGTGCAGTAAGGTGTGGGTGCGATTGCAGAATCCCGCGGTGCGAGGCTGGCGGGCGTTGGTGCGAAGGGAAGCGTGCTGGTGCGATCGCGTACATCCCTGGTGGGAGCCTGAGGACGGGTTGGTGCGATCTGGAAACGTGCTGTGCGATCGTGTGCATCGCGCGGTGCGATCCTGACCGCAGTGGTGCGATCGGAAACGGTCTGGTGCGATGTGGACAGACCTGGTGCGGGGTTGAGCTGACAGCAGCGCGATGGGCTCAGTCTGGTAGTGCACCAGACGAATGATCAACGTCGCACCGGCAGGTAACAGACTCGCACCACTGGGTTCCGATTCGCACCACTGAATTCCAATTCGCACCACCGGAATCCGATTCGCACCACCGCGATCTGGTTCGCACCACGGGGTTCCGGTTCCACCAGAATCCGGCTCGCACCAACAATGTTCACGATCGCACTCACGACCATCAGGTTCGCACCGACGCCGTGAATCGCTCTCCCACCAACGCTGACGTCCGGATGCACGGCTTCTCGCACCGCCACACGGTGCAGGCGGCGCTGGCATGGCTGGACGCGCAGGTGCGGGTGCTCGACGCTGAAGTGGTCCCGTTGCGCGCGGCGGCAGGACGGGTGCTCGCGGCCCCCATCGTCAGCGCGGTGGACGTGCCCGGATTCGATCGCGCGACGATGGATGGGTACGCGGTCATCGCGGATTCGATCGAAGGCGCAACTCCCTACAACCGGATTCAGCTGGCCGTGGTCGGCGACGCGATGCCCGGCTCCGCGTTCACCGGGAGCGTGACTGCGGGCAAGGCGGTCCGGATCATGACGGGCGCGCCGATCCCGCCAGGCGCGGACGCCGTGCTCCCCGCAGAGTTCACCGAGCGTGAAGACGATAGCGGCGAACCGCCGGTGATATACGCCATCTCGAGCGCATCGCCCGGTAAGAACATCGGGCGGCGCGGAGAAGACATCGTCAACGGGACCGTCGTGCTCGAGGCCGGTCGCACGCTGCGTCCGCAGGACGTTGGCGTGATCAGCTCAATCGGCGTGCACGACGTGCCGGTGATCCGCCGGCCGCGGGTCCGCCTCGTGGTGACGGGGAACGAATTGCTTTCCCCGGGCACTCCCCCGCGCGACTTCAAGATCGCCGACTCGAACGGGCCGATGCTGGCGGCGCTCGCTGAGCGCGACGGCGCGTCCGTGGACTTACCCGGCCTGGTTCGCGACGATTCGGACGCGATCCTCGAAGGATTGCAGGCGGAGGCGGACGTGGTGATCGTATCTGGCGGTTCGAGCGTCGGCATCGAGGACCTGGCGCCGATACTGGTGGCTCAGCACGGCGAGCTGGCGGTCCACGGAATCGCGATGCGGCCGAGCAGTCCCACTGGCCTGGGTCGTATCGGCAATCGCCTGGTGTTCCTGCTGCCTGGGAACCCCGTCTCGGCCTTGTGCGCCTACGACTTCTTCGCCGGACGCGCGATTCGCGCCGCCGGTGGACTATCGCAGGCGTGGCCGTATCGCGCCGCGCGCGGGACACTCGTCCGAAAAATCAGCTCACCCATCGGCCGCCTGGATTACGCTCGCGTGCGGATGGATGGCACGAGCGTCGAGCCGCTCTCGATCTCGGGAGCGTCCGTGCTGTCTTCGACCACACGCGCCGACGGCTTCGTGCTCGTGGGCGACGACAGCGAAGGCTTTCCGGCCGGCGCAGAAGTCGACGTGTGGCTCTATGCATGAGCAGGAGCAGTTCCTTCGCGTTCTCGATCGCGACGAAGCCGAACGGCGGTTTCGCAGCGTCCTGAGCCTCTCGCCGCGCGGCGTCGAGCAGGTGCCGCTCGACGCCGCGCTTGGCCGGGTGGTGGCAGTCGACGTCGCCTCGCCGGTCGACGTTCCATCATTCGATCGATCGAACGTGGACGGCTTCGCCGTGATCGCGGCCGATACCTTCGGGGCCACGGAAGAACTGCCCAGGAAACTGCGCCTCTCGACCGAAGTCATTCACACCGGCGTCGTGCCATCCAGTGTGATCGGGCGCGGCGAGGCCGTCGCAATCGCCACCGGCGGGATGATGCCGCGCGGAGCGGATGCCGTCGTGATGATCGAGCACGCGCACGTCGAAGGCCAGGAACTGCGCGTCGGCCGGGCGCTCACCGCCGGGAGCGGCGTGTCGTTCGCGGGGACCGACATCACCACGGGCGAAACGGTGCTGCGCCGCGGCCAGCTGCTGGCCAGCCGGGACACTGGGGTGCTCGCGGCAATCGGGGTGTCGACGGTCGACGTCTGGCGTAAGCCGATCGTTGCGATCATATCGACCGGCGACGAGATCATCGCCCCGGGCGAGCCGATGCAGCCGGCGCGCGTCTACGACTCGAACGCGCAGGTGATCGCGGATGCAGTGCGCGAGCTCGGCTGCGAGCCGCGACGATTCGGGATTGTCCGGGACGACATCGACGCGCTACGCACTCGCCTGAACGAAGCGCTCGCGGAAGCCGACGCCGTGCTCCTGTCGGGTGGCACGAGCAAGGGCGCGGGCGACGTCTCCTATCGAGTGGTCGCCGAGCTGGGGGATCCGGGCATCGTCGCGCACGGCGTGGCGCTCAAGCCAGGTAAGCCGATCTGCCTCGCGGCGACTGGCGGACGACCGGTTGTCGTCCTCCCCGGCTTTCCGACCTCTGCGATCTTCACGTTCCACGAATTCGTCGCGCCCGTGCTGACGGCGATGGCCGGACGCGGCACCCAGGACCGCTCAGTCGTCCAGGCCCGGCTGTCGGTGCGTGTGAACAGCGAAATCGGCCGTACCGAATACCTCCTCGTCGGTTTAGTAGCCGCCGCGCAGGAACAGCGATCCGACTCCGGGAGTCGCATGACAGGTTCTGCGTTCGACTCCAGGAATCGAATCGCAACGGTCGCAAATCATGCGGAGCAGGTCCTGATCGCCTATCCGATGGGCCAGGGATCCGGCAGCGTGACGACGTTCAGCCGGGCCGATGGGTTCACGACGATCGGGCGACACGAGGAAATCGTGCCGGCCGGGTCGGTCATCGACGTCCAGCTGCTCGGCCGCGAACTGCAACTCGCCGATCTGGTGGTCATCGGCAGCCACTGCATCGGACTGGACTACCTGCTCGGCGAGCTCGAGCAGCACGGCATCCGGTCGAAGTTTCTCGCCGTCGGCAGCCTGGCTGGCCTGGAAGCGGCGAAACGCGGCGAGTGCGACATCGCCGGCATCCACCTGCTCGATCCCCACACCGGCCAGTACAACCGCCCGTTCCTGACGCGCACGCTCGACCTGATGGCGGGATACGGGCGCATGCAGGGCATCGTGTTCCGCAAGGGCGATCCCCGGTTCGAAGAACGTTCGGCCGGTGACGCGATCGGCATGGCGTTGCGCGATCCGGCGTGCATGATGGTCAACCGCAACGCCGGCAGCGGTACCCGCGCGCTGATCGATCGCCTGCTGGCCGGAGCGCGGCCACCGGGTTACGCGGTCCAGCCGCGCAACCACAACGCGGTGGCGGCCGCGGTGCGGCAGGGACGGGCCGACTGGGGCGTCACGCTCGACACGATCGCCCGCAGCACCGGCCTCGGCTTCATTCCAGTCCAGCACGAGGAGTACGACTTCGTGGCGCCGAAAGTGCGAGCGGATCGCCCGCCGGTCCGCGCCTTTCGGACGTTGCTCACCCGGCCCGCCACCCGCGAGGCGCTGCTCAGGCTGGGGATGAAACCCTGACATTTGCGATTTGCGATTTGTGATTGAGATGACTCAAGACGAGCAGGCAATCCGGGATCTGATTGACACCTGGATGCGGGCCAGCCGTGCGGGCGACACGGCGACGGTCCTCAGCCTGATGACCGAGGATGTCGTGTTCATGGTGCCGGGACGGGAGCCGTTCGGGAAAGAGGCGTTTGCGGCCGCGTCCGACGGAATGAAGAACGTCACGATCGACGGCCGCGCAACCATCGTCGAGCTGCAGGTTCTCGGCGACTGGGCGTATCTGCGGAATCGCATCGACATTACCGTCACACCGCCAGCCGGTTCACCACAGCATCGCTCCGGCTACACGCTGACGATTCTGCGCAAACAGCCCGGTGGCCGCTGGCTGCTGGCCCGAGACGCCAATCTGTTCGCGTAATTTGCCGTTTGTAGTCTGTGATTCGTGATTCGCATGAGAGCTGGACTGGCGCGTAACCCGTGAATCACCAATCGCAAATCACACATCACAAATCCTGCGGCGGCGTCGTCCTCGCCGGCGGCAGGTCGAGCCGGATGGGTACGTCAAAGGCGCTGCTGCCGTTCGGCCCGGAGACGATGCTGCAGCGCGTCGTCAGGATTCTCGGCGCCATCGTCTCGCCGATCGTGGTGGTCGCCGCGACGGGACAGGAATTGCCGGCGCTTCCGGCGAACGTCATCGTCACCCATGACGAGCGCGAGGCTCGCGGCCCGGTGGAAGGGCTGCGCGCCGGATTGAAGGCACTGCCCGAATCGATCGATGCCGCATACGTCACCAGCTGCGACGTGCCGCTGCTCGTACCTGGTTTCGTGTCGGAGATGATCGAGCTGGCAAAAGGGTTCGACATCGCGGTGATGGAGATCGACGGTTTCCCGCATCCTCTTTCGGCCGTCTATCGCCGGACGATACTGCCGCACGTCGAGGACCTGCTCGCGCACGACCGGCTGCGGCCGGTGTTCCTGTACGAACGCGTCAATACCCGGCGCGTGTCGCCCGCTGAGATCACCGCCGATCCGGACCTGCAGACACTCCGCAACCTGAACACGCGAGAAGACTACGAGCGCGCGCTCGCAGACGCCGGCCTTCGCTAGACGTTCGAACCAACTCGTGTGGGAAATCGCACCGACGGATGTCGAGTCGCGCCATCAGGAAGCGAAATCGTGCCAACCGGTTCGCGTTCGCGCTGTTTCTGACTCCGGTCTCGCCACGACAACCGCCGGTCGTTTCACGATGAGGCGGGACACGCCACTGCAACTCGGGCCGTGCGACTACAACCCGAGATCGATTCACCATGGCTCCGAAACCCGCGCCGAAGACCGCAGCTCCTGGTCTAGAATCCGCGCCATGAAATTCCTGACGACTTCCGCGCTCGCGATGGGGCTGGCTTTCGCGGTGACTTCGACTCCGCGCGCGCAGGCACCCGGCACCTGCAACCGGGCCTGCCTGACCGGCTTCGCCGACACCTATTTCAAGGCGCTGACGGCGAACACGCCCGCAGCGGTGCCGCTCGCACCCAACGCGAAGATCACGTTGAACGGCAAGGTCGTGCCGCTGGCGACCGCCTTCTGGGACAGCGCCGATCGCGCGGTCTACCGTTGGGACATCGTCAACGACCGGCTGGGAGACGTCGCGTCGGAAGCGGTCGTCCAGAACACGGACGGCAGCAAGACGATGTACATGGTGCGGATGAAAGTGGCCGCAGGAAAGGTTACCGAGGTCGAGACGATCAAGGCGAACCAGGGCGAAGCGGACCGGCTGTGGGGACCGGACAACCTGAAGGAGGTGTCACCGGCCCTGCAGTTGTCGATCCGCGAAGCCGAACAGGACTCGTACTACGGACTCATTGCGGCCGCCGAGAGCTACTGGCGCGCGTTCCAGACGAACGGGACCAAGGAATATCACCCCGCGGCACTGCTGCCCGATGCGCGCCGATTCGAGAACGGCGTGCAGACCACCGGGATGGTGCGCGACGGCGCCTTCGTCTCCGCTGCGGACGGGTTCGACTCGGGTCGCTTCCTGGGCCGCAACCTCTGGGATCGCCGCTATCCCGTCGTCGACACCGAGCGCGGCATCGTCCTGTCGATCGTCCGCTTCGGACTCAAGGACGGCATGAAGAGCCAGAGCGTCGCCACCTCCAACGATCGCCTGGTCGCCGAGTTCTTCGCGGTAAAGAAAGGCATGATCCAGGAAATCCACGCCGTGCTCTTCAACCTGCCAGATGCAGAACCGACGGGATGGGCACCGGAATACGGACCTCGCCGCGGCGGAAACTGAGAGAGCATTCACGCCATGACCACCAGAGAGCGGGCCATCGTCATGCTGATTCTCGGTGCCGGCACGTTCGGAGCTTTCGCGTCACTCGACCGATCATCCGCGGTCGCAGCCAGGCAGGCCGGGCTCCAGGCTCCTATCAATCAGCCGACCGAAATGCAGCAGTACTTCATGGTGTTCCTGCGACGGGGACCGGCGTGGACCACGGCCGTCACGCCACAGACGACCGAAGTATCACGGGCGCACCGGGCCAACAT